>Ga0315280_10000487_pt1 | contig 73757 bp, 79 predicted proteins | sample YL17G06_40_MG_FD_203697 | JGI IMG/M metagenome (GOLD analysis project Ga0315280, IMG submission 203697) | Sediment microbial communities from Yellowstone Lake, YNP, Wyoming, USA - YL17G06_40 | ecosystem: Environmental > Aquatic > Freshwater > Lake > Sediment | place: USA: Wyoming | collected... | reverse complement strand
ATTCTTCCCTAATGGCAAAATCTATGAGTGTTCTCATACACAAAATAATATAGTATTAATAGTATATAAACATTTCGATTGATTAGTTTTTCGAAATCCTCCTATGAATATCACATCTGAGCCTCTTCTTCGAACCTTTCGAACTCTTCCCCAGATCCTTCGCCAAAGGCGCCACAGAATTTTGAGATATCAAACCTCTCCACTTTCAGCCTAAGCCGCTCTCCTTCTTTAAAATCCACCTTTTCCAGCGGTTTGAGAACGCCGCCTTCATAAACACATTCGATAGTCTTAGACGCACTCATTATCCCAGCTCCATCTCAGATCAATCTGGTACTCTTAAATCTTCAATCTTGCTATTGAATTCCTGAAGTTTGGAGCGGATGCCGCACAATCCCGTAAATGCATGTGTGATCAGGCGTCCACCGGGGAGCAGCCTTGCAAAAGGTGCGAGGCTCTCGCCCCAGCGCCCAAACGCCGATTGCGCCGCCAGCTCCGGCTGCGATCACTATCAGCTCGCCCAGCACCCGCAGCGGAAATCTGCCACCACCCAATTCCCAGCGGCCCTGATGATCCGGAGCGCCACTGCAGCGCAGCCCGACCGGCACTGGCCCGCGAGCGCTCCCCGCCGCCCGGCCTGCGCCTGCCCACGGCCACGCGCCCCCGCTCGCGCGCGCGGACGCGTGGCCCGTCGCCTGGCGGAGCTGGCCATCGGCAAAGTCAATGCTCTTGAATCTTCTCAAACATTATTTATCTCAATGGCACCCTTTGTTGTCATCAAGAGGTTGATATGTCTGAGGGTCCGGATGTAAAGATCCAGGTAGTCTACGAGGGCGGCGTCTTCAAACCTCTGCAGGATGTCGATCTGCGCGAGGGAACAAAAGCTTTCGTCGTTCTCAAGCCTGGAAGAATCACCAATGTGGCCAGAAGATACAGGATCAAAGTGGACCGGGATGCGATGTCGGAGTTCGTCGAGGAGAGGCGATGATAGTAGTAGACACCTCAGTCTTCATCGACCTTCTCTTCGAATACGACTCGGTAAGGACACATTCCGCAGAAGAATTGTTCTCTCTCTTGGAGGAAAAGGGCCTACCGATCCTGGAACCAGATCTCTTCAAGGTAGAGCTGTCAGGGCAGATAGCCAGGAGAGTCAAGAGAGACCTGGCTCCCAAGATCAGCGAAGAGATCTTTCGAGAGCTGGTCTTTATCAGAACTTCGTGGATCTTCGATGAGGCGCTTTCCATTGCCCTGGAGACGGGATCAAGGGCAGCGGATTCATTCTACATAGCTGCAGCCAGGGTAGAGAGAGCGATCTTAATTTCCAACGATAGGTTTCAGGTCGAAAGTGGAAAAGAATCAGGAATCGAGGCCTATAATCTGCTCCAGGACAAAGAGCTCATCGAGAAACAGCTGCATGAAATCGAATCATGATAATAGCATGCTGGTGCCCGATCGAAGCCGCTGGACCGTCGCCTGGCGGAACCGGGCCATCGGCTTCTTCGCTTTCTAAGTCAGCGTTGACTAAACAGTCCATCCAGCACCCAGCCACAACGGAGATTCGCAGCCACCCGATTCCCGGCGCGCCCAGAATTGCAGCCAGGAGCACTAGCTGCAAAATGACCCATCTCCTCTCCAGAACCGGCCCGCCGGGCTTCTCGCCGCCGCTTCGCCAGTCCGGCCAGACGGCGCCCACTCGCCCCCAGGCCCGCACGCGCGCGGAACGCGGGGCCTGCACCGTACGATGCTGGCTATCAGAACAATGAAGGACTTTGCTAATGCTAGGTTAAAGATGCAGAAAATAGTAAGCCCCAGTGGGCAGGATTTCAAAGATAACAATACCTGCGCTAGAGATACTCTGCGAACTCTTCGGGATCTATCTTTGCCAACCGCAGCACGCTCTTCAATGTGCCAGGTTTCAGCTCAGGGTGCATAGGCACCACTGTTCCTATCTTGCCCTCTTGAGCCATTTTGGAGAGCCTGACGTGGCTTCCCGAAACGTTCCTAAGTCTTGGCAACGCCCGCCACCTCGAAGGTGGTAACGAAGGACCTCTCTGGTTTGGCCTCCAGGGGGAACTCTTCCAGGTAGAGCACGGTTGCCTCTTTGAGGTTTGCCAACGCCTCCTCGATCGTTCTACCTTGGCTCACGGTCCCGACCTCGGAGCATTCTGCTACGAACAAGTCTTCTTCTCTATGAATAACGGCAGTGAAAGTCTGCATCTGCATACATCAAAGAAAATGATGGTCAATCTTATTAAAGTGCATGCTTCAAAATCACAGGGATAAAGCGGAAAAATGCATTAGTGAAGGCGTTCGATGCAATACAACCATGCCAAGCTGAATAGCTTATCCTGCACCTCACAGCTCACCACTGGTCTGGCCTGCGCCCCTCCCACAGGCACGTGTCCGTTTGCGTGCGGGCGGGTGGCCGTAGCGTGTCGGAAAAATCTGCTGTAAATGGTTTTCGGAAGAACCTCCAGCTTAACAAAGATGCTGGATACGAACTCCCGATCAGGGTCATCGAGTATTTGAAGCGCTTGAAGAGCCGTTTCCTCAGTTCTGAGGGCAGCGGCAATGAGAACTCCCGTATCTAGAAAAGTCCTTTTTGGGCTCATTCATCTTCGCCTCTCCTATCCCGGACCTCCTGTTCGATCTCTTCCGGGCTCAGGAGCGGTATGCCCGCAGCTATTATCTTTTGTCGCAATGCCAAGAGGTGGCGCCCGCGCGGAGTCTGGGGGAAAAAGATTCAGTTTCGCGTCAGGAAGATCTATTAACAGCTTTGGTTTTGGACATGCTCATTCTGCCATCCCAGAATAACAATGATAATAATTGCATGAGAGTTCTCTTTCATCAATTCATCCGACCAGATAACTAGAGGCTCCACCGTAGCTGGACGATAAAGGCCCTCGTGCTGCGAGCCAAGGAGGAGGGGCTGGATATCCTGGGTGTCCCCACCTCCTACCAGGCCGAGGCTCTGGCCATCGCCTCGGGCATAAAGCTCACAACTTTGAGCCAGCATCCCGTTCTGGACCTGGCCATCGACGGAGCGGATCAGATCGACTTCAACCTCTTCGCCATCAAAGGCGGCGGAGCGGCGCACCAGTGCTGCGTCTCGGCAAGATGAAGGACGGGCCGGTGATCACGGACAACGGAAACTTCGTGATGGACGCGGACTTCGGGGGTCATCCTGAACCCGAAGGCCCTGGCTGAAAGGCTCTGCTCGATTCCCAGGGTTGTGGAACACGGCATCTTCGATAACCTGGATGATCTGCACATGGCGCGGGTGGACGGGGTGAAGGTTATCAGGAGATTGAGGTGAGGATACTGGTTTTCCAGAAGTTGAGGACTTGGCCGGTCGCAGACAGAGAAGCGGCATTCGGCAGGGTTAGTCCTCGCAAGGTTGACCCGTGGACAAGAATTGAATATGCCGGATGTTGAGCATGAAAATCTTTGAAAGATTCGTTATGCACCACGGCTCAAAAGCCAATTATGGTGCAATTGTTTTAACCTCGTAGGGTCGCGAAGGACGAAGCAAGAAGTCCCCGGCCTTCAGGGTGTGGGATGAGTTCACTCCTTCGATTTCTTAAAAATGCCATATCTATTTCCTTCAGCCATCGACCCAGGCAAAAATGATAACAGTTTTCGCCATGACCTTAGAAGATCTCATGGTAGGACCGTATATATATCCCGGCAGTATCCCTCCCGGCCAAAAAATATATCAGCATAATACGTGCCTGGTGTTGCAATGCGTATACTTGTAGTAAACAACTATGGACAGTTCAATCACCTCATTCGCAGGAGCATAAGGGACATGGTGGAGACCGATCTCATCTCCAACCAGACCCCGCCGGAGAAGATCGATGCCAGCGGTCTCATCCTGGGCGGGGGACCTACCCTGGATCGTGCCGGACGCTGCGCCGATTATCTGCGAGATCTGAACATGCCAATTCTCGGCATCTGCCTGGGCATGCAGCTCATGGGAACCACCTTTGGAGGAAAGGTCGCGCCCGGAACCATCGGCGGATATGCAGAGGTGGAGGTGGAGGTTCTCCAGGAGAACGACATCTTGAAGGGGCTGCCGCCCAGGTTCAAGACCTGGGCCTCCCATGCCGATCAGGTGGTAGAGCTGCCCAGCCAGTTTGAGGTTTTAGCCCGCTCTAATGTCTGTGAGATCGAGGCCATGCGGCATCTGAAGAAGCCAATGTTCGGGGTGCAGTGGCATCCCGAGGTGGTTCATACCGAACACGGGCAGGAGCTTCTGGACAACTTCATCGCCGTCTGCAAGAGATGAGCCTGCAAAGTCCGCAAGATTCCAGAGAAAGGCAGCTGGCGGAGCTGCGCAAAAGTTTGGAGGCTGCGAAAGGGCTCTCGACGAAAGAGTTAGCCGCCCAGATTGAGATGATCGGCTTTCAATGCCTGGGCTGCAAAGATTGCTGCCGCGGCGAGGACAACAGCGTGGTCGTCTTCCCCTTCGAGATAAGAAGCATTCTGGAGGCCGCTGGCCTGGATTGGCTGGAGGCGGTCGAGCCGCCCCTGGAGGGCGAGTGGGACCGCAACGGCTGCTTTCACACCCTGGAGTGGCGGCTGAAGAAGAAGACCGGCTCCTGCCAGTTTTGCAAAGAAAACGGATGCAGGATCTATGAGGCAAGGCCCTTGCTCTGCAGCACCTATCCATTCTATCTGGACCATGGCGCTGTGCAGTGCTCCGAGTGCCGGGGACTGGGAAGAATGATCGAGCCAGCCGAGGCAAAGAAGCTGGCAGAGCGGCTCATCAAGAGAAGCATCACTGAGATTGGCGAGGCCATCTCTCTCCTGGAAAAATATCGGGACTTCCGGCGAGGCCCGCCCAGGGAAAGAGGGCCCTGCATCGTTCACGACAGCGAAGGAGAGCACAAGATATCTGAAAATAACTGGGGATTGAATAGACAGAGCTGAAAGGTGCGCGCGCTAGTGAACCGCGCTCTTCACCTCGTCCACGATCTTGTCGATGATGCTCTTCTCCTTCTCAGTCTGGGCGGACCTTTTCTCTCCAAACTCCGCAGCCAGAGCTTCCAGAAGCTGCTTTTGCCGCTCGGTCAACGCCGAAGGCGTCTTGATCTTCACTTTCACGTGCAGGTCGCCTGAGCCAAGGCCCTGCAGCCTGGGCAATCCCTTACCCCTCAGCCGGAAGACGGAGCCGGTTTGCGTGCCCGCAGGAACGCGGACCCTGGCCCGGCCACTCAGCGTGGGAACCTCCACCTCCGCGCCCAGCGCGGCCTGGGTGATGCTGATGGGCTTCTCAAAGAGCAGGTCGCTGTTCGCCCGCTGGAACTGGGCGTGGGGAAGGACATTGAGGACGACGTAGAGGTCGCCGGGCGCGCCTCCCTGGCCGGCTGCATCCCCCTGGCTGCGAAGCTTGAGGTGCTGTCCATCCTCCACGGCCGGCGGGACCCGGATGTTTATCTTGCGCGCCCTATGCATTCTTCCTGTGCCGCTGCAGTCGCTGCAAGGGTTGGTGACGATCTGGCCCCGGCCACCGCACTTGGGACAGGTCGTGGAGGTGACGATCTGGCCGAAGGGCGTATTCTGGGCTCGCGTCACCTGGCCGGAGCCGCGGCAGCTGCTGCAGACCGCAGGGCTGGTGCCGGGCCGAGCACCGCTGCCTCCACAGGTCGGGCAGCTCTCCGTCCTGGGAACCTCGATGGTCGTCTCCAGGCCCGTGGCCACCTGCTCCAGCGTCAGGTTGAGGTCGTAGCGTAGGTCTCTGCCCCGGGCGGGGCCGCGACCGCGGCCTCCGCCAAAGAACATATCAAAGATGCTCTCCCCGCCTCCGAAGCCGAAGCCTCTGAGCAGGTCTTCAAAGTTCACTCCGCGGAAGAGGTCCTCCTGGGAGTACTGGCTGTTGATTCCGGCGTGGCCGAACTGGTCGTACTTCTTGCGCTTATCCGCATCGGCGAGGACGGCATAGGCCTCTGAGATCTCCTTAAATCGCTCCTCAGCATCGGACGCGTCCGACCTGTCGGGATGGTACTTCATGGCGAGCTTGCGGTAGGCGCTTTTGATCTCCTTCTCGCTCGCCTCCTTGGGTACTCCCAGCACCTCGTAATAGTCCTTCTTCTCCGGCATGCCTTATTTAGTTCCTTTTGAGGGCTTACTTCTTATCGTTTACTACCTCGTAGTCTGCATCCACCGTCGGACCCGATGCTCCAGCCTGGTCTTGCTGCGAGCTTGGGCCCTGCTGGGACCCACTCTGGCCTTGCGAAGCCTGCTGCTGCGCTTGCTGCTGTTGCTGTGCTGCCTTCTGGTACATGGCGCTGGAGAGCTCATAGATGGCATTCTGCAGGCTCTCCGTCTTGGCCTTGATCTCGGAGATCTCGCCCCCCGCCTGAGCATTCTTCAGGTCGGCGATGGCCTTCTCGATCTTGTCCTTCTGCTCTGGCGTGGCCACGTCTCCCGCCTCTTTTAGCATCTTCTCCGAGGCGTAGATCAGGGAGTCGGCAGCGTTCCTGACCTCAATCTCCTCTTTGCGTCTGGCATCATCGGCCGCAAAGTGCTCCGCGTCCTTGATCTTGGCCTTGATCTCCTCCTGGCTGAGCTTGTGAGGAGCGGTTATGGTTATCCTCTGCTCCTTCTTGGTGGCCAGATCCTTGGCCGAGACATGGATGATGCCGTTGGCATCGATGTCGAAGGTGACCTCGATCTGGGGAATGCCGCGCGGCGACGGGGGAATGCCCACCAGGGTGAACCTGCCCAAGGTGACGTTGTCCTTGGCCATGGGCCGCTCACCCTGCAGGACGTTGACCTCGACTGAAGTCTGGTTGTCGGCCGCAGTGGTGAACACCTGGCTCTTGCGGGTGGGAATGGTGGTGTTCCTCTCGATCAGCCTTGTCGTCACGCCACCCAGAGTCTCAATGCCCAGGGAGAGCGGTGTTACGTCCAAGAGGAGAAGATCCTTGACCTCGCCGCCCAGAACTCCGGCCTGGATGGCTGCGCCCATGGCCACGCACTCCATGGGATCCACACCGCGCTCGATATCCTTGCCCGTGAAGCTCTTCACGAACTCCTGCACCACAGGCATCCTGGTCGGCCCGCCCACCAGGATGATCTTGCCGACATCGGCCTTCTCCAGCTTGGAGTCTTTCAGCGCCTGGGTCATGGGACCGCGACAGCGCTCCAGCACATCATGGATCAGCTCCTCCAGCTTGGCTCGCGTGAGCGTCATGCTCAGGTGCTTTGGGCCGCTGGCATCAGCGGTGATGTAGGGCAGATTGAGATTGGTCTGCAGAACAGATGAAAGCTCGATCTTGGCGACCTCGACCGCCTCCCGCAGGCGCTGCATGGCCATGGAGTCCTTGCGCAGGTCGATGCCCGACTCCATCTTGAACTTCTCCAGGACGAAATCCATCAGCTTTTCATCCATGTCCCTGCCGCCCAGCTGAGTGTCGCCGGAGGTGGACCGCACCTCAAAGACGCCCTCTCCGATCTCCATGATGGTGACATCGAGGGTGCCTCCGCCCAGGTCGAAGACCATGATCTTGTGTTCGCCCGCCTTGTCCAGGCCAAAGGCCAGAGCCGCAGCCGTAGGCTCATTGATGATCCGGACGACCTCCAGTCCGGCTATTGTGCCGGCATCCTTCGTGGCCTGTCTCTGGTTGTCGTTGAAGTAGGCAGGAACGGTTATCACTGCTTTATCCACGGTGTCGGCCAGATAAGTCTCCGCATCCGTCTTGATCTTGCGCAGGATCTGGGCGGATATCTCCTCCGGGGTGTACTCCTTTCCATAAACCTTGACCTTGTAGTCCGTGCCCATCTTGCGCTTGATGCCCGTAATCGTGCCTTCCGGATTGGTGACCGCCTGCCTTTTTGCAGGCTCGCCTACCAGAGCCTGGCCGTCCTTGGCAAAGGCCACGTAAGATGGGAATGCCTTGCCGCCGATGCTGGTTCCCTCTGCACTGGGAATAATGGTGGGTCGGCCGCCAATAAGAACTGCTGCTGCCGAGTTGCTGGTTCCGAGGTCGATACCGATAATTTTAGACAAGATCTCATCTCCTGAAACTGAAAGTTATCAATACTTTGTAAATATTTAAACCTATCATCATCGTTTTGCCAATCAGCGCTTTGCTACGGCCACCTTGGAGAAGCGAATGACCCGGGAGTTGAAGAGGTAGCCCTTCTGTATCTCCTCCGCCACGGTATCCTCCTCCAGCTCATCCGTCTTGACCTGGTAGAGGGCTTCATGTCTGTAGGGGTCGAACTTCTTGCCTACAGCTTCCACGGGCACGAGGCCGTCGGCCTTCAGTATATCGAGGAGCTGCTGGTAGAGCACCATTGTGCCCTGGTCATGCTTTGCCGCCTGGTCGAGGCTGTCTAGCACGGGAAGAAGCTTGTAGATTATCTTCTCCGAGGCGTATTTCACATATTCTTCCTTTTCTTTGGCCGCTCTCTTCATCACATTGTCCAGATCCGCCCTGCAACGCAGGAGCTGATCGAGGCGCTCCTCCGCCAAGCTCTGAGCTTCCAGAAGCTGTGCCTTCAGCTCCTCTGCCTCGGAGGTCTCCCCCAGGTTCTCTTCAGATCTCTCAAACCATTCTTCAGCCATAGGCTCCACCGACGAAGTAGTCATTCCAGAAATCAAAGGGAAGGATTGGGCCGGCAAGAAGGCCGGCATCCTATGCTCAGTAACGAGGCATGGGCATCTGAGGCATGGTGTAGTCGTGCGGGCTCTGGCCCGGCTTTGCCTTCATCTCTTCCCTCTTGGCGGCGATCACATCGTCCACGCGAAGGACCATGGTGGCGGCCTCGGCGGCGGACTTTATGGCCTGCGTCTTTACCTTCAGCGGCTCCACCACACCCATAGCCAGCATATCGGCAGGCTCTCCCGTGGTCAGGTTCAATCCATAGTTCTTCATGCCCTGGCCGTGCTTGGCCCGCAGGCCCGCCAGCGCGTCCACAGGATCAAAGCCTGCATTCTCTGCCAGCGTCAAGGGAATGGCCTCGACCGCTTCGGCAAAAGCCCGAATGGCCAGCTGCTCCCGGCCTTCCAGAGTGGAGGCGTACTGCCTCAGCCTCTCTGCCACTCTGATCTCCGGAGCCCCGCCGCCGGGAACGATCTTTCCGGAGCGGATGACATCCAGGACGACGTTATGCGCATCATCCAGGGCCCTCTCCATCTCCTCCAGGAACTGCTCCGAGACGCCATGCAGGATGATAGACACCGCCTTGGCCTTCTCGCAGCCCTCTACGAAGATCATCTGCTTGTCCTTGCCTACTTTCCGCTCCTCCACCAGCGCGGCCTGGCCCAGGTCCCGAGACGTGACCTGCAAGACGTCTCCCACCAGCCTGGCTCCGGTGGCCAGGGCCAGCATCTCCAGATCCTCTCGTTTGACCCGGCGGGCAGCCAGAATTCCGTTCTTGGCCAGATAATGCTGGGCCGTGACCCCGATGCCCTTCTCGCAGAAGACCACGTTGGCCCCAGCTGAGACTATGGCCTCGACCTGCTCTTTAATGATCTTCTCCTCTCCTTCTTTGAAGGTGGCGAGGTTCTTGGCCTCGGTGATGGTGATCTTGGCATCCGTGTCCAGCTTCTTCAGCTCCAGGGTGCCCTCCAGAAGCATGATCCTGGCGTTCTCGACTTTTTTGGGCATCTCCGGGTTCGTCCGCTCCTTCTCCACCACTATGCCGTAGTTTATGACTGAATCCTCAATTCTTCCGCCCGGGATCTTCACGATCTTGATATTCTCTTCAATGTCCTTGCCTTGCGAGCCTGCCACAGCCAAGGCCGCGTCCACGGAGATCTGGGCCAGCTTTTCCATGGCGATCTCGATGCCTTTTCCTATCATGGCGGTCTGGGCGATCTTCAGAAGCGTCTTTGAATCGCTGGAGACGTCAATGGCCATCTCCTGCAGTATCTCCTGGGCCCTGGCCTGAGCCTGCTTGTATCCCAGAACGATGACCGTGGGGTGGACATCCAGATCGATGAGGGCCTCGGCCTTCTCCAGTAGCTTGCCGGCGATGATCACCGCCGTGGTGGTGCCGTCTCCGATCTCGTCATCCTGAGCCTTGGCCACCTCGACGATCATCTTGGCCACGGGATGCTCGATGTCCATCTCTCTGAGGATGGTGGCGCCGTCATTGGTAATAGTAGCATCTCCGCTGCCGTCGATGAGCATCTTGTCCATTCCCTTAGGTCCAAGGGTGGTCCGAACGGCCTCGGCTACCGCCTTAGCCGCCAAGATGTTCTTATGCTGCACATCCTTTCCGGTCTCTCGTTTGCTTCCTTCTTTTAGTATTATTATTGGCACGCCGCCTAAACCTGCCAAATCAAGTCCTCCCCGACTTTTTTCCTATTACCAGTTTGAAGTTCTATATAAAAGATTCGCATGATCGCAGGTCTCAATTATATGCAGCGCAGCACATATATAGTCTATATAGAAAGCTCTATATATCCGCTTCTCGTCTCAAGGGATCTGTGGTGACCTCTAAGATCATCTCCAAGAATCTGAACCTCTGGTATGGGGAAAAGCAAGCCCTCAAGGACATCTCCCTGGAAATTCCTGAAAAGAAAATAACCGCGCTCATCGGCCCATCCGGCTGCGGCAAGTCTACATTCATACGATGCCTGAACAGGATGAACGATCTCGTGGACAAGGTCAGAATTGACGGCGAAGTCCTTTATGATGATATTAACATTTATGGAAAAGACGTTGACGTGGTGGAACTGCGCAAGCGTATAGGCATGGTCTTTCAAAAGCCCAATCCCTTCCCCATGTCCATCCACGACAACGTCGCTTACGGTCCGAGGATTCACGGGCTGAAAAATATCGACCGGATAGCGGAGCGCAGCCTGAAGGATGCCGCCCTCTGGGAGGAGGTCAGCGAGAGGCTGGACCAGCCCGCTTTGGGCCTCTCCGGCGGCCAGCAGCAGAGGCTCTGCATAGCCAGGACCCTGGCCATGAGGCCGGATGTCATTTTATTTGACGAGCCCTGCAGCGCCCTCGATCCTATATCCACGAGCAAGATCGAGAGCCTCATGGAGACCCTGAAGGACAACTACACTCAGGTGATAGTCACCCACAACATGCAGCAGGCAGCCAGGGTCTCGGAATGCACCGCTTTCTTCCTGATGGGAGAGCTGATAGAGGTAGGGGCGACGAAGCGCATCTTTGAGATGCCAAAAATGAAGAGCACTGAGGATTATATTACGGGAAGGTTCGGATGAGAGGTTTGTGAAGGGGGAGGGATGATGAGCCCGTACAGGGAGAGATACCGCAGAGAGCTGGACGAGCTGAAGGATCTGACAGAGGACCTGGCGAATCAGGTTAACTCTGCCATCTACAATTCAGTGATTGCCTTGTGTGATTCAAATGTGGAACTGGCCAGAGAGGTAATAAAGCAGGATGAGAAGGTGGACGACCAGAGCCAGAAGATCGAAAACCTGTGTATGGAGCTGCTGGCCCTGCAGCAACCTATGGCAAAAGACCTGAGGAGAATCATAGGCATCCTGAAGATTGGCATAGACCTGGAGAGGATAGGCGATCTGGCGGTGGACGTGGCCAGAGTAATGGCACAATCGAAAGATAAGATCCCGATAACCAAGCTGGAGTACATACCCCGTATGGGGGAGATCGACCGAAATATGCTCACCCAGGCCATGGATGCACTGATGAGGGGCGATGCTGATCTGGCCAGGCAGGTCACCAAGTGGGACTACGAGATAGATGGGCTTTATGTAAAAGCAAGAGACAAGCTGTTGAAGATAATAATTGAGAGGCCAGAGGCGATAAACCAGGGCACATCTCTGCTCATGGTGAACCGACATCTGGAAAGGATCGGAGATCATATCTGCAACATCTGCGAGACCGTCGTCTACATGGTGGAAGCAAAAAGGGAACATCTCAACTAGGGTATTTATGGACACGAGAAAAGTTCAGAGGACCGGCAAGTCCACTTTTATAGTCTCCCTGCCCAAGAACTGGGCGACGAAGAACGGGATACAGGCTGGCTCGATAATTTACATCCAGCAAGGCGATAACGGAGCTTTGACGCTGTCCACAGACCGCTCCGAAAGAGATCTGCGGGCGAGGCTGGACATCGGAGACAAGTCAGGAGAGCATCTGGTAAGGGATATAATAGGATGCTATGTGGGAGGATACCGGACCATCGAGGTATTCTCCGGTCATATGTCTATGGCCCAGAAGAAGGATCTGCACCAGATTGTGAACAAGCTCATTGGGCCGGAGATCCTGGAGGAGACCATAAACAAGGTGGTCATCCAGGATCTGCTCAGCTCCGAGGAGCTTCAGGCGGAGAAGGCACTGAAACGCATAAGGACAGTGGTGAAATCCATGATTCAGGACTCCCTGTCTGCCCTGCAAAGCGACAACAAAGAGCTAGCCATGGATGTAATCCAGAGGGACAATGATGTGGATAGGCTCAACCTTCTCATCGCTCGCCAGTTCACTGAGGTCCTGAGATCCGGCTCGGTGAGACAGGAGACCCTTAACCCCATCACGGCCTATAACTACATGCAGGCGGCATCAAATCTGGAGAGAATCGCGGACCATGCCCATAAGATTGCAGAGATCGCCAGCAAGTGCAGCAGCCCCCTGCCAGAGGAGCTGAAAGAGGAGCTTTCCAGCATAGAATCCCTGCTGTGCGGCCTCATAGACGACTCGCTATCCTGTCTGCTGCAGACCAACTCCAATAAAGCCAATGAGCTTATCGATAAGATAAGCGAAATTCAGAGACGTGCCCAGGGGATGGCCAACTCCTCTGACACAAAAGACAAATCCGAGTTGCTGGTCCGGCTGGTCTTGGCGGGCAGCCTGGAGCGCATGCTTGACTACATCATGAATATCGGCGAGCTGACCATAAATCTCTGCCACGCAAACCCCCCCCCATCCTGAAAAATCCTGAGGATGAACTCGTTAGATCCCACCATCGGCATCAAGATTTCGCGCTCTCCAGATCCAGAAGCTTCTCCTTAAGATCCGGGCCTCCCCTGAATCCACCCAGGCCATGCTTGGCAACCACACGATGACAGGGCACGATAACGACAAAAGGGTTGAACGCCATCGCTCTCCCCACCGCCCGCGAGGCCCCCGGCCTGCCCGCCAGAGCCGCCACCTCACCGTAAGTCCTGGTCTGGCCACGGGGTATTTCCCGCACTACGGCGAAGATTCTCTTCTGAAAGTCCGTCCAGCCTGCCGAATCCATCTCGACCACAGGGCAGGGCGCACGGCCCTGCAGGTAGTCCGCGATAGCTCCTGCCAGCTCCGAAGGCTCTGCGGGCGGATCGAATGAGAAGCAGATTCGAACTACTTTGTTCCCGGATCGCTCCACCAGCAGGTAGCGGCCCAATGGCTCAACGAAGATTCCTTCCATCATTCCAACAGGGTCTCCCGGAAGGTCTTGTTCCTTCCCAGCTCGACTGCCATGCCATCCCTGACTCCCTGAATGCTGTCGTGAGCATCGAATCACCATGCGCATTTTGCCCTGAAATTGGCATGGCATAAAGGAGTTTTGCGAGCCTCAGGCTCGAAAGGTCTAAGTATTAGGAATAACCTGGTAGCGAGAGGCCCGCCTTAACTCAGCCTGGTAGAGTGCGCGGCTGTAGTATGTCTCGCACCGCAAAGGTGCTGCGCGCAGTCACCGCGATGTCCCCGGTTCGAATCTGGGAGGCGGGATCTGATGTGTCCGGATGGTGTAGTGGCCTATCATGAAAGCCTGTCGAGCTTTCGACCCGGGTTCGAATCCCGGTCCGGGCGGTTTATTACAGGTAATAGGATAGCGATTTATCACGGTCATTTCAGTTCGCCAACAGGAATGACTTAGAGTCTAAGCGAGGGCTCACAAGATCATGCTGTTGTTGCTTCCGCTCCTGATCAGGAGACGGACTATGACCCGCTGTCCCCCGAGATGCTGGAGGGGAAGGTATGGGGGCCGCTCAGGGGCGTGGAGGAGTTCTGCCGGGGCCTGATCGTGGCCAGGATAGGGATCTATCAGGTGATCCTACCCTCAGAGCTCGAGGGGAAACTTCAGGACCTGGTGGGCAAGAAGGTGACCGTGGCCAAGATCGAGGGCAAGTGCTACGCTGCAGAGCGGAAGCCTCCGAGGTTGCGATTATGAGCGCGGGATGGCCGTGATGGCCTCCCTCTCTTTTCTGGCCATGCCATCCCACAGTCTTCATAAGCATCTGGCCCTACCGGCCGGACCGGTCTGGTAGGTCATGCCCGCGTCCAGCCTCACCTCTGCCTTGCCATTCCATAGCTTTCATAAGCACCTCAGCCCTATTATCTAACCGGCTCGGAAAATTCCATTGCTATTATCCCTCTAATGGTTTTCCGGGTCGCATAGTTCTTCAACCCGCCACAGCCTTCAAGCATCCAGGACAGAGTGCTTAAACTTATCAGTCGGCCAGGGAGATCGTTGATTATAGGGCATTACAGAAATTATAATATTAAAGGAGTACTACGGACGAGCGCATCCGGGTGGCGAAGGACAGGAAGGCTGAGCTGGGAATGCTGTCCCCCGTTTGAGGTCTTCCTAAGGCTTTGGTAGGGAGGCTGACACCGCACCCAGAGATGGGGGGGTGCTAATGAATGAATCGGACCTATTTTTCGGCCTTGTTTAGATCCTCTTCGGTGTTGCGTGTAAAATCCTGAGTCAGGTAATCGAGGGTAATTGGAAGGGTGAGCTCCAGTCTATCAATGAGCTGGATATCTATCCGGCCCTTTAAGGGACGGCATTCGAGCAGGTGGCCGCCGTGTTTGAGGTCGGAGGACAGGAAATGGAGGTGGAGACCTGGAACGTTCAGGGATGCCATGAAGGATGGCGTAAAAAACCCGGCGATGGTCCCCTCAATTTTATTGAAATCGAAGGTGGGCTGGTTCTTTGTGACTTCGACGATGGGCCGGTAGCTTTCCTGTCTGGGAACGGATCGCGTTTTGACGTGAGCGAATGACCCTTCGACCATTATCGCGTAGAACAGGTTGGGTGAGGGGAGGAGGCTATAGAGCATCTCGACAAAGGCGTGGTAATCCATATCGCCCTCGATGTCGTCGTGGAACACGGGCTTGAAGAAGGTCACGCAGGCGAAAGGCGAGAGGGCTTCGTCGCCAATGACATTTACGCGGCCGTCGGAGTTGATCTGATAGGTGGTCCCGTTGAGCATCACCATTTCGCCGTCGAGGGCATTGAAAGTGCCGAGGCCGAAGTCGCCGTGACGCTTGATTTCGGCAAAGGAGACGTTTTCCTCATAGATCCCTTCGACGAGGGCGTTGACCGGTGTACAGAGGTAGATTGTATTCATGTTGTGATGAAGGTATCCTTTCATACATAATCTCTGCCATCTTCTCGGATATCTCACCTACAATTAACGTTCTGTACTTTCCAACTTTTTAGCAGATTTATAATATCCTCCCGTTAAATAAAATATATGTCGGATCAATAGTATCTTCTGCTTTCGATTATTCTCCATTTCTGATTTCGCTAGATAGTTACAAATAGGATTATGTATTATTATTGAGTATAGTAAAATAACAAAATTTGGGGGAATCGCTATGAAAACTGTAATTTTAGCGGCCATGATAGTGCTAATCATGGTTACAACGGATGCGGTCGCTTCGAGTTTTGGGGTGGAGTACGACTCCACAGGCGGCTTGGGGATCAACTATAATTCCGCCTACGACTTCGCAAGTAAACTTAAAGCGGACGGTTGGACCCAGAAATTCCTGTGGGGAGACGCTTCCGCATGGGAGAAGGATTTTAAGGATGTAAGCAAGCCTGGGGGACAGGACAACTATTACGCCGATGCCGTGGACGTTGTTTTCTGGGAGGGTCACGGAGCCCCTGATTCATTGTATGTCCCTCCGCCGGACGACCATTACGTAACCTATGACGATGCCATCTGGGGAAACCTAAATCTGGAGTGGATCCTTGCCCATTCCTGCTCAGTTCTTGCCGATGACCACTTGGCCGATTGGGCCTACATAGCATGTGCTCAAGGTGCTCACGGGATGTGCAGCCATAAGACCACAGTCAATGCCTGCAACGCCGGAAGCCGTATGGCTGAGCTCCTGGTTGCCGGATGGACCTTCAAAGATGCCTGGTTCCAGCAACACATAGAGAAGCAGTACACTGGATGTACAGCCAGAGTAATTTGTACTGACGCCACTAAAAATGATAAACTCTGGAATCATGGTGGCATGGCTGTTCCTGATCCGATGCCTGGAGATTTGTGGTATGTATGGACCCTCACTAAGTAGAGGCGATCAAAATGAAGATAGGTAAATATTCTTATTTGGTCCTTGGTTTGGCGACCCTTTTAGGTCTCTTTGCCGTTGCCACCCAGAACTTCGGATTTTGCACTGACGCCAGCATTCTGACTATGGAGCTTTCTCAGAAGGAAGGCGCTAATGCAAAGCCTACCTTTACCCTGCAAACCAGCCTTCCTACAGTGCCGGAGAAATTGTGGATCTACAGCATGAGCGTCCCCACGGTGAGCATTGAATCTACGAAGAAGCTGGCCGAGTCCAGGCTCAAAGTAGCGCCTACAAAGCTGGCAGAAATATCAACGCCAACGTTAGCGAAGATAAATACTCCCTCTGGTATTTCTTCATCGAGACTTAAGACTCAGGCGGCTCCTGAATCAAAATTAGAAGCGACGCCTGTAGCTAGATTGGACACGACAAAGCTGCAAACTCTCGATCAAGTTGTAGACCTGGGAACTACCATCTCTCTGGCCACAGCCGAGAGCTATGTATCCGTAGACAAGACATCCGCTGCGGAGACGGTGATCCTCAATGTACCGAGCCTTGCTGCCTCTCGCAAGGCGGCATTGCCTTCGGAGGATGTATTGAAACAAAAAGCAGATGCCTACGCAGCAGCGAACAATCTGTTGCCTGAGGGATATCAATACTCAGGAATGTCCTACCTCACCAGACAAGAGATAGGACAGGGCGGTGTGCAGGGCCCTGTAGAGCAGATCACGGGCATAGCCAAGTACTCTCGAACCATCGATGGCCTGGTTGTAGAGGGTCCGGGGTCTACCATATGTGTGATGCTGGGAGAGGGCGGCCAGCCGTTAGGTTACACGAAAGTCTCCAGAAATATCGGGGCAAAGATAGCAGAGTCCTCCGTCAAGGCACCGGGACTGCTGAAGACCATGGCCACTGAAGAGAAGACCTTTGAGCTATTGACTCCTGAGGAAGCCTTCCAGATGCTCCAGGAAAGGGGCATGACCACAGAGATAGCCGATGTAAACACGGCAACGGTTGACAAGATGTACTTGGCCTACTATGAGGCAGAGCCGGACAAGAAACAGGTAGAGACGGAGCCAGTTTACGTCTTTGAGGGAACGGCCACAGGCCCTGGCGGAAGCGTACAATACAAGGAGTTTATGTATGCTCTGAGAATAAAGAACGCCAAGGCGCCTTTCGAGATGTCTAGCCCCGCAAAGGCGAAAGAGAGGAAGGCCGACGAGCCCATGACGGCGGGAACTAAAGACCCTGAATTGCTCAGATGATGATTTCAATTAATTTTTTTTCTTTTCCTTCTTTCGAGGTGAAAATTCATGATGAAAGTGTTCTATTTGATAGTAGTATTCATAACAATGTTGATCTGGCCATTGCCAGCCATGGGCGATGGAAACGAGGCAGGCATATCCGGAATTCTATATTCCATTCACTACGAGAACGGAACTGTGCTCAATGTCACTGAGGACTCCAAGAATTTTTATGAGCTCAACAGCTCCACCACCAAGTTCCTGGAGAACATAGCCTACCGCATGGAGCGGGACGTTACGCGAGGAGTTCTGGAGAAGGAGCTCGTTGGAACAAAGTATCTGGTAGTAATCTCGGACAAGCCCATGAAAATTCAGACCAAGCCGGGATTGAATCCAGACTGGCCCCAGGGATGGGAGATTGTCACTAAGAAGATAGTAATAAAATTGCAGAAAGAGGTTTTGGGAGAGGAGCGGATATTCACCTACCATGAGCCTGAGGACGTGGGCGCCCCCATAAGGCCCTGGGCATCGTTAGCCAGTGTCAACACCATAATTTTATAGTTTTTATATAATTATTTTTATCTCAGGATGGCTGCTCTTCATCCTGATCGCAAGCCAGAGGCATCTGGCGAAAAGCTTTGGGTGGCTCCATCAAAATAATTTGCCATGCAGAAGGTCAAAGCCTACCGCCAGGGCGGCGACCGAGGCATGCTCTACCTTTTTCCGAAAGGGCAAAGCCCAGAGATTCCAGAACCAATTTTGTCTCGCCCTTTCCATGCAGCAGCACCTCCGCCAGATCCTCCGGCTCGTCGATGTCGCATCCTGCCCGGAAGGACTCGAAGACGGAGACCTTCAGACCTGCCTCCCTGGCAAAGGCCAGATGCTTGGGGAAGCTCAACCCCTGGTAGCAGACACGAAACTCCGGGCTGCGCATGAGGATCATGTTGGTGCCGCCGCCGCGACCGGGGCAGAGGACGACATCCCCCTGGCAGTTGAGAATGCCCGCTACATCTTCTTCCGTCAAGAGAGCCAGATCGGCCATGCCGATTAGAATATCTGACGGCCACCCGCGGCGGGCCTCCTCTGCGATCAGCGAGTTGAGGGCATCGTTCAGCTCCAGTTCCGACTCCAGGATCTCTGCTTCCCTGCCGATCTCTTCTATTTCTAGAGCCGACCGGGAGAGAACCGTTGCCCGGCCAAAGCCCAAAACTGCAGATAAAACATCCTTCAGCATGGCAAAGGCCAGGAGCCGCCGCTCTCCGGGGGAGAGAACGGAGGAAAGCCTGCTCTTCGCTCCCTGGTACTTGAAAGGAACGACGATGTGAATTGGCTGTCGCACAACGGAGAGCTATCGCGGGCTGCGATAAAACCTTAACTCTTCAGTCGCGGCCGGATCACGTCTTTATTCTTCGGCATGAAGACGCTTCCTCCGGCGCAAGGATACTTCAGGCCGCGAAAGACGACGGCCGGCGTGCCTTCTCCCGCCTCGCCCATGAGCAGGTTCGCCATGCCGGCAATCTCGTCCACGATGGCCTCCAGGGTGATCTCCAGAACCTTGCCGTGCATGTCGCGCTCCCCACGCCAGTCTTTGAGGGCCGCCAGCCCCGCCCATCCAATGGCCAATCCAGCGACGCCGCAGCGGAAGGGCCGGCCACAGGTATCAGTGATGATGACCGCGCAGTCCTTGCCTAGCCTTGCGCGCAGCGCCTCTGCGCTCTCGCCGGGATTCTCGGGCAGCAGCAGAATCCTGCCATCTCCTACGTTGGACTGGTCGATGCCGGCGTTGACGCAGATATGGCCGAACCTGGTCACAACCAGGAGAAAGGGCCTGTCCAGCAATACTTCCGCGGACTCATCCAAAACAGCCTGCACGAAACCAGGGTCCTTTCCGAGGGCAGAAGCGATTGCGGCTGCTCCGGGGCTGGGCCGGTAGCCTTCCAAATTCCTGGACCGGCCCTCGGACTTGGCTACAATGGTGCTGGCTAGGCAGAGCACATCTCCGTCCTGAAGCTCAAAGAGAGACTGCACCAGTGAGGCGATATCATCGCCCTCCTTGATGACGGGCAGGCCGCGGATCAGGTAGCCATGCATCGATGCTGGATCGGACATCGCGGTCAATTCACGGATCGAATTTGCCTGGAAACCTACTGGAACCGAGCGCTCTCCCGCACAGTGCTGAGGCGATACAGCCTGGCCTGTACCAGAAGGTCGAGCAGATAGGAGTAGTTATCAGCAACTATCGCCACACGTCCCTCGCTGATCTCAATCCAGGGCAGGCCGCCGTAGTCCTTAGCGAAGGCCGTCCAGAATGGGGGCGGAGAGAACTCAAGTTGATACTTGTGGTCCTCCGTAAAGGTCAGGGTGATCTCCTCATCCATCTAAGACGCCTTGCCCTTCCTCTCCACGACCTCGGCAAAGGCCAGGGTTCCGCTGATCTTCTTGATCTTGGCCTTCACCACCTCGCCCTTCACGGCGCTGGGCACGAAGATGAGATACTTATCCACCTTGGCTATGCCGTCGCCCTTGTTGCCCACGGACTCGATGCGCAGCTCATAGGTCTCTCCCTCTTCGATAACGTCCTTTTGCACTGTAGCGGCGGCCTTTCTCTTTCGCACCGGCCGGTGAGCACCGCAGGCATCGCATTTGAGCATGAGAACGCGATCGCTCTTGATGAGGTGAGTGTCAGGCAGCCTGCACTCTGTGCAGACCACATACTCCTCGAAGTAAGACTCAATCTGCCGGGCAACGGCCTGCTCGCTGAACTTTCCCTGAAATATTCCGCGCTGCCCCTCGATCTTGCCCGCCGTCCCCATCTCCTGAAGAAGGTACTTCATGAGATGCTCCGGATCGCGGTTCAAGGTATCGGCTATGGACCCGAAGTTCTCCAGGACGGTGGTCTTGCCCTCGTAAAAGACCTTGGCGGAGGGTATGACGAATCGGTCTTTGGACTCTTTGGTCGCCGGCATACTCTTCATGGCCCGATCCAGGCCCGCTAAATAATCAGCCATCCAGATTACCTTATCAGCTCTTGTCCCGACTCCACGACGATCTGAATAGGAGACGGCAATTTATGCCCTGCCCTCGTCAATGCGATCTTGGCATCATTGAGATACTGAGGCAGCACCCCCAGGGTAAAGAGCTTCTGACCGGCTTCGACCTGCGCTGCAGTTCCCACCGCCTTGCCGAAGGCGTGTCTCATGCCGCTGGAGACACGGTCGGCGCCAGCCCCTGTGGCCTGCTTATTCTCGCGGATGACATGGTGAGGATAAACTCTGAGCTTGAGGTGGAAGTTGGTCCTGCCCACCTGCTTCATGAGGAAACGGTTGGCTGCTACCCTGGCCGCCTCCAGAGCGGTGTGCCTGATCTGACAGGGCTCCCTGATCACCAAAGTGAGCTTGACTGGAAAATCCTCCTGCAGATTTCCCATATCGTAGTGAACTACCTTGCTTCCCGGGACACCACCCATGTACTGTCTGCGCGTGTAGGGCCGCTCCCGTCTTCTGTACATGCTTCCTGGCTTGCGTGTCAAAACGAATTCCTCCGATAATCCTGAGATTGGTGCTCTATTCACCTAGTTTATAAGGTTTGGCCTCTGCAAACCTCAGGCAGTCATGGGCGTGGAGAAGGAGATCTCGCTGGCGAGAGGCGTTCCCATCAGCGATCTGACCTCATCGGGCTTATTCGCCAAGAACCACATGAGCTTGACCAGGGCCACTTCAGGAAGCATGTCCTCTCCTTCAATGGCTCCTGCATCCAGCATGTAGCGGCCGGTATCGTAGACCAGATCGCATATCCTGCCCCGCAGACATTGCGAGGTTACTACTACGGGTATATTCTCCTCCGTGGCTCTTCTGATGCTCTCTATCCAGTCCGAGGCCACATGGCCAAGGCCAGTGCCCTCCAGGACGACGCCCCTGTAGCCCTTATCGATGTAGTAGTTTAGGATCTCCGGAGAGGCTCCAGGCGTGTACTTGATCAGGGCGCATTGGGGCTCCAGCTTGTCAAACAGTTCCAGCTCGACCTCGCCCCTGTGCCTGTACGGGATAAAGGTCTCGATCTTCCGGGTGAGGTAATCCACTTTCCCAATGGGCGGCTGGTTCATGCTTTGGAAAGCGTCTCTGCGAGAGGTGTGCATCTTGCGCACTCGTGTGCCGCGGTGAATGGAGCAGTAGTCATCGCTGGTCGAGCCGTGCATCACCACACAGACCTCGGCGATGTCGCTGATGGCCACGGTGGACGCTGAAATGGCATTCATGGCCGCATCGCTGCTGGGCCGGTCCGAGCTGCGCTGCGAACCGACGATGACCACCGGCACCGGCGTCTTCAGCATGAAAGAGAGCGCAGCAGCGGTGTACATCATCGTGTCTGTGCCGTGGGTGATGATCACACCCTCCGATCCGGCGCAAATCTCCTCGGCCACGGCTCGCGCGAGCGCCATCCAGTACTCCGCCCGCATGTTCTCGCTCAGGATCTGGTAGATGACCCTGGCGTTGTAGTTGGCGATCTCCTCCAGCTCCGGGATGGCGGATATGATCTCGCCCGCCGAAAACTGGCTGGTGACCGCTCCCGTCCTGTAATCTACCTTGCTGGCGATGGTTCCGCCTGTGGAGAGTATGGATATCTGAGGAAGGCCCGGCCTTCGCCTCAGCGGCTTGTCTTTATCCAGGGGCTTCAGCTCTTGCCCCTTCTCCACGAGCTTGAGCCGGGACTTGGGAAGGCACAGGCCGATGTTATAGCCGTTGTCCAGCTTTATGACCGCGTGATCCTTGCGCCGGGACGGCATGAGCACACCCTCATAGGATATGCCGTTCCTCTCCACGGAGACTCTATCCCCCAGATCCATTTTATCTCACCAGATGACCATTAACCCTGGCTAATCTATGCTAGCCATCTAAAAACGTTGCCCTTGGGTCAAAGCAGATTAATAGATGAGGAAAGCTGGTCTGCAAGAGAAGATAAGAAGGCGATAAGACAGCGATGAGGCAAAGATATGATCTATTTTGTAACCGGCAACAAGGGAAAGTTCGCGGAGGCGCAAGGCATCTTCAAAGATCTGATGCAGAAGAACATCGGCTATACCGAGATCCAGGCCGACACATTGGAAGAGGTGGCAGCCTATGGCATGAAAGAGGTCGTGGAAAGGCTGCAAGGCCCGGTGATGCTTGAGGATGCGGGCCTGTTCATTGAGGCGCTGCAGGAATTTCCTGGAGTTTACTCTGCTTATGTGCAGAAGACCATCGGAAATAACGGAATCCTGCGATTGATGGAGGGCGTGGAGGACAGGAAGGCATACTTTCGTTCCGTCGTCGCTTACGCCGAGCCGGGCATGGAGCCGCGTCTATTCAAAGGCGAAGTCCACGGCAGAATAGGCTTCGAGGCGCGGGGCAGTAAGGGATTTGGTTACGATCCGATATTTTATGTGGGTGAGAAGAGCCTAGGCGAGATGGACCTTGTGGAAAAGAACATTATCTCTCACCGCGCGGCGTCTATGAAGGCGCTGAAGGAGTGGCTGGACGGTCGGTAATCCTTATCTTCGCTTCTTTTCCAGGGCGCATCTCGGCAGCATCCGCTCATCTGTGACCTTGAGGTACTGTGCCTGGAGGGAGGAGATGTAGACCTTTCGATCTCCCACGGCGACCACAGAATCTGTGGCCTTGGGCGAGCTGACCTTGACGGAGAAGATCCGGGGGCCCTCGCAGGTGGTGGCCACGCGCAGGTCTGTTGATCGGGCGCGGATGTACTCCTCCATCTTCGGGGTGATCTTGATGGACATTTGGCTATCTGGCATCGAGGAGAGAGATATCGGCGTGGTATTCCTGAAGAGATTTTACTCCTGATTTCCCCCTGCGAAATGCAGCTATCCCTTTAGCTGCCGCAGACGCGGCTGCTATGGTAGTTATGTATGGCACCTTGTACTTGATCACCGCTTTGCGGATGTAAGAGTCATCATGCTGACTGGCTTTACCGATCGGGGTGTTGATGACGAGCTGAATCTCCCTGTTTTTAATGGCATCGTCAATATTAGGTCTGCCTTCGTGCAGCTTGAGAATCAGCTCGGTCAACACCTCATTGGCCGCCAGAAAATCATGAGTTCCTTGGGTGGCCTTGATGGTGAAACCGAGTTTGGAAAACTCTCTAGCCATATCCAGCGTGTCCGGCCGATCCTTGGCTGCAACGGTTATCAATACCGTTCCTTTGTCCGGAAGCGTCTGTTTGGCTGCTTCCTCCGCCTTGTAGAATGCCATTCCGAAAGAGTCGGCCATGCCCAGCACCTCTCCGGTTGACCGCATTTCTGGTCCCAATACCGGATCGACCTCCGGGAACATATTGAAAGGAAATACCGATTCCTTGACCCCGAAGTGTGGAATAATTCTCTCTTTTAATCCCATATTCACCAACTTTTTGCCCATTATCAGCTCAGTAGCGATGCGGGCCATGGAAAGGTTGCACACTTTCGATACCAGAGGAACGGTGCGGGACGCTCTGGGATTTGCCTCCAGCACGTACACGATATCCTTGGCAATCGCATACTGTATATTCATCAAGCCGACCACATGCAGCTCTTTGGCAATTCGCTGGGTATACTCGTTTATGGTCTTCAGATGCTTCACGGGTATGCTCACCGGCGGAATTACGCAGGCAGAATCACCGGAGTGGATGCCCGCCAGCTCGATATGCTCCATCACGGCTGGAACAAATATGTCCGTTCCATCGGACAGGGCATCGGCTTCTGTCTCCAAGGCATTTTGCAGGAACCTGTCGATCAGGATGGGACGCTCCGGCGTAACATCCACGGCAGCCAGCACATATCGCTCCAGCATCCCTTCATCGTATATCACCTCCATGCCGCGACCGCCTAAAACATAAGATGGCCGTACCATGAGCGGATAGCCGATCCGGTTCGCTACTTCCAAGGCTTCCTGGAAACTGCTGGCCATGCCCGACTCCGGCATGGGAATTTCCATATTTTCCATCATCTTTCGGAACCGGTCACGGTCCTCGGCCAGGTCAATCGTGTCCACCGATGTCCCAAGAATTTTTACACCCTCATCGGCCAGCTCCCTGGCAATATTCAGCGGCGTTTGGCCGCCAAATTGCACGATCACCCCTTCCGGCTTCTCCTTTTCGTAAATGCTAAAGACATCTTCAACGGTCAGGGGCTCAAAATAGAGCTTGTCGGAGGTATCATAATCGGTGGAAACAGTCTCAGGATTGCAGTTCACCATGATGGTCTCGTATCCGAGATCACGAAGGGCAAAGGCAGCATGAACACAGCAATAGTCGAACTCGATCCCCTGCCCGATCCGATTGGGCCCGCCCCCCAGCACCATGACTTTACGCCGGTTACCGCTAGCAGTCCTGTCCGGCCCGTTATGCTTCGACCAGTTATATGTCGAATAATAATATGCTGCGTTCTCAACCCCGCTGACAGGCACCGGTTCCCATTCCTCAACAACGCCAAGGGCAGTTCGACGGCGCCGAATTTCCGTTTCCGGAACATTGAGCAGTTTCGCCAGGTACTTATCTGCAAAACCATCTTTCTTGGCCTGCTTCAGAAGGTCGTCCGGGAGCATTTGGCCTTTATATTTCAGAACCTTCTCCTCCAGTTCGACCATTTCTTTCATCTGCTGAATAAACCAGGGCTTGATATAGGTGATTTCATACAGCTTCTGGACGTCAACGCCTTTACGCAGGGCTTCATACATGATGAATTGCCGCTCGCTGGTCGCCTCCTTTAGCATCTCCATAAGCTCAGGCAGCGACCTCTTATTGAAGTCCTTGGCAAAACCGAGCCCGTACCGTCCGTTCTCCAAGGAACGAATGGACTTCTGGAAGGCTTCTTTATAGGTCTTGCCGATGCTCATGACCTCGCCAACAGCCTTCATCTGCGTGCCCAGCAAGTCTCTGGCGTTCTTGAATTTCTCAAATGCCCATCGCGGAAATTTCACTACGACATAATCTCCGGAAGGCGTGTATTTCTCCAGTGTTCCCTCCCGCCAATACGGAATTTCATCCAACGTTATGCCGCAGGCCAGCTTGGCTGACACTAGAGCAATCGGAAAACCGGTCGCCTTGGAAGCTAATGCAGAAGATCGAGATGTTCGGGGATTGATTTCGATCACCACGACCCTTCCAGTCTTCGGGTCGTGGGCGAACTGGATATTTGTGCCTCCAATGACCTTGATGGCTTCAACAATCCTATACGAATAATCCTGAAGCTTTTCCTGGAGTTCAGGTGCAATTGTCAGCATGGGAGCAGTACAGTAAGAATCGCCAGTATGAACTCCCATGGCGTCAACATTCTCAATAAAGCATACCGTGATCATCTGGTTCTTGGCATCACGAACAACTTCCAGCTCCAGCTCCTCCCAGCCCAGCACGGATTCCTCAATCAGAATCTGCCCGATGAGGCTCGCAGCAATTCCCCGGCTTGCGACAGTGCGCAGTTCTTCGGCATTGTAAACGAGGCCACCGCCGGTACCGCCCATAGTATAGGCAGGCCGAACCACAACCGGATAACCGAGCTCTGAGGCCACTTTCACTGCATCATCGACGCTGTACACGGCCGTGCTTCTGGGCACCTCGATGCCCAGGCTTTTCATCGTCTCTTTGAAAGCAATCCGATCCTCTCCGCGCTCGATGGCATCGATTTCAACGCCGATTACCTTCACGCCGAATTTATCCAATACTCCCGCCTTGGCAAGTTCAGAGCTCAAATTGAGGCCGGACTGTCCGCCCAGATTCGGCAAAATGGCGTCCGGTTTCTCCTTTTCAATGATCTGCGCCGTCCTTTCCAGATTCAGTGGTTCTATGTAGGTGATATCTGCCATGCCGGGGTCAGTCATGATGGTGGCCGGATTGGAGTTCAGCAGCAAGATTTTGTATCCAAGCCCGCGTAGCGCCTTGCAGGCTTGAGTTCCGGAATAGTCAAATTCGCAGGCCTGCCCGATAATAATGGGACCCGATCCAATGATCATCACTTTATTGATATCTCTTCGCCTTGGCATGTTCCTGATCTCCTTTATTGTTCTCCAACGTTTGCCCGTTCAACACCGTAATCCCTCTAAACCTGAGATCAGTTCTCTCATAAAAACTTATATTGTTTCCCGTTGTTGCTCTCCCTTGGGACTTAGGAGGGAGAAAGAGTGGTATCGCTCAACGTCTACGATGGGGCCAACGGCATAGGCGGCAATAAGATCTACCTGGAGGAGAAAGAAAAAGGAGTCTTCCTGGACTTCGGGAAGAACTTCGGCAAATATGGCCTCTTCTACGAGGAGTTTCTCAAGAATCGAGACACCCGCGGCATCCATGACCTCATGTACCTCGATCTCCTCCCCAAGCTCAATATCTATCGGCCCGATCTCATACCATCCGATCTATCCTTAAGCCAATTCCCTACTCTAAACGTGGCCGCCGTCCTCCTCACCCACGCCCACTTAGACCATTGCGGGAATATCGGGATTCTGAGGAAGGATATCCCCCTGGTGGCCTCGCCCGAGAGCATCGTTATAATGAAGGGCATGCAAGATTCTGGCGTCTCGTCCCTTGAGACGGACACTGCCTATTTCTCTCCCCGCCGGCCAAAGGATGGTCTGGGGCTCTATCTGTCCTCTGTAGCCGACATGGGTTACCAGGGCAGAGACTTCTGCTGCACCAAGGAGCCTACCGAGGCTCTGACCTCCTTTCTCTCCCGCAAGCCGGGACAGGAGGGCAAGAGGGCCAAGAAGCTGGTGCCTGGAAAGTGTTGCTGCTTCGATAACGCTGCCTTCCCCTTCGAGATCACTGCTCACCCGGTGGACCATTCCATCTTCGGGGCCTCGGCCTATATCCTGCGGGGCGAGACCACCGTGGCCTACACGGGCGACTTCAGACTGCACGGCAAGAAGGAAGAGGCTACCCGCGAGTTCGTCAGACGGGCCAAGGATGCGTCGGTGCTGATCACGGAAGGAACACGTGCCGGTCCAACTGAAGAGGAGAAGACCTCGGAGCGGTCCGTCTGCGAGGCATGCAGGGAGAGCGTTGAGTCTTCATCCGGCCTGGTCATAGCCGACTTCTCGCCCCGCAACTTCGAGAGGCTGGAGGCCTTCCAGGAGATAGCCCGGAAGACCGGCCGGGAGCTGGTGACCATGGCCAAGGATGTCTACATGCTGCACAACCTGCAGTGCATCAGCGGATCGTGCACGACCGAGGGACTTGGGATCTACGGCGAGATTACGGATAAATCGAAGAGAAAGTGGGAGCAAGAGGTTGTTTTGCCTCTTTATGGCAATCGTTATGTCGATCATACTTCGATCCGGGAGAGCCCGGAGAACTACATCCTCTGCTTCTCCTTCTTCGACATGAAGCACCTCCTGGACATAAAGCCGGAAGGCGGGACCTACATCTACTCGGCCTGCGAGGCCTTCAACGAGGAGATGGAGATTGATTTCAGGAGGCTCTGGCACTGGCTCCGGCGCTTTGGCATCAATTCCTGCGGGTTCTCGCTGGATGAGAATGGAGATCTGGGCTTTGAAAAGCGCTATCATGCTTCAGGACACGCTTCAGGCGAGGATATCACCTGGGCCATCGATCAGATAGATCCGGATTGCATAGTGCCCATTCATACTGAGGCCAGGGACTGGTTTGCCAGGAGCTTCGAGAATGTGGTGCTGGTGGAGGAAGGGAGGAAATATGAGCTGTAAGCAGCTTCTATCCAGCAACCTTAACATTCCCACGAATGAGGACAAGTTGATCGTATGACAGCAGCGTCCGCGAAAAATCCTCTACAAAAGGTCTGGGAGGCATTAAGATTAGATGCCAGCATGGAGACTCCCTGCCCCTTTGCCTTTTCCAAAACCAAGCCAATTCCCGGAAGCTGGAAGTGCTTCACCTCTGACCTGGCAATTCCTTTCTGGCATATCCACGCCCCCGGTGCAAAGCAATCTGAGATACGAAAAGTAAGCTCTGGAATATCTGCTGAGAACTTCATGCTCCTGGCCGATCTCGGGGAGGCATCGCTCCTGGTGATGAAGACCTTTGGAAAGGGAAAGGGTGAAAAGCCGCTATTCAAGCCTTTACGAAAGCCTGAAGATTATGAGGAGGCTGCAAATGTCCTCCGGAAATTTGATCTCAAATCAGATGACCTGCTTGCGCATGCCTCGCTTCAGGCCGCCAAAGAGCTTCTGGAGATGACTGCGGAGCTAAACGCCCTGGTGGCCCGCCACTACGGCCTCTCCCGGGAGGAGCTGGCAGTGATCCTGGATAGCTTTGCCAGCTTCGAGGAAGACCCGGAGCTGGAGAATCTGGAGGAGATCAAGTGGAGCGACACCCTCATGCGCAAGTTCAACGGCGAGGTGCGGCGAAGGGTGATGAGATACTTTGATTCCTTTGGAAACATCTCTGAAACGGAGGCGGCATGATGGAACCCTATATTCCCGATACATTGCCTCTGAAGACCATCGACTGGGAGAGGCACGTAACCCTCATCGTCAAGGCCAACGCTGCTCTAGCTCGATACGATGGGATTCTTCTCGGCATGGTCAACCCTCAGGTGCTGCTCTCGCCGCTAACCACTCGTGAGGCCGTCTTATCATCGCGGATCGAGGGCACTCAAGCATCGCTGGAAGAGGTCCTGGAATACGAGGCCGATGTTGGAGAGCGAGGACCGGACCAGGATATTCCCGACACCCCGCAGCTCCGGGACATTCACGAGATAATCAACTACCGCAGGGCAATGGGCGCAGCGGTCGAGGAGCTGGCGAACCGACCTTTCAGCATCAACACCATCCGAAACCTCCACCGCATACTCCTGACGGGTGTTCGAGGGCGGCACAAAGAACCCGGAGAGATACGGCGCATCCAGAATTACATCGCTCCACCGGGGACGCCCATAGATCAGGCAACATTCATTCCGCCATCGCCGGAGATAATAATGGATGCCCTTTTCAACTGGGAAGAATACCTCTACAGCACTGAAAGAGACCCTCTCGTCCAGTTGGCCATCCTCAAAGCCCAGTTTGAGCTGATCCACCCCTTCCTGGATGGAAATGGCCGCATCGGAAGGATGCTCGTGCCCATAATCCTGTATCACAAGAAAATACTCTCCCGGCCCATGTTCTACATCAGCGCCTATCTGGAACGAAACCGGAAAGTATACTATGAGCGGCTACTGGCGATATCCAAAGATGGCGATTGGAACGGATGGATATCTTTCTTCCTCCAGGCTCTTGTCCTGCAATCGGAAGAGAACAGCAAGAAGGCAAGGGCGATTCTGGAGCTATACAATGATATGAAAGCACGGATGCTGGAGATCACACGCTCTCAGTACTCCATCCAGGCAATTGATGTCTTGTTCTCCAGCCCGATCATCAGCTCCAGCGACTTCGCTATAAAATCCAGAATTCCGAGCAGAACCGCGCAGAGGATTGTTGAGAGAATGGAGCAGGAGGGAATCTTGCGCCTGCTTCGTGAGGGAAAGGGAAGCCGTTCTCCGGTATATCTATTCCCAGGGCTTCTCGATATAACTGAGAGGGAGGATACGTGAATTTGCGCGTCATATCTCTGCATTTATGACGCACAAATAAATTTGCCCGTCGTCTATGACGCGAGAGATGAAGCTGAGTATAACTTCTACCCAAACAGAAAGACCAAATCGAACCCGAGGAATCTCATGGAGGTGCTAAATTGAGCAAGAGCAGAAAGGAGATCATCGACAACGAAGACAGCACAATGGCCGAGTTCCCGAGGATCCATTACTGGCTGGTGATATTTCGCAGACTGCCTTATCCCAGCGATAGGTCAGGATTAACCGCGCAAACATTGAGTCGACCTGCGGCCATCCGCACATATAATAACTCTGAGATCGAACTGAGTTTTGCTGGCTTCTAATTTTCAAGGCAAATTTTTTAGCTAAAATAAAATATTACCTGTAAAAATCGTAGGAAATAGACTTTATATCCCATCTCGCAAAGGCAAGGCCGTGAGACGCAGAAAGGATGCCCAGAAGGCCAGAGACCTCGCCCTGCAGCGCATGGAGAGGCTCTTTTCACTGGCGGCGGCAGCGCATGAGCTGCACCCGGAGAGGAGCGACAGATATGTGCAGATAGCCCGTCAGATCAGCACCCGCACCAGGGTCAGGATGCCTCGCCATCTGAAGAGGCTCTTTTGCAGGCACTGCGGCGGCTTTCTTTCTCCGTCCTCGGCGAGGGTGCGGCTGCGCGATGGTGTCCTGACCTCTACCTGTCTTCGCTGTGAAAAGCAGACGAGGCGTCCTTATGGCACCCAGAAAGGAACGAGATGAATGCAGACTACAGCTGATCATAGCCTATGTATTGCATTATGCGTTCCTTCTTGTCGCCGATAAGCTCATGCTCGCGATCGAGTATCTCCTTTATCAAGGCCGCGACGGGCGTGTTTCCATCCCAGTTCCGGGTCAATATCTCCTGCGTGCCGGCTACCTTCATCACTTCATTGGCGACAAAGGCGCAGAGATAGATATCATCCACATAACCCGCCGGTCCGAACTTATCTTCCGGAATTATGTCCTCGGGCAGTATGAAGTATGCTATGGCGGCGATGACCAGCGGCGACATCTGGATGGGAAGGGCACGGTCGTCCAGGAGCTTGGTCATCAGCCTGTAAAGCGCCGGAGCCTGCCTAATCAGCTCCCTGAATTCGCCTTTATAATCTGCTATGTCTTTTTCGAGCAAATAATCAAATCTCTTCAATCGAACGCCTCCTCTCTCCTCTGCCCGAGAACGCCTTAATGGACCGCTCTGGCTATTGATGATGTTAGGGCATGGAGTTAATTAACTTTTGTGCCGGATGGCGGTCATAATCGCCGATACATGAGGCATAAATGATGATCGACAGAAATGACACTCTGAAGGCCGATGAATAATAATAATATTTAATAGCAATGAGCTAGCTGTATTTTTGATAGGTTCAATGTCCAAAGAGGATGAGAGGGAAGGCCAGGTCGGAAAAAAGATCGAAGATCTTCTGACCGATGAGGAACGCAGGAAGCTATTGGCCAATCTCCATCGCGTTCTGGTATGGGTGGGAGTGAAAGAGCCTGAGGAGTGCGAGATCGACCGGAAAGCTCTGATCTTTGAGATGGAGAAGTTCCATCAGACTGAGAAGGATCTTCCGCCCGAACTTCACGCCGAGAAGAGCAAGATCGAGCTGCATCATCTCATCTGGAGGCTCATAAACGAGAAGGAGATCTCAGAGCAAGAGCAGCAGCATATTGAGGAGCTGATCGACCTTCTGGAGAAGAAAGAGAGACAGGAAGAGGATACTCTGCGGGAGGAGAAGCTAACTCATGGGCAAGCAAAGCAGCTCTTCAATGAAACGGCTGGAGTTATCAGAGCGCTCCTGGATCTCAAGGATCTTCTGAAAAGGAAGGAGCATACCGATGAGACGCGAAACTTGATCCAGCAAAAGGTGGGCGAGGCAAAAAGATGGAACGAATTTCTTGATAAGGTGAAGAAGCAAGAAAGCTAGCGGGATTCATCTTTGCCTTTCGTCTTTCCTCAGCCACTCGTCCATATCCTTCGCCGCCGTCTTCCCGGCCCCCATGGCGCTGATCACTGTGGCTCCGCCTGTCGTGATGTCCCCACCGGCCCAGACTCTCTCCATGGCGGTCCGGCCGCAGTCATCCACGACCAGAGTGCCCCCCTTTGTTGTTTTCAGCTCCGGCGTGCTGCTGGCGATCAAGGGATTGGGCATAGTGCCTACAGCGATGATGACCGTGTCCACATCGACGATGCGCTCCGAGCCCTTCTTGACCTTCGGGCTGCGCCGACCGCTGGCATCGGGCTCACCCAGTTCCATATCCACGACCTCCATGGCTTTGACCATGCCGTGCTCATCGCCGATAAATCGTGTTGGGTTGGTCAGGAAGTCGAAGATGATATCCTCCTCCACCGCATTCTCCGCCTCTTCTCGCCGGGCAGGCATCTCCTCCCTGGAGCGGCGATAGACCACGTGCACCTCGTCTGCACCTAAACGCAGCGCGCAGCGCGCGGCGTCCATAGCCACGTTGCCTCCGCCCACTACAGCCACCTTCTTTCCCTTTCTTATGGGTGTGTCGTACTCCGGGAATCTGTAAGCCTTCATGAGGTTGACCCTGGTCAGGTATTCGTTGGCGGAGTAGATTCCCCCTAAGTTCTCGCCAGGGACGTTGAGGAAGCGGGGCGCGCCAGCCCCAATTCCCAGGAAGACCGCGTCATAGCCGTCTTGCAGAAGTTCTTTCACGTCCACCTGCCTTCCCACGACTGCGTCCAGCTTCAGCTCCACACCCAGGGATCGAACGTAATCGACCTCTGCCTTGACGATGCTCTTGGGAAGTCGAAACTCCGGAATGCCGTAGACCAGAACACCTCCCGCATCGTGTAGGGCCTCGAAGATAGTGACCCGGTGGCCCATTCTGGCCAGATCGGCGGCGCAGGTGAGGCCTGCTGGCCCCGATCCGACGATGGCTATGTGCTTGCCCGTGCGAGGGGCGATCTCGCACCTGGGACACGTCTCCTGCTTTAGCTCCCAGTCAGCCACATAGCGCTCCAGGCGGCCTATGGATACCTGCCCGCCCTTTCCTTTTTTTCCTAAGACGCAGCGGCTCTCACACTGCACCTCCTGGGGACAGACCCGACCGCAGACTCCGGGCAGGCTGTTCTTTTGCTTCAGGGCCAGCACCGCTTCGGGCATATCCTGATCTCGCAGGGCGCGGATGAACGCCGGAATCTCTACTCCCACTGGGCATCCCTCTGCGCACTTCGGCTTCTTGCACTGAATGCATCTGCCGGCCTCTTCCTCTGCTTGCCCTTGATTGTAGCCCAGAGCAACCTCCTGGAAGTTGTATTTCCTCTCTTTAGAGTTTTGCTTGGGCATCTCTACTCGGTTCAGATTGATCTTTGAAGACATTTCATCCCACTTCGTGGCGGCGATGGCCTTGTGCTGCTGGCTCCTTGCTAAGTGTTGATATGATTATATTCTTTTGGTTAGGTGGCGTTTTGGCATTCCATCATTGTCCAAAACCTTGTTATATCTAGCACGAAGATGCCCATTCGAGGTATCCAATGGAGAAGGTTCACACCACCTGCATCTACTGCGGCTGTGGTTGCGGCCTCTTACTGCACGTAGAGGACGGCAGGGTGGTGGGTGCATCTCCCTCGCCATTGCATCCCATGTCTTTGGGCAGGCTCTGCATCAAAGGCTGGCTGGCAGGCGAGTTTGTGGGCCATCCCGATAGGCTCAGATATCCCCTTATTCGAAGAGGCGATCGGCTTTCACGGGTCACCTGGGATGAGGCGCTATCGCTGACGGCGGCAAGCCTTAGGGCGATCGCCCAGGAGGCAGGGCCCGATTCTCTGGGCGTCCTCACTTCGGCCAAGGGTACCAACGAGGAGAACTACCTCCTCATGAAGCTGGCCCGCGCCGGGCTCAAGACCAACAATGTGGACCACGTGGCCAGACTCTGCCATGCCCCCACAGTGGCCGGCCTGAGCTACGCTTTCGGCAGCGGGGCCATGACCAATCCCATCGCCAGCTTGGCCCAGGCCACGGCCATCCTGGTGGTGGGGTCGAACACCACCGAGCAGCATCCTCTGGTGGCCTCTTACATCCTGGAGGCCAGGGGCAAGGGTGCGCGGCTGGTGGTGGCCGATCCGCGAAAAACGCAGCTTGCAGACCTGGCTGATCTGCGCCTGGCTCCCCGGCCCGGCACAGATATCGCCTGGATAAATGCCCTCTTGAATGTCATGATCCAGGAGAACCTGATCGATCAGGAGTTCATAGATGCCAGGACGGAAGGCTTTGACGCGGTGCGCCAGACGGTCTTGGGCTGTACGCCCGAAGCGGCAGAGAGAATTTCAGGAATACCAGCCCAGGATCTGGCAGAAGCTGCCCGCATCTTCGGCTCTGCGGATCGGGGCGCTGTTGTTTATGCCATGGGCATAACTCAGCACACCACCGGCACGGACAATGTCCAGGCGTTGGCCAATCTGGTGCTGGCGACGGGCAACATCGGCCGGGAGGGCACCGGGCTTTATCCCTTGCGCGGGCATCAGAACGTGCAGGGAGCCTGCGACATGGGCGCTCTGCCCGACCTTTATTGCGGATATCAGAAGGTGGCACAAGCTCGCCAGAAGTTCGAGCAGGCCTGGCAGACAAAGCTTCCCGATGAACCCGGCTTGACCGCCCTGGAGATGCTGGCTTTGGCCGAGGATGGCCGCCTGAAGGGTCTTTTCATCGTGGGCGAAAATCCCATGATGAGCTATCCCGATAGTTCCCGGATCAAGAAGGCGCTGGAGGCCCTGGAGTTTCTTGCGGTCTGCGATATCTTCCCCACCGAGACCTCAGAGCTGGCAGATGTTGTTCTGCCGGCAGCCTCCTTTGCGGAGAAGGAGGGAACCTTCACCTCCACGGAGCGCCGCATCCAGCGCATCCGGCGGGCCGTGAAAGCTCCGGGCGAGGCCAGGGCAGAGTGGGAGATCATCAGCGATCTTCTGCATAGAATGGGAGTGCCGGCAGATTACGCCTCGGCCGCAGAGATCATGGAGGAGATTGCCTCCCTTACTCCTCAGTACGGTGGAGTCCATTACGATCGTCTGGGAGCTTGCGGCCTGCAGTGGCCCTGCCCCTCTCGGGACCACCCAGGGACAGGCATATTGCACGCCGAGAAATTTTCCATTGGCCGCGCCAGGTTCAGGGCCGTGGAGCACCGCGAGCCGGTCGAGGCCGCCGATAACGAGTATCCTTTGATTCTCACCACAGGCAGGAGCCTTTATCACTTTCATACCGGCACCATGACCCGCAGGACTTCCTTGCTCGACAGGGAGGTGCCGCTTCCCGCTGTGGAGATCAATCCGGAGGATGCCAGGCCGCTTGGAATACGGAACGGCCAGCCGGTTATGGTGGAGACCAGGCGAGGCAGCATCAGCCTGGAAGCCCGGGTAACAGAGGATATGCCCAAGGGCAGCATCTTCGTTCCCTTCCACTTCAGCGAGGCTCCCGTCAATGTGCTCACAGCCCAGGCGCTCGATCCAGTGTCCAAGATACCGGAGTTCAAGGTCTCTGCCGCCAGGATCAGGAGGGGCTAGAAGTGATGGCCTTTCTTCCCAAAGAGCGCCTGGTTCCCCTGCTCACCCTGCTAAGCGATCGCATGGAGGTGGTAGCTCCCATCCTGGTCGAAGGAGTTCCCGTCTTCGCCTCCTGGAGCGGCCAGCCCCTGGCCCTGAAGGATAATCCCCTGCTGCCGCCTCAGGAGTTCTTCTTGCCCCAGAGGGAGGTGCTCTTCCGGTATATTCAGGACTGCGGCAGGTACAGCTTCGAGGAGGCTGCAGACAAAGCGAGGCTGATCTTTGGCATCCGGCCCTGCGACCTGCGGGCCTTGGCTGTGCTGGACAGGATCTTCGGATCAGACCCCATGGACCAATACTATTTCGATAAAAGGCGGTCCACAGTTCTTGTCGCCATGAACTGCAACGAGCCTGGCGAGGACTGCTTTTGCTATCATCTTGGCTCTGGCCCGGAGTGCAGCGAAGCCGTTGACCTGCAGCTCACACAGATAGACAAAGGCTACTTGGTTGAGACCGGCTCGCCTGCAGGCATCCTGATCCTGAAGGAGCACCCGGAGTTCTTCCTTGAGACCTCGCAGTCGCATCTCTTGGAGAAATGCGAGATACTAGGGCAGGCAAGAGAGGCGATGAATTCTTGCATAGCCCGATCCTTGCCCGGGATAAAAGAGGCCATAAAGAAGGCCGATTGGAACGCTCTGGGGCGATTGTGCCTGAACTGCGGCAGCTGCACCTTTGTCTGCCCCGTCTGCCACTGCTTCACCATCCAGGACTTGGGCGTTCCGGACGGAGAGCGCATGCGCTGCCGGGATACCTGTCTTCTCTCAGGCTTCTCCCGCATGGCTGGAGGCGCAAACCCGAGGATCAGCCGGGGAGATCGGATGCAAAACTGGTACCTGGACAAGTTCGAGTACATACCCCAGAGGACCGGTCTGCTGGGCTGCGTGGGCTGCGGCCGCTGCAACCGGGTCTGTCTGGCGGAGATGGATAGATGGTCTCTGGAGGTCAAGAGATGAGCGAGTACATTCCCCGGCTGGCCGAGATCGTGGATATCGATATCGAGTCGTCCAATACCTACCTCATATCTCTGAAGCTGCTTGATGATGTGGATTTTGGCTACAAGCCCGGTCAGTTCGTCATGGTCTCTGTCTTTGGCTTAGGCGAGTGCCCCATCTCCATCACATCTTCACCCACCAGAAAGACCCTGCAGCTCTGCATAAGACGGGCGGGAAAGATCACCAACGGCATCATGGACTGCCGGGTGGGAGACGTGCTGGGCATAAGAGGTCCCTATGGAAACGGCTTTCCTCTGGAGAGGATGAAGAAGAATATCATAATCGCCGGAGGCGGCTCGGGCTTTGCTACGCTGCGCTCCCTGGTCAACTACATCGTCGATCGGCGCAACGCTTTTGGTGAGGTGGCGGTGGCCTACGGTGCTCGGACGCGTCAGGATCTCTACTTCATGCAGGAGTACAAGAGCTGGCAGCAGGCTGGCATCGAGGTGGGCATCACAGTCGATATCGGCGACGAAAGCTGGAAAGGAGACGTAGGGCTCGTCACCGCTCTCATCGATAAGTTCCGGCTGTCCATCGGCTCAGCGGCCATCTGCGGCCCGCCGGTCATGATCAATGCCATGGCCAAAAAGCTGATGGATAAGGGCGTCGATCACTCCGACATCTACGTCTCCATGGAGCGGCATATGAAATGCGGCGTGGGCAAGTGCGAGCACTGCATGATCGGACCCTATCATGCCTGTCAGGATGGGCCTGTCTTCAGCTACGACCAGGTCAAATCCGTGCTCTGAAAGCATATTTCATCCCTTTCGCCTTCTTTGCAGCTCGCAGGCCTTGCAGAGCTCTTTGACGCAAGGCTCGCCGCACTCCCGGCACACGCCAAGGTCGATCTGGGCCCATTTACCCCTGGCCATCTCCGCTATTTTTCCGAAGCCCTGCATCGTGGATTGCTTTGTTCCAGGAAAGAGGCTCTCCAGGCGGTTCATCATCTCCCTCACATCCGCACGGAGCGAAAGATGGGCATAAGGGCACTCCCTCGACTCTGCAAAAACTCCATTCACCATCCCGTAGAGGGCGACCTCCTTCTCAGGAATGCACTGCAGCGGCTTTACTCTGGGAACCAGGCCCGGCTGCTCTCTTCTGGGGCGAAAGCGCAACAGCCGCTCGATATCTCCCTTCAGGTAGTTCATCATGACCGACTGGGCCTCATCGTCCAGATTGTGGCCGGTGGCCACCTTGCTCATGCCCAGCCGCTTGGCCGTGCGGTTCAGGGCGTTCTTGCGAAAAACTCCGCAAAAGGTGCAGGGGGCTACATCTTTGCCTTGCACCATCTCGTCCAGATCGAGGCCAAACTCCTCCCGGAAGGAGACGATCTGCTGCTCGATCCCTAGGCGCTCGGCAATCTCTTTGGCGACCTTCAAGGTATCGTCCCGGTACCCGGCAATGCCCTCATCCACGGTGACTGCCACCAGCTGCACGCCTCTCCCCGCCAGGATCTTGTGCAGGCATAACAGCAGGGCGGTGCTGTCCTTGCCACCGCTCACGGCCACCGCGATGCGGTCGCCCTCTTTGACCATATCGTTCTTTCGGACCGTGTCCTCAACTCGCCGCTCGAAGTCCTCAATGAAATGGCTTTGGCAGAGGTGTGAGCGCGAAAAGACGATGGCCTGCTCACCGCACTTGGAGCATATCATGCCGTCGTGATCCTCTGTCGGTTGGTGTACACATTGAGCATCTTTGCGCGCAGGAAACCCACGATGGCAAGGCCGGTCCTCTCCGCTATGGAGATGGCAAGGCTGGTCGTGGCACCCCGGGATACGACAACCGGGATGCCGGCCACGGAGCACTTCAGGGCCATATCCGAGGAGATCCTGCCTGTGCAGGCCACGAAGGCCTGGCAAAAATCAATGTTTTGCATGAGACCATATCCAATGGCCTTGTCCAGGGCGTTGTGCCTTCCGATGTCCTCGATGATGCAGACGGGACCGCTCTTCCCAAAGAGCCCTACAGAGTGAACGCCGCCCGTGGCCACATGTATTTCAGAAAGCGAGATGGCCTTCATCCCCTTCTGCAGCTCTTCTCTTGCGACCTTTAAATCGGAATTGATCTTTGGAAGCTTGGACTCATCCAGAAAGGAGGCTATTCCGCCGCAGCCGCTCACGATGGGCTTTCGGGGAAGGATGGCCCGCATGGGATTGGCAATGAGGGCGCGAACGACGTTTCCTTCGATCTCCAGAGATTCGATCTCCTTCAAGCTTCCTGCGATCCTTTCTGCAAAGAGATGACCGACCACGAACTCCTTCCTCAACTGAGGGCTGGTCATGGCTGTGACATAGTGCCTGCCGTTGATGAAGATGGAGAGGGGAACCTCCTCCACCACCTGGCAGAAAGCCTCCTCGACGCCTTCACCGTTCACCTTGAGGCACGCGAATTCCTTAATCGTCTTCGCTACCTCCTCTAGGCCATCCCGGCAATCTGCTCCAGCGCTCCCAGGAGCTTATCGATCTCCTCTTTCGTGTTGTAAAGGTACAGCGAGGCCCGCACCGTGCCGTATTTTAGACCCAGATGCCTCATGAGGGGAATGCAGCAGTGGTGCCCTGATCTCACCATGATATTCGAGGCCTGGTCGAGCACGAGCGCCACCTCGTGGGGCATCAGTCCTTTTACATTGAAGGAGACCACCCCTCCCCGGTCTTCCGGTTCCGGAGGACCGTAAACCTCCACACCATCCATCTCCTGCAGCCCAGCCAGCAGCCTTCTGGTGAGCTGTCTCTCTTGATCACGGATCTCTTCCATTCCCGCTCTCCTCAGGTAGTCGGCGGCTGCGCCAAAGCCGATGCCGCCGGAGATGTCGGGCGTGCCTGCCTCGAAGCCCTCGAAGCCCTTCTTGATCTCATAATCGCAATTGCCAACATCCTCCACCATTCCGCCTCCTACCATTAGAGGCTCGATCTCCTCCCCTTTTTTTATCCAGAGGGCTCCCGTCCCCGTGGGCCCCAGCATCTTGTGGCCGGAGAAGCAGAGAAAATCGCAATCAAGGTCCTTCACGTTCACGGCAAAATGGGGCACGGACTGAGCGCCATCCACCAGCAGGGCTGCGCCATGGTCGCGGCAGATCCTGGAGATCTCCTTTATGGGAAGGAGCGTCCCCAGAGCGTTGGATAGCTGGCTCACGGCAATCAGCTTTGTTTCATCTTCGACGGTCTTCTCAAAGTCGGACAGGTCGAGCTTTCCTTGATCGTCCGGCAACAGAACCTTGAGCTGTACCCCTTCCTTTTTTAGCCTCATCCAGGGCAGTAGATTGGAGTGGTGCTCCAGAAGAGTGGTAACGACTTTGTCGCCTTTCTTCCACTGCATGCCTCGGGCGACGATGTTAATGGATTCCGTGGCATTTCTGGTGAAGACCAGCATGCCCTCTTCCCCTCCCACAAAGCTCGCCACCTTGCGGTGGGCGTCCCGGTAGCGCTGATCGGCCAGCTGCGCCAGCCGGTAGACGCCGCGGCCGACATTAGCTTTGTAAACACGGTAGTAGTCGAGAACAGACTGCAAAACTGGCTCCGGGGTCAGGCTGGTCGAGGCGCTGTCCAGGTAGATGAGATCCTCCAGGATGGGAAAATCCGATCTTATCGAGGCGCTGTCCATAAGACCTCGTTCATGCTTCCGCTCCTGAATCCTTCCAGGTCGAGGGTCACATAATCAAATCCCAGGCTTTTAAGCCTCCGGGCGATGTCATCTCTGAAGTTCAAAGCCCTTTCCGTATCCTCCTTCAGGAGTTCAATCCTTGCCAACTTGCCGTGGCATCTCGCCCTGATCTGGCCAAAGCCCAGGCTTTTGAGATAATCCTCTGCTTCTTCCACCATTCTCAGGTTCTCTTCTGTGATCCTTTGGCCGTATGGAATTCTTGAGGACAAACAAGCAGATGAGGGCTTGTTCCAGAAGGGCAGGCCCATCTCTCGGCAGATATCCCGGATATCCTGCTTGGTCATCTGCGCCTCCACCAAGGGATGCCAGATTCCCTCTTCGCCGCAGGCCCTGATGCCTGGCCGGTAGTCTTCGTAATCGGAGAGGTTGACGCCATCGGCGATGCAGCTTATCCCTTTGGCTTCGGCGATACTCTTCAGCACCCCTGCGGATTTTTTTTTGCAGAGGTAGCATCGTACAACCGGATTCTCCACGAACTCCTCGTCTTCCAGCATGGAATATTTTGCTATCTGGAAATTCAGGCCAAGGGATTTCGCCAGCTCTCTCGCATTTTTCAGCTCGCTTCTGGCCAATGTCTCGGAGTCCAGGAGGACGCAGAAGGCGTTCTCGCCCAAGACGCTGCTCGCCACATTGGCCAGGAGGCTGCTGTCCACTCCTCCGGAGTACGCCACCAGGAGCTTTCCTTTCTTTGCAATTCTCTTCTTGAGATCTTCCAGCTTATGTGAGCAGCACATTTTTTCCTTGATGAAGCGATGATGAGGCCAATTTCCTCTTTGATTTGTTCAACTTATCTTAAAAATTATCAAACCAATGATTTCTTTGGTCGGGGCAAATGCCGCCTTTTTTGGGGTATCCAGAAGTTTGATGCTATTCCTCTTGGCATTCGCTTGGGCAGCAGGCGGTCTCATCGTTCTGCAGGCTTTTGCATATCTCGCAGATCCTCGCCGTCAGGTTATCGACCTTCTTCTGGATAAGGTCGTCGGCAAGCCGCCTGATGGACTCTCGTATGTCATCTCTGAACTCGATGCTGTAGCCCCTCTTTTTGGAGACGTACTGAGAAACGGCCGGAGGCGTTATTCCCAGCATTTTAGCTACCTCTTTTTGAGAGATTCCCCTCTTGACCAGTTCTTCGGCAATCGCCGCCCTGATGCTGGGCAGCACGTCCCAAACAATCTCCTCGCACGGCGATTTCATTTTATCATGACCTTCCGGTAGCAGCAACCTCTAGGCTTTGAATCACAATTGTTATTGGCGGATTTTACGAATATAAGTCTTGTCGAGACCTTATGAATATATACCTTGCTTATGCCCTTGCCATTTTTCAATTTTGCCTTTGCGATTGATGCTACCGTTTCCGTGCCGTCCTGTAGTGCGGCAAAGAAGAGCGTCAAGAAATCGTATGATGGCAGAAAAAATGCTGGGCGTATGAATGCATAACTCATGAGCGCTACTTTGTGCCCTGCTCCACGCCCTTGAAGAAGACCGGCCAGAATGGGTCCTGCTTAGGTATCTCCAGGGGATCGATCCTTCCATCGAGCCGTTTCATTGTCCTGGTTTTTTGATCCGCCGTGGCCTTTCCAATGACGGATGCGTCTATCCCCGCCGCCTTCAGCCTCTGCAGTATTTCTTCGGAGCGGTCCGGTCTGGCCGTGATCAGGAGTGAGCCTTCAGCGATTGCCGCCACGGGATCGATCTCAAAGGCCTCGCAGACCATTCTGACCTCCTCCGGATAAATGAACAAGCCCTCGTCTATCTCCATGCCCACCTTGCTCGCGCTGGCGATCTCGAAGAGCCCTCCGATCACGCCTCCTTCCGTGGCGTCGTGCATGGCCGTCACCCCTCCCGCCTTCATGGCCAAGGCACAGTCTTTGACCACAGTCATCTCCTTGCAGAGCGACTTTGCCTTCTCCACCAGCGAGGAGGGATATTTGGCCAGAAGCTCTCTCTCCCTCAGCACAGCCAGGATGCCCGCGGTCTCGATGGCTGGCCCCTTGGTCAGGATTACATCGTCTCCCGGTTTGGCCCCGGCGGGGGTGACGTATTCATCCTTTCCGGCCACAGAGAAGACCGTTACCCCTCCTATCGTCGGCGCGGCGAAGCCCGGATAGTAGCCGGTATGCCCGCCCACGATGGCAATGCCCAGCTCCAGGGCGGCCTGGTGAATGGCGTCCACAATGGTCCTGAAGTCCTCGTCCTTTGTCTCTGGTGGCATAAGCAGGGAGTAGGTCATGTAGCGAGGCAAAACGCCCATGACCGCCACGTCGCTGGCGCCGATGTGAACCGTATACCAGCCGAACATCTCCCATGGCTGCCCAGGCACGGCGAAGATGGGATCCTCGGCGATGATGAGCACCTTGCCGTCGCCTATGTCCACAACCGCTGCATCCACGCCCGTCTGGGGAGGCACAAGAACGGTTTTGTCCCTTTTGCCCAGCCGCTGCAGCAGGAAGGAGTTGAAGGTATCGAGGTCGATCTTGCCGATCTTAGGCTTGCCGCTCTCGTTCTCCATGGTAGCTCCTCGCGATCTCGCAGACCTGCTCCACAACCTCGATGGGGTCCTTTCCCACCAGCACGGAAACTGGTTCCTTTCCAATGGCTCCGGTCTCGTAGAATATCTTGGGCGCACAGCCGTCTGCGGCGCGGATGGCCTCAGCCACCTTCCAGGGCATGGAAGCGCCTTCCGCCTCTTTGATCTCCTCCGGCTCATTTCTGCGGTCGATGACGCTGAAGACCCAGCCCTTGGTTTTGCAGTAGTCCTCCAGCCATTTTGCTAAAGCCGGGTCGTTGGCGAAGTCAATGCCTGCTCGGATGGTGGGATCGACCTTTCTGATCTCTATGAGCAGCCGGGCCATGTGGCTGGAGGCTCCGAAGCGGGGCTTTCCCGCGGCGTGGGGCAGGCCGTTCACAATCGTGATACGTCCCTCGATGGCCAGGACCTCATATCTCGTCTTAGCTTTCGTCCGGGCAAAGACCAGGTTGGTCCTGACCTCCGGGATCAAAGAAGCGAACTCCTGACAGCCTTCCAGGATATTTTGGGCCACGGCCATCTTTCCGTACATCTCGATATCTTCATCCGTCTTCATGTCTTTTCCGCCTATCCGTGGAGAGATATATGCTTTCTCTTTTATTTCCTTTTATTTTTCTTTCTGCAAGGCCTGGCGCCTGGTGAACCGATCCCAGTTCCAGGGCTCGTCCAGGACCTTCACCTCCACCTCCCGGATGCCGTGCAGTCCCTCCACGCGACGCCTGACCTGCTCCTTGAGATGGTCGACCAGGGGGCAGGCCTGGGAGGTCAGGACCATATCCACCTCCACCTTATCTTCGTCTAATACTATTATGTCCTTGATCAGGCCCAGGTCCACGATATCTATGCCCACCTCAGGATCGAGGACGTCCCGCAGAGCTTCACGGATCTCATCTTCTCTGGCGAGCTTGGCCAAGATATTCTCCGCCTCCGGCCCGGGAAGGGCTTTCTCCAAAGAGCGCAGCCTCTCCTCCAGCCGGTTCTGGCGGTCGAGCAGGCGGCTCACCACGCGCAGCATGGGATCTGGGAGGTGGGCATAGTTCAGGTCCGTGCTGGTAGCAGGACACTCGGGTTCGGCGATCCTTCCCGGCACGCCGACGACTGTAGCTCCGGGGGGAACGGATCTGACCACCACCGATCCCGCCCCGACCTTGGCTCCCTTGCCCACGGTCACTGGTCCGAGGATGATGGCCCCAGCGCCGATGACCACGCCGTCCTCGATGGTGGGATGCCGCTTCACCTTCGCCAGGCTGGTGCCGCCCAGGACCGTGCCCATGTACATCAGCACATCGTCGCCCACCTCGGCCGTCTCGCCGATCACCACGCCCATGCCGTGGTCGATAAAGAACCTGCGGCCTATTTTGGCTCCGGGATGGATCTCCACGCCGGTCAGAAAGCGGGCCACGTGGGAGCTAAGCCGAGCAAGGAAGAAGAGATTGTGCATCCAGAGGAAGTGGAATAGGCGGTGCATCCAGATGGCATGCAGGCCCGGATAGCAGGTGACGACCTCCAGGGTGGACCTGGCTGCAGGGTCCTTGGCAAAGACGGTCTGGATGTCCTCGGCGATGCTCATATCCGGCTCCTCGACTCCGTTAGGCTTCGAAGAGCTCCGTGCTCAGGTAGCGCTCACCGGTGTCGGGCAATATTACTACTATCAGCTTGCCATGGCTCTTGGGCCGGGCGGCCACCTGCAGCGCGGCAAAGACGGCAGCGCCGGAGGAGATGCCCGCCAGGATTCCCTCCTCTCTGGCCAGGCGACGAGAAGTGCCGAAGGCGTCCTCGTTGGTCACCGGGATTATCTCATCGATCAGGTCGCGGCGGAGCACGTCGGGAATGAAGCCTGCACCGATGCCCTGGATCTTGTGGGGGCCGGGCTTGCCGCCTTCCAGCACAGGCGATGCCTGGGGCTCGACCGCCACGGCGCGAAGCGCGGGCCTGCGGGGCTTGAGGGCCTGGGCAATGCCGGTGATCGTCCCACCCGTGCCCACGCCCGCCACGACGAAGTCGACGCGCCCGTCCGTGTCCCGCCAGATCTCCTCTGCCGTGGTCTTGCGGTGGATCTCGGGATTGGCAGGGTTGCAAAACTGCTGAGGGATGTAGTAGTAGCGCGGATCTTTGGCTAGCATCTCCTCTGCCGTCCTGACGGCCCCGCCCATACCTCCGGGCCCAGGTGTCAGGATCAGATCGGCTCCCAGGGCGCGGAGCAGCTTGCGGCGCTCTATCGACATGGTCTCGGGCATGACCAGAGTTAAGCGATAGCCACGGGCGGCGCAGACGAATGCCAGCGCGATGCCGGTGTTGCCGCTGGTCGGCTCCAGGATTATCGTATCCGGCTTGAGGTGGCCTGCTTTCTCCGCGGCCTCGATCATGGCCACGCCGATTCTGTCCTTAACGCTGGAGAGCGGGTTGAAGGACTCCAGCTTGGCCACGACGGTGGCCTCCAGGCCCGACGTTAAGCGGTTCAGCCGGACCAGGGGCGTGTTGCCGATGGTTTTGGTGAGATCTTCGTAGATCCTACTCATGGTGTGCCTCGGTTACTCCTGAAAATTTCTTATTTTCGATTATCCGTTTTAGCAATGTCTTTGCCTGCAACATTGCGATTTGTCTTTCTTAATTCACAATCGTGAACAGGGCATGCTAATAAAGATTTCCAAGGAGGCAATTTCTGCCGGCAGAGGGGAGGCCCAACGCCTTGGAAGCTGGAGCAAAAGACATGATTCGCCTCAAGGAAGCTAAAATCAATTATGAATTTTGTACCGCTTTCCGGATAGGGTCAAATCCGCCTTTGCGCAATTTTATTCTACATGAGTATATATGAAGCAAAATTCGTATATACTTTGCCGCTTTCTTATCAATCTGGATGTTGGACAAGAGCCGGCTTTCTGCCGTGGCGGAGCTGATCAGGGATCACATCTCTCTGGACAGCATCGATCGATATTGTGACGAGACGGGCGTCTGCAGGCAGGATTTCGTGGTGATAGATCCTTCCGAGTTCGAGGGAAAGATCTTTGCCGTGGACGGCTCAAATGTGGCAGTTTGCAGCTGGTCTGTGGCCAACCTGAACCTGATCCGGGCCGGCTATGCCGTATATCGGGGAAGAGACTGGAGAAGGACAGTCATCACCTACGACGACATATTCCTGGCCGACCCCAGAATCTGCGCTGAGCAGTTCGATCCCTATCTGGAGCAGATCTTCAGTCAGAAGGGCATCGATCTCAAGGAGTCCGATCTTGACAGGCTCTCCACCTACTTTCGCGAGCTTCAGGAGTACATCGCCCTGGACGATGCCACAGGCGAGGCCAGGCCGGGGGACCTGATCCTCTACGACGGCAGCTTCGATGTCTTTGAGCCCCTGCGAAGTGTTCTTTTAACAGTCTTCGAGAGGGCAAAGGAGAAGGACGTGGCGCTCCTCGCCATCAGCAAGTCCAGCACTCTTCCCTGGGGCGAAGAGATCTCCCTGCCCTTCGTGCAGCACACCAGCTACGCGGGCAGCCTCATGGCCCCAGGCGTTCCCTGGTATCTTTGCCTGAAGGACAAGAAGGTGGATCACGGGCAGGGCAGGTGGGAGGGAGAGACCTACATCGTCCGCTTCGATGGACGCTCTGAGCACGCCTTCCGGGTGGACGCTCCCTCCTACCTCGGAGATCGGATCGGCTCAGTGCTGGAACGGCTGGCCGCATATTCCTGCTCATCGGAATGCCTGGGCTATCCCCACGCCCTCTTCCGGGCGCACCGGGACATCAGGATCACTGACCAGGAGGGAGGATTCCTGCGACTGAAGCTGATGGAGATGCTGGAGAAGATGGGTCTCGGCCAGTCCCAGGTCAGGATATTGATGCAGGACTTCCACGATGTCCTGGAGATGAGGCCAGGGATTTAGCAGAAAAGGAAGTGGATACAGAGAATGAAAGTGGCCATGGATCAAGAGGATAGCCAGACCAGGGCAAGAGCCAGTCTAGCGGACCGAAAGGTGATAGAGAAAGGAGACACAACCTACAGGATCGTCTCCAAGAGCGTTACTGAGTATCATTTCATTGTCCCCTTTGACCTTTCCGACGAGGAGAGGGTGGAGGTGGGGCAGATCTTCTCCATCAGGGACAGAGGCCTGACCTTTCTGGCCCGCGTCCTGGACATTCAGCACAGCTCCAACTACGACGGTCACTGGGATACCGCTATGAAGGGAACCCAGTTCTTCGATCGGGATCAGATCTTCAACCGCGTCATTGCCGAGCCTCTGGGCTGCGTTTCCAAGGATGGCGGATTCAGGAAGTCTCGAGTTCTTCCCACCAAGTTCGCGCCCGTGGCCAGAGCAGAGCAGGCAGAGTTCAAGTTCTTGAAGCAGGTCATGGGGGATATCGAGATCGGCTCCTTGAGAAACGGCTCTCGCCTCGTGGAGGAGATCCCCGTGGCTCTGCACAGCAATGCCATGGACCACCACATGGGCGTCTTCGCCACCACGGGCATGGGCAAGTCCAACTTCATGAAGGTCTTTGCGGCATCGTGCATGCGCCTGGCCTGCATGGGAAGATCCAGGTTCGGGCTTCTGATCGTCGATCCTCATGGAGAATACCTGAAGGGCAAGGGCCTGGTGAAGGGGCTGACTCATCTCAAGAGGTATCGGGAAGGTCTGGCCTGCTACTCCACTGACCAAAAGAACGCCTCCGATCCGGGAGTAGAGGAGCTGGCCGTCTCTGCAAGCGAGGTCCGGCCGGAGGATATCGCCCTTCTCTATGAATGGTCGCCGCCCCAGAGGGATGCCCTGGACGCCATCTCCAGGATCTTCGACTCCAACCACTGGCTGGAGGAGATCCAGGGGACAGAGGGCCTGGACAGGATGGTGCTGGATGGCTTCAAAGAGAATACCGTTAAGGTCCTGGTTCGAAGGATAAAGAATGTCCTGGAGAGAAACAAGTACATCCAGAAGAGATCCAGCCTGGCCAACATTCTGGCCAATCTGCAAAGCGGCAAGGTCGTTCTGGTGGACATACCCAGGATGAGCGACCGATCAGAGCTCTTCTTGCTCTCCGTCATCTCGCGCCACATTCTGGAGGAATACAAGAAAGAGGAGCAGCAGGAGCGGAAGAACTGCCTCATCACCATCGAGGAGGCGCAGAGGGTTTTGGGCGCTGGCAGCAACACCTCTCGCTTCGAGACCATTGCTCGCGAGGGCCGCAAGTTCGGAGTGGGCCTTTGCGCCATCACCCAGCAGCCCAAGCTGATAGACAAGCAGCTCCTCTCCCAGTTCAACACCCTGGTGGTTATGGGCCTGGGAGACAGAAACGATCGCATGCAGCTCGAAGAGTCAGCTAAACAGGATCTGTCCTCCCTGGATATTGAGATCCAGACCCTGGAGAAGGGCGAGGCCATCATCTCCACGCTGGACATTCCCTTCCCGGTGCCTGCCCGGATACACCGCTACGAGGATTACTTGCGCCGCCTGGATAAGGAAGAAAAGGAGGAGGGCCTTGTCAGCAGGGGAGGCTTCAAGCCTTTCCTGGAATGAGGTGAGGTGTCCTTGAGGATCGTTCATCTGGCGGATTCGCACCTGGGATTCTCCAGCTACAGCAGCCTGGACCAGCACGGCCAGAACCGGATAGAGGAGATGGTCTACTCCGGATTCGAGCAAGCGGTAGAGAAGATCGTGCAAATCCATCCCGATGCCGTCATCCATGCCGGTGACGTCTTCCACCACGTCCGGCCCAAGATCAAACCTCTGGTGATCTTCCAGAGAGGACTGCAGCGGCTGAAGGAGGCCGGCATCCCTGTGATAGTAATAAGCGGTAACCACGACGCCCCCAAGAGCTACTCTCTCACCAGCCCTTTCCGCCTCTTCGAGGGCCTGCGGGATGTGCACATCGCCCAGAGGTATCAGTACGAGCGCTTTGAGGTTGGGGACTGCAATTTTCACTGCATCCCCTTCTGCCTGGAGCCTCAGGACTACCTGGATGAGTTCGAGAAGATTGAGCGCAAGGGCAGAGATGTGCTGGTCATGCACGGCCTGGTGGAGTCGCTGAAGAACAGGAAGATGAGGAGCGTTGGCGAGCACGAGCTGAAGGACAGCCTCCTCAAGAGCGACTTCGACTACATCGCTCTTGGGCACTTCCACGGCCAGACTCCCATCGCCGCCAACGCCTGGTACAGCGGCTCAGTGGAGTACTTCAACTTCGGCGAGGCAGAGGACAGAAAAGGGATGCTTCTGGTGGACCTGGAGACCGGCAGGGCAGAGGCCGTAGAGGTCAGGCCAAAATATATGATAGATCATCCGGCCGTGGACTGCTCGGGCATGTCCTCGGAGGAGCTGGCAGAATGCCTCCTGGACCTCTGCCGCGAGGATGAGGTCAAGGATAAGATGGTCCGGATCACCCTCAGGAACGTGAACCGTGCGGCCTACAGGAGCCTTGACCAGGGCAGGCTCAACCGGCTGGGCTCGGCTGCTCTCTACTTCAAGATCAAACCGGAGTTTCTTGATGATCAGGAGCGAGTGGAGAGGCCGGTGGACAGACTGAGGCTGCACGAGGAGTATGCCCGTTTCATGGAGGAAGGGGCTTTTCGAGAGCTGATACCCAGAGCGATAAAGGACGAGGTAGTGGCTTATGGAACGGAGCTTATGAGGAAGGCAGTGCAGGCAAGAGATAGAGAGGCTATGGATGCATCTCAATAAGCTGGCCATGCGCAACTTCAAGAAGTTTCGTCGCGCTGAGGTGGAGTTCCAGGACGGCCTCACCGGCATCGTGGGCTTCAACGGCGCGGGAAAGAGCACCATAGTGGAGGCCATCGCCTGGGCCCTCTACGGGAACCGGGCCTCGGCCATAAAGAGGGACTACATCCGCAACGCTCGCGCCGGAGATTCCGATCCCGTGGAGATCAAGCTTTGCCTCTCCCTGGGCAAGCAGGAACTGATCATCTATCGGGCTATGAAGGGCAAGAGCATGATGCCTGAGGCCTTTCTTCTCCTGGACGGGCAGAGGATAGCAGCGGGCTCAAAAGAGGTGGACCAGAGGCTGGAGGAGATCCTGAAGATAAGCTACCAGGATTTCATGAAGACCTTCTATGCCCGGCAGAAGGATCTGGACAACCTGCTCAAGGAGGGCGGAACGGGAAAAAGGGAGTACCTGCTGAAGCTTCTGGGCCTGGACGACATCAAGGAGAAGGCCGTTGAGCAGATCAAATCCGACCGCAGCTCGCTGGAGGAGCAGAAGAACCGGCTTGCAGGAGCGCTGGCAGAGATAGGGGATGTGGAGGCAAGGCTGGAGGAGGCGGCAGGAAGCATCCTGCAGGCGAAAAGAGGGCTGGAAGAGGCGGAGCGTGCAGAGTTTGCACTGGCCAGGGCCAGAGAGAAGAGGAAGCAGGAACTGGAGGTTCAGGCGGAGAAGATGCGCTCTTACGAGCTTCTGGAGGAAAGGAGGTCCAGGCTAAAGCTGCAGGATGGGGAGAAGAGGGAGATCATAAAGGCTGAGGAGCGGCGGCTGGAGGAGGTTATGTCCTCAAGGAGGCAGCTTTCGGTTCTTGAGCCGCAGCTGGAGCGGCTGGCGGCTGTACTGGCAAGCCTGGAGCTTTCCGAGCCCAAGCGAAAGATGTACGAGGAGAGCTCCCGCCGCCTGGCAGCCGTCGCGGCCGGCCTGGAGAGCGAAGAGAGGGCGCTCCAGGAGAATGAAAGGAGGCTTTCGTTGCTGCATAAAGACGAAGCCCATCTGGAGGAGCTGAAGGTCAAGGAGAAAGAGCACGGGGAGGTGCAGGCCCAACTGCTCCGCCTGGAGGGCCAGAGAGACAGGCATGCCGGGCTCCAGGCCAGCTTGAAGGAGGAGGCGGTCCGGCGGAGCGCGACCTGCGCCAACCTCGCCAGGAGCGAGGCGGCCATCCAAGACCTCATCAAGGTCAGGACCAGGCTGGAAGCGATCTTCCCTTGCAAAGATGAGGCGAGAAGGCTGGAGAGAGAGCTGGCGGATCTGGGAGGGCAGCGGGAGAAGCAGAAGGAGCTGGAAGGTCTCTCTTCCCAGAAGGATGCTCTGGATGGCCGCAAAGCCAGGCTGGAGGGCGAGGCGGCCAGATCTCGCCAGGAGATGGACGGCCTTGCCGATCTCGACCGCCAGGAGGCGAAGCTTCGCGACCAGGACCGAGAGCTGGACTTGCTCGGCAGCGAGCTGAACAGCGGCCTGGCAGACCGGAAGGGAGAGCTGAAAGTGCAGGAGTTGGCATTTTCGGGGGCCCAAGCCAATTTGAAGAAAGTCAAGGCTCTGGGGGCAAAAGGAGTCTGCCCCACCTGCGAGAGGCCCCTGGAGGACCAGCGCGATCTGCTCAAAGAAAAGTATGAGCAGGCGGCGGCCCAAGCGGAAAAGGAGATCGCCGACCTCCAGGCCGGGATGAAGGCCCAGATGCAAAAGATAGAAGGAGCAGCCAGGTCAAGGAGCAGCCTCAAGAAGGCCTTCGACGATCTGAACTCCCAAAAAAGCCGGCGCTCTGCGCTACAAGCCGACCTCCAGCGCCTGGAGGGCCAGATCTCGGAGGCAAAGTCAGAGCTGGCAGAGATCTGCCGCAGGATCGAGCTTCTTGGAGAGGTGAGCCTCGATCGGCAGAGGCTAGAGAAGATCGAGGCCTCCTTGAAGATCCTGGCTCCTCTGGTGGAGGAGTGCAGCGCTCTCAGTGTGCGGCTGGAGGATCTGCCCCGCCGGGAGAGAGAGAGGGCGTCCATGGAAAAGGAGAAGGATAACCTTGAAGGCCGGTGCCGGGATCTCGAGGGGCAGATTCAGGCTCTGGGCTACGCCGAATCGGAATACACGGATGCCAAAGCGCGGCTGGCAAAGCTCGATCCCCTGCACGACCGTTTCCTGTTTTTGCGAGAGCGGGTGCTGGAGATTCCCGTCCTGGCGGAGAAGATCTCTATGCAGCGGCATGAGCTGGACCGGCTGGTCTGGGCCCTGCAGGAGCAGCGGAGATCTCTGGAGGCTCTGGGCTTTGATCCTGCGGAGCACGAAGCTCTGCAAAAAGAGGGCAAGGCTCTCGCCCCAGCCGAGGCGGCAGCGCAAACGATCAGACTCAAGCTGGCGGCAGAGCCCGATATACAAAGGCGGCTCGGAGAGGCAGTCGCGGCTCTGGCATCTTTGGTGAAGGACTATGCCGCGGCAGAGGAGCAGCACAAAGCCCTGGGATACAGCCCAAAGATGCACGAGGCAGCCAGGCTGGCGCTGGCCGGGGCAGAGACGGAGCTGGAGAAGGCACGAAAAGTTGTCTCTGAAAAGAAGGTCAGGCTTGGCATCCTGGAGAGCGACCTGGATCGGCTGAAGGATCTGGCCCGAAGAAAGAAGGAACACGAGAGAGTACTGCGCGAGTTGGGCCGAAAGCTGGAGGTTGTGGACACAACCCGGGTACTGGTCAACGGGTTCATGGACCAGGTGCTCATGAGAGTAAAGAGCGAGATCGCCAGAACGGCAGGCGAGATCCTGGAGGAGGTCTCCGGCAAGTACAGCCTCCTCAAGATCGACGACGACTTTAACATCCTGGTGGAGGATGGGGGCGAGTACTACCCCATCTCTCGCTACTCCGGAGGCGAGATCGATATGATCGCGGTATCGGTGCGCGTGGCCATCAGCGAGTATCTGATGCGCTTTGGTCCCGATGGGGAGAGCTACTCCTTCCTCATCATGGACGAGGTCTTCGGCAGCCAGGATCTGGAGCACAGAGAGAAGATGATTCAGATGCTGCGCAGCCTGGAAGAGCGGTTCCCTCAAATCATCGCCATCAGCCACATCAGCGATGTGCAGGGGCAGTTCGACAACACCCTGCAGGTGGTGGAGGATGAGTACGGCAACAGCCGGGTGGAGGCTCTTTAGCCTAGAGCGTGGCGCAAAAGCCTTGCCAGCCGGATGGCATCCCAATCCAGTTGGGATAGCATCTTAGCCATGAGACGATTGGGCCGGTCTATGTCTCCGTGCTCCTCAATCGCTCTCAAGAGCCCCGGCTTTCTGCCCAGGTAGCAAATCACTTCATCCAGCTCGGCAGGGCTCATCCTGTTTTGCAGCCGGTTGACCCTCATGCCGGTCTCCAGCTCGCGTCCCAGGGCGGCCCGCCATCGTCGGTCGTACTCGGCTAGCCGTTTCGCGGAGCAGTCGCCCTCCAGAGCGGCCGCCGCAGCCACGCTGCCGGCGATCTTGGCCGCGACCAGCCCTGGATAGATCCCGCCTCCGGAGGTGGGCTTGACCTGACCTGCTGCATCGCCCACGGCCATAAAACCGTCTGCAACCGTGCTGGCGGGCGGCCCCAGGGGCAGACCCCCTACGATCAGGGCCGCAGCCGATCCCAGCAACCTTTTTCTGATCAGGTCCTTTTGCAGAAAGGCCCGCAGAAGGTCGCAGCCTCTCTCGCGAGTGCAGAGGCCGATCCTGGCCGTCTCTTCACCCGTGGGAATAACCCAGGCGAACAGCCCAGGAGCCGCGCCCAGGTGCACCTCCACCTTCTCGGGATCTTGCACGGCAAAGGGCACCTCCACCTGCGCCCCGGAAAGAATCATCTGCACGGGCCCAATGCCTGCCTGGCGCACCAATCTCGCCCTCACCCCCTCCGCAGATATCACTATCTTCGCCTGGATCTCCTTATCGTCCGCCAGGGTCAGAGTGCATCTGCCTCCTTCTTGTCTCACCCTTCGGACCGATGAGCGCAGCCTCAGCTCTGCGCCCTCTCGCAGAGCATCCAGGGCCAAGGCCCTGTCAAAGAGCCTCCGGTCCACAACCCAGGCTTTGCAGGATTTGGCCTTGAAGTCCAGACGAAATCCGCCGGGAGAATAAACTGCGGCGCCCTTCATGCCCTGCCTGACGATGAAGCCCCCGGCCAGCTCCGACTCCTGCATGGCCTTTATGCCCAGCAGCCCGGCGCACTCCACAGGCCAGCCCACGCTTGAGTGCTCTTCCAGAAGAATCACCCTAGCGCCGGACCCGGCCGCGTACTTGGCGGCCATGGAGCCCGCGGGCCCGGCGCCGATGACGGCGACATCGCAACGATCCATATTCAAGAAAGAAAAGGAAGACTATATTGTTAGCTTTTTCCTCAAGCTCACACAAGCCTGAATTGAGCTTTCGAAATGGCCACGCCATCTAGAATTTCTCAGGCAAAGCATGCGGGACCGTCCCATCCGGCAAGAGGTTCCATCGCATGCCGAATTGGCAAGGCTGCTAACTGCGTGAGTCAAATTCATATCTCCAAACCAGTGCAAAAAACATTAGTAGATTCCGCGCAGAATAGATGAACATGGCCGATGTCGTGCAGCTGGCAGCAGAGAAGCCCGATGAGGGCCTGCCCGAAGAGGAACCGCCAGAGGTCGCCCCGACCAGGAGCATCTGGTCCGGCAACCTGAGGATTGGCCTGGTGAACATCCCGGTCAAGGCTGTATCCATAACCAAAGACAAGCGTATCAGCTTCCGCATGCTCCACCGGAGCTGCAAAACGCCCATCTCCTACAAGCGCTTCTGTCAGGAGGGAGAGGAGGTCTCATTGGCGGATATCGTCTACGGCTATCCTCTGGGGCGAAACAAGTACGTCGTCCTGGAGAAGAAGGAGATTGATAATGCCAAGCCAGCGTCCAGGAACGTCATAGAGCTGGATCGCTTCGTGAACTTCTTTCAGGTCGATCCTCATTACTTCGACAGGACCTATCTGCTGCTGCCCGATAAATCCGAGGAGGCTTACTCCCTGCTGAGGAGCGTTATGGAAAAAACGGGAAAGGCCGCCATCGGCAGGATCACCATCCACTCGCGAGAGAGGGTGGTCCTGGTTCATGATTTTCGGAAGGCGATAGTGGCCACCACCTTAAGGTATCCTGATGAGGTCTTGGACCCGGAGGGCAATGCAGCCTTGAGAGAGCTTCCTGAGCCTGGAGAAAAAGAGCTTGAGCTGGCCACGGAGATTGTGAAAGGTCTCACCGGCGACCTCAACTTTGCCGCCTACAAGGACGAGTACCGGGAGAGAGTCGAGGCCCTGATCAGGTCCAAGATGAAAGGAATAGTAACAACCCCGGAGAAGAAGAAGACCAGGCCTGCTGCCAAGAGCCTCATGGATGCCTTGCGGATGACCGCCGAGTCCTTGAACTCCGACAGAAATGAATCCCATTAAGCCCATGCTGGCCGTCTCCGGGCAGCCTTTCAACTCGGAAGGCTGGATCTTCGAGCCCAAGATCGACGGCACCCGCTGCATAGCTTCCCTCATGAGCGGCGTGGTGCTGCAAAACCGCAGGCTCGCGAATATCACCTATCGCTACCCCGAAGTGGTGAAGGCTCTGGCGGGGAATGCCCCTCTCTGCGTTCTGGATGGAGAGATCGCCGTCTTCTTGAACGACCGCCCGGATTTTGCTGCTCTTGCAGAGCGGGACCATCAGAGCGAGAGGATGAGGATAGAATATCTCTCCCAAGCCCTGCCGGCGAGCTACGTGGTCTTTGATATCCTATACGCCGAAGGAGAAAGCGTGATGGACCGGCCCCTTGGCGAGAGGAAGATGATTCTGCAGGAGGTGCTGCAGGAGAGCGAGGCGGTAACCATAGCCGAATCCTTTCCGGAAAGGGGCGAGGATTACTTCCAGGCGGCTCTGAAGATGGGCATCGAGGGCGTGGTAGCCAAGCGGCTGGAGTCCATCTATCAGCCCGGCGTTCGCAGTCCGGACTGGATAAAGATCAAGAAGGGCCTCAAGCTGGATCTGGTGATAGGCGGCTACATTCCGGGAAAGGGAAATCGCAAACCTTACTTCGGAGGCTTGCTTATGGGAGCCTACAGCTCAGGTCAGCTGGTTTATATCGGCCGGGTCGGATCCGGCTTCTCTGAGAAGGAGATGCAGCAGATAGTGAGGGATCTTCAGCCCATCTCTGAGTCTCCTTTCTCCAATCCGCCGCCCACGGCAGGAGCAAAATGGCTCAAGCCGAATTTGGTTGTGCAGGTGGCAGCCATGGAGGTGACGGAAGATGGCCGCCTTCGGGCGCCGGTATTTCTGCGCATGAGGAATGACAAAGACCCGCTAGAGTGTACCCTGGACCAGGTAATGTGAAGAAGTCATCTGCCAGAGGATCTATTCCTCCGCCTTTGATGCCCGAAACCGATCTCATCCGATGCCCTGTCAAAGACCAGAATATCTTTTTCTCTTTTCGCTGCCCCGAAAGCCCTATCAAGCTCCTCCCCCAGTACGGTCTCCTTTACGTCAGGATATTTTCAGAGCATACAATTCGTGGCGAATCCCCAACCAAATCTCGCGAGGCTACTCTCCGTCAAGTCCTCCTAGTTCATGCGCTCTTTCAGAGAGGGCATGGTCTCATTATTTTGTCGTCTTCAATTGAACCTTGATCTTCAAATATCGCGTGCCTCCGCCGGTAAACGGCTGCCATCCACGGTCATGAGAGGAAGTGTGCGCATAGAGCCTCCAGGGGTATTTGTAGCTAATGAGGCCTTTATTTTGATCCGTAACTCATTGTATATGACTAGCTAGTAATAATAAAAAATCTCCCGTTTTTCTTGCCATCTGGATAAAATTAATATAATGGTATTTGGCATTACATTGAATCAAATAAAATATCGCTTTGTCTAGAAGCACGGAGGGAATTTAATGGCCGAGACAAGAAATTTCGCCCTGAGAGACAAGAAGGGCAATGAGATTGGCGTCTTCACCGGAAAGCAGCCAAGACAGGCGGCCTTGAAGGCAGCCAACAGGGGCCACACAGATATAAGGCTCAGGGAGCGCGGAACGAAGAAGGTCCACATCTTTATGGGTGAGAGGGTTCAGGTGAAGAAGCCTAAGGGAGCACCTGCCTGGATGCCCGATAAGATCTGGAAGCCCAAGGTGAAGAAGATGGGCGTAGAGAAGCTGGAGGAGCTTTAAGACCTCAGATCTTGGCTTTTTTCTTTTTAGCTCTGAGATAATGGCCGGTGATGGCCTCTTTCCTGGTCTTTTTTTGCGACTTACAGCTCTTGATCTCTCGTTATCTCGGATTGGGAATAGATTACTATCACGATTATTCCAAGGGATTAATGCGCCTGCTGCACATTTAATTAAACTTAAATAGTTTAAAATACCATTAATCAATTGGAGCCTCCGATGAATTGCCATCCCTCCTCCCTCGAAGGCTCTCGCTCCCTTATACCCTTAGCAAGGTCTTGAATCCCGTGGGCGGACGAAGCCTATTTCTTCTCCGGGACACCAAAGGTATCTTGATGGAGGTTCTCTGGCTCACCGAAGATGATGTGATATCTCTATTAACTATAGACGATGCCATTGCCGCCGTAGAGAAAGCCTTCTTCGAGCATGGCATGGGCAGGGCCCAGATGCCGCCCAAGCCCTATCTTTACTTTTTCGGATATGACGGCGATCTGCGGACCATGCCTGCCTATCTGGAAGGGCTGGACCTGGCGGGGGTTAAGATCGTAAATGTTCATACCAGGAATCCGGGAATTGGGCTTCCCACGGTCATGGCTCTTCTGATCTTGAACTCTCCCCAGACAGGCGCTCCCCTCTCGATCCTGGGCGCGACCTATCTAACAGCTATGCGAACCGGTGCGGCTGGTGCAGTGGCCGCAAAGCGTCTGGCCCGGCCTGAATCCAAGGTCGTGGGGATGGTCGGAGCAGGTGCGCAGGCGAGGACCCAGCTCCTGGGCTTATCCAGGATCTTCGAGATAGAGCGTGTGATAGTGTCCGACCGCTCCCTTGAGCATGCCAGGATCTTGGAAAGGGAGGCCAGAGCTTTCCTAGAATGTGATTATCAGCTCACAGATAATCCAGAGGAGGCCTGCAACTGCGACATTCTGGTTACTACCACTCCCGCACGGTCTCCGGTGGTCAGAGAATCCTGGATCAAGCCGGGAACGCACATCAACGCCATCGGAGCCGATGCCAAGGGCAAGCAGGAGCTGGAATCCACCTTGACCAAGAAAGCCAAGGTCGTTGTCGACGACATGGCGCAAGCGGTTCACTCCGGCGAGGTGAACGTGCCCATCTCGGAAGGAGTGATCAAGCCAGAGGACATTTACGCCCAGATAGGTGAGATCCTGGTGGGCAGAAAGCCTGGCCGTGCCAGCGCTCAGGAGGTCACCATCTTCGACTCCACAGGGCTTGGCATCCAGGATGTGGCCACGGGCTCAGCGATTTATAGGAAGGCTACGGAGATGGGCAAGGGAATCAGGCTGAATTTCCTTTAGCTACCTAGATCCCTCGCTAACTAGCGAAATTTTCGGCTGGATTTGTTTCATTATTATTTATATTTTAATCTGAAGCGGCATCATCAGGCGTTTTAACCCCATGGTCAAGGATTACAGATATATCCTATTGAAACCTTAAGATGTTGCCATCATGTACGCGATCATCGCTTGCGGCGTCTTTGAAAAGGAGATCGAGGCCCTGCGAGATGCCCTCGGATTCTCCTTCGAGGCGCACTACCTTGCTTCAGGTCTGCACGTAGACTTCGACGATCTCAGAATGGCCCTCAAGGCCGAGCTGGAAGAGTGCAAAGGCTGTGAGGGCATAATAGTAGTATATGGCCAGTGCCATCCCAGGATAGACGAAATTCTTAAACCCTATGGCGCTGCCCTTGTAGATTGCCAGAGCTGTGTGGATGCCTTCATCACCCGCAAAGTCGTGGAGACAAAGGCCAAAGAGGGCCTTTACTTCTATCTCTCCCCAGGCTGGCTGGAAGCCTGGCATGATATATTTGACCGGCTGAACTGGGGTCCGACTGAGGCCAGGCTGCAGATGGGCTCCTTCCGGGGTGTGGTCTTTATGGATACCTTGAAGGATGCCGCAAGGCGGGAAGAAGAGCTGATGGAGTTCTTCGATTTCACCAACCTTCCTTTCGAGGTGATGCCCGCGGACTTGAACCACTTCAAATCACTCATAGTCAAGGCCAAGGAAAGCGTGGAGGATTGAGATTGGACGATCTGGATGAGATAAAGAAGAAAAAGATGGAGAAGATGATGAGCGAGATGAACAAGCCACTATCGGTGCAGTTCCCCAACAAGCCTGTCGTGATCACCGATGATACCATCGACTCAGCTGCAAACCAGTATCCTCTCCTCATTTTGGATTGCTGGGCAGAATGGTGCGGGCCCTGCCGCATGCTCGGGCCGATCATCGAAGAGCTGGCAAGGGAGATGACTGGAAAAGTCGTCTTCGGCAAGCTGAACGTTGACGAGAATATGAAGACCGCCAACAGACACAGGATCTCGGCCATACCCACTATGCTGATCTTCAAGAACGGCAAGCTGGTGGACAAACTGGTGGGTGCCTATCCCAAGGCCTCGCTTTCTGCAAAAATCCAGAAGTACCTCTGAGGTCAGCCTCAGGGGATCTACTTCTCTCTGGTTTAGGGAATGCTGTTGGGCACCTTGATCAGCGGATATCCAGCAATATTGTAAATCGGCCTGGACGAAAGCGAGCTAGGCACCTGGTAAGTGGGCTTAATTCTTGAGTAATCGCTCACATTATAGATCGGCTTGTAGATGTCGGTATTATAGCTGATGTTGCCTGTCATTCCCAAACGCTGGCTGGCATTGAAGACGGGTTTGACCTGGGAATACGCCTCAATGCTGTGTAGGGCCCTGGAGCCGTACACATCCAGGTTATTAATGGCCTTGGTCTTCTCGAAACCGATACGCAGGACCTTGGTTATCTGAGCGGCATTTTGAGTGGCATTCTGAGAGGCGTTCAGAGTGGCGTTCAGAGCGGCATTCTGAGAGGTATTCTGATAGTCCTCTGCAACCGCTGGCATCAAAAAAGCCAGCAACGCCAGAATGCAGATCAAGCAGGAAGTAATTTTTTGCATTATACCCTCCATAATAATTATTGATACTGAATCACATCCATGATCGTCCTACTATCGTCGATTTCCTCTTCTTCGCATAAGAAGAGCGACGGTAAGCATGGCCGCCGCAGCTGCTGCAAGGGGATGAGGCGATTTCTTCTCGGTGTTCGTAGTGTTGGTCTTGACTATCGGCTCGGCCTCAATTATATTTTCTTCCAGGTCCAAGACGTCGCCGCCCCTGCCCAGCAATACGGTGCGCAGCTGGTAGATGCCTGGCTCCAGGGTCTTGTTCCAGGAGATCTCCACGGTCTCGTCATCTCCGGTGAGAAGCACCGGCGTCCTCTTCTCCGTCGTGTTCAGCACGGTGCCGTTTTGAGATAGTATGAGCCTGATGCTTCCCTCAAACGGGACGCGAGAATTGCCAACTACCGTGGCGCTGGCCCCGGTCTCATCCTGATAGGTCTCGGTTATCATCGCGTCATCCCTGGCCAGGAAGGAGTTCATAAAGGTCCGGGTCTGATTATGGTTCAGCTCCACGATCTTCACTCGGCCGGTGTACTCCCGGCGGTTTTCCAGGATCTGCCTCCAGGCATAGTCCTTCTGAACCGGCGTGGCAAAGCTCCCCGTGATGGGAACCGCCTGGTCTTCGGTCACGTAGACGGCCTTGTTTTTGGAGATGAGCATGTAGTAGATGTCCACTATGGTGGGATCGCTGGCGCTGATGGAGAGATGCATGCCGCGGGAGTCGGCGCGGAAATCACGCACGTCGAACCTTATGGGCTCAATCCCCCCGTAAAAGAAGTTGTAGCACTTCCTGGAGATCACTGTTCCATTTTTCCGTAAGCTGGCACAGGCATCATAGGAGCCCTCTTTTGCTTCGAAGGGAGACCACCGGGCTATCCAGGTCCCTGGCCCGTCCAGCATCATCTTCTTGGTTTGAAGCACATCGCCAGAGAAGATCAGGTCCATCTGCAGAGTATCCCCAGCCACATCACCCTTGATGGTTACATCTGATGAATCAATGCTGGAGTAGAGATCCATAATCTCTTGAGATTGGGCTGTGCCCATCATGGCCACAAGGGCAACCAAAAACCAGACCGCGTAAATTCTCATGGGACCTACCTGCAGGATATGCTGTGATTTCTTAATGGGTTTAAAACTAACGTATGCTCAAGAGAAGATCAAAAAAAGCCTGGTCGGCCTTTAGCCCTGAGTCGTCTAAAGAGATAGCCAGTGGGTGAAGGGCGCCATGATGGAGATGAGCAGTGAGGTCAGCACCAGCCAGGCCAGGAGCGCCACCACAGTTCTGGTGAGCTTCTCCGCCCGGCGGGCGTTGACCACTCTCTCAAAGCCAGCCTGGACCAGATCCCGGAAGATGTGGCCGCCGTCCAAGGGCACCGCCGGAAGACAGTTGAAGAGGCCGGCGTAGAGGTTGATCCAGCCCACCCACAGCAGCAGGTTGGCTATCCAGAAGAACTTCCCGCCCAGGGGCTCTGCCCAGCCGCTGGGCTCAAAGACGACGGTCAACCAGCCACTGAATCCCGGGAAACCCTTTTGGGTGAAGCCCGGAATGCCGGCGAAGGGCAGGCTCAGCAGGTAGGTGAAGCCCTGCAGGCCGCTGCCGGGTATGGCCTTGAGGACCTGCAGGAACTGCTTCGCTGGGGCCTCCTGGAAGGCCACGCCCCCCGCATAAACCGCATCCCCAGAGATGCCGATGCCTATGAATCCGGCACCTCCGGCTTTCGAGGTGAGACTGACCTGATAGCTCTTGCCCTCCCCCGTGGTTATGGCTATGGTTTGGCCAGGTCGGGTCGTGTTCATCTGGTTCTTGAAGCCCTCTAAATTGACGATCTCGACGCCATCGATCCTGGTGATTGTCGAACGGGCGGGAAGACCCGCAGCAGCTGCTGGCGAATCCTCGAAGATCGAGGCCACCATGATACCGCGCCCCGCCTCTCCCGAAAGCTGCAGGCTCTCTTCTTTATCGTTGTAGAGCACTTTGACTTGCGCGGAGCCGCTGTCAAGATCGCTGTAGAGCTCCTCCAGGCTCCTGACCTCCTTTCCATTCGCCTCCAGCAGCACCATGCTGCTCTCGAAGCCGGCGATGCTGCCAACGGAATCGTCCTGCACGTCGACTACTATTACTTTATCCACGGGCGAGATGGAGCCGATGACCGGTCCGAAGAAGAGAGCCATGGCTATGGCGGCAACGATGAAATTGGAGATGACTCCTGCGGACAGAATCCTTATTCTGGCGCCTTTGGTCACTATAGCCGGCTTGTCCTTGCTGCCAAAAAGCTCCTCTTCATCGGGCTCCACAAAAGCAGCTATAGGAGCAATAAAAAGGGCAACGATGCCCATGGACTTGACACGAACGCCCTCGACTCGGCTCAGGATGCCGTGAGCGAACTCATGCACCACCATGGTCACAAAGAGGGCAATCCAGCCCCAGACGAAGGGAATGTACTCGTTCAGGCCCGGTATTAGCAGGATGTTTCTGGGAGCATTGTAGCTGCTGGGCTGGGGTGGCTCCTGAATCATGAGGTAGGTCATGAGCAGCACCAGTATCAGAAAGTAGCCCATGCTCAGGATGACCAGCGGCACTCCGGCCGAGGCCACAATTCTCCAGAACCGCTTGGGGCGGCTTAATCTGTCCAGCAGCTTCAATCCCCTGGTGGTGCGCAGGAATATCGCCAGAGGAATGGGCCCCCACACTGTAATTCCTCTTTTGCTCCATCTCTCGCTATTATGCAGGGGCAGCAGAAGGATGGAATAGAGACCTATAAACGCGGCCGCTATCAACAGCCAGTCGATCGTGGTCAGCTGAAATGGCAAATTCAACTTTTTTCCTCGCGATCTTTTTTGGGATAAGATATATTTAATAAGTCTTACAGAACGCCCTGGTCCCTCAGCGCCTCCTTGGCCAGCTCCTGATGCTTCTTCTCCAGGAAGCTGTAGACGTTGCCGTGGGGTGCGCCGTCGAGAAGCATCTCTATGGCCGCGCGGGCGATTCGAATCTGCTCCGGATACCCTAATAGAGCTACCGTCTTGCCGTATACCGATACCTTGGCGCCCGAGAGCCTCTCCATTATCTCTCGCGACTTTCCGTCTTTGCCGATGATGCGGCCCTTGATGCGTGCCATGTCGCTCTTGGTGCCCATCACCTTGGATAGGTCCAGCACATCCAGCATCAGCATATCGTCGTCTAGAATTGACAGCGCTCTCTCTGGCGAGAAGCCCCGGCCAATGGCTCGCACTAGGTCCATAGCTCTCATGGCCAGGAGGGGATCCTCGGTTGATGCCACTCTGACTGTGCCCGTCTCGCTGTCTATCTCAAAAGTGGTCCTGGTCCTCTCTTCGATGTGGTGCTTCATGGAGCCGCCAGGACCCACCAGCACACCTACGCGTTCTTCTGGAATCTTGACATCCATTTGATCAGCCTCGTTTCTTCCGATCAGTCTTCTCTTCTCTCTCGTCGCTTCTCAATCTGGCCCAGATCTCCTCCTCTGAGCCAAAGCCATACCTTTTCTGAAAGTAGCGGACTATGTTGGTTATATCGCGCTCCAGGAACTTCCTGGCCAGGGGATGATCAAGCGTTACCGACTGCCCCATGTCTATTATCACCGGCTCCCCGTTATAAAGAATATTGAATTCGCTTAAGTCGGCATGCACCAGGCCTGCTCTATGGTAAAGCAGGGAGATGTACTCCACCAGCCGGCCAAAGACCCGCTTGGCTTCTTCGACCTCCAGCTCCACGTCCTTTAGCTGAGGTGCAGCGTGGTCATTTTGGCCCACGAAATCCATCACCAGGATGTTTGCGCGCATGGCTATGGGATGGGGCACCCGCACGCCTGCCTCCTCGGCCCGCGTTAGGTTGCGAAATTCCTTCTTGGCCCAGGCCGAGACTATGGCCCTTTTCGTGCCCTTCACACTCCCGAATCTGGGGTCTCCGTGCAGGTAATCCTGCATGGCTTTGAAGTTGCTGGTGGATATGCGATAAATTTTCAGAGCCAGCTCTTTTCCACCCCCCAGGGCTCGAAATATATTCGCTTCTTTACCGGTGCAAACTGAGCCGCCCAGGGCATCGATTACGCCTTTGCTGGCTAGGCTGTAGAGATCCATCAGGGTGCGCGAATCGAAGACGGCCTCCTCGACATCCAAGTCATCGGAGTCCTTGATCTTCGTGCGAAGAATATCGATGCGAGTATCGAACTCCTCGTCCTTGGAACGCCTGCTCATGAAGTGCCTTTGAGGAACCCCTTGCGCTGCAGCCAGTCCACCTGAGGCCCTGTGTATCTCCAAACCACATCTGCTTTCTCGTTCTGGAAATCCCAGGGAATGATTAAGACCACATCGCCCTGTCTGATCCAGATCCTCTTCTTCATCTTGCCGGGTATGCGGGCCATTCTGGTTATGCCGTCGATGCCCCTGACCTTGATGCGGTTCGATCCCAGCAGGCTTTCCACATGACCAAACATCTCTCTATCCTGCTTGCGGGGGAGGCGGACCCTGGTTATTACCGCCCCTTCCTCCTCCTTTCCTCTGCCTCTATTATACAGCGTATCACCTCAAATAATAATGTACATCAGATTGATGGATTCCTCGGGAGCAATATAGCACCTGTTTCGCCCCGATGAGCCAAATCTTCTTTTATGCTATCGAAGGTAAAGCCCTTCTTAAATAGTTAAAGGTTGTGTCGCAAAAAAAGGTTATGGGCCCGACGCGATTCGAACGCGTGATCCCCGCCGTGTGAAGGCGATGTCATAACCAGCTAGACCACGGGCCCTCGGAACAAGGGAAGAAGTCATCTGCTATTAGTATCTTGCCCCAGGATGTTGTCTTGGAGTTCTTTAAGATCGGCGAAGAGGAATTATTTAAATACTAATTCGCGAAGTGAATGAAATGAATGAGTTTTGGCTTCACAAACCCGGCATATTCCTTCTATGAGCGCCTCCTCAAACGCGAGGTACTGGCGGGAGATGTCGTAGGGCACGTGGCCATCATTCAGGATGGAAACCGCAGGTATGCCAGGCAAAGAGGCCTTTCCAAGATACTGGGGCACAGTCTTGGCGCAAATACCTCAGAGATGGTCGCGGATTGGTGTTTGGAGCTGGAAATCAAGCACCTTACTCTTTATGCATTCTCTACGGAAAACTTTGCAAGAGATGAGATGGAGAAGCGCTATCTCTTCGAGCTGATCAAGAACAAGTTCATAGAGCTGAATAATTCTGAAAAGATTCACGGCAATAGGATTCGCGTGCGGGCAATTGGCCGGGTAGAAATGCTCCCTGCGGATCTGCAGGAGGAGATTGGCCGTACAGAAGCGGCTACGCGAACCTACGAACGGATGTATCTCAACGTGGCCTTGGCCTACGGCGGGCAGCGCGAGATGGTAGATGCCGCGCAGGCGCTAGCTCGCCAGGTAAAGGCGGGAAAGATCAGAGCGGAGGATGTGAATGAGGACTTGATTGCCATGCATCTCTATCCTCAGGACGGCATGCCCGTGCCGAAAGTTGATTTGATCATCAGGACCGGAGGAGAGACACGCACCTCCAACTTCCTACCCTGGCAGGCCAATGGCAACGAGTGCGCGGCCTACTTTTGCGCTCCCTATTGGCCGGAGTTCAGGAAGATCGACTTTCTGCGGGCCATCCGGGTCGCCCAGACCAGAGCATCAAGCCAATAACCTTAACTACCTGAAGCATGCCATGACGCATGTTGTCCCGATGGGGTAGTGGACATCCCGAAGGCCTGCGGAGCCGATAGCGCGGAAAGCCTTCAACCCGGGTTCGAATCCCGGTCGGGACGCTGATTTACGGGTGATATGGGAACAGAGCCTCCGAGATCGCGACATGGTCGTTTGGTTCGCGATCCAGCTCTGGCCTCGATAAGAGCGGTTAAGCCTCATCAGCTCTGTGACCCCACCTCCTTTCCATTCTCCAGGGTGCAGGCTGGGCACGACTGAGTGGCAAATCACATCTTTAACATTCTTTGAAAAAATTGGAAAAAAAATTATCGCTAGAAGACTTCTTTCCAATCATTTTTCATGCTGACCACCTGCCAATCCCACTCCTGTGCCATCTCCAGACCTCTATCAAGCTTTCCAACCAAAGATTCTCTGTCGTAGGCGTATTCCCTGCCGGAATCATCATGATGATTCAATATGCCCATACCTTGCTGGTCACCGCCCGTGGCAAATTGCAGCATCTGAATGTCTCCATCGGAATTGCCGTATGCGAAGATGGGGCGATGCCCAATGAAAAGCTGGAGATACTCTCAAGAGAGCTTCCCAATTCCTTGGCAGTCCCAGCCGATATGACCAAGATCTCTGAGATCAAAAAGATGGTTGAGCAAACGGAAGAGCATTAATCGATAGTGACATCTTCCATCGCATCTTCGATCTGAACGTGGTAGGCCCCCTTATTGCCATGCAGCGGGTCATCCCGCTCATGAGGAAACAAGGCGGAGGAGCGATTATTAACATTAGCTCCGCTTACCGCTCTGATGTATTTGCCGAACAAGAGTGCGTATTCTTCTTTGAAACGAGCGCTGGCTGGCATTAGCTTAACGGCACGGGAAGAGCTGAAGAAAGATAATATCATTGTCAGCGTCGTGTATCCGTATATCACGCTCACCAATTTCAAGAAAAACACCATCAAATATTCTCCAGGAGATAACAGAGTGCCAGAAGATGCCAGCCCATTTCCGGCTGATACTGCAGAATATGTGGCGCAGAAGATCATCGAAGGTATGGAAAGCGGAGAAGCTGAAATCTTTGCGCATGATTGGATGAAGAAAGTGGCTGATAGAAGGGCCGATCCCAGCCACTCCAATGCTCCCCACGGCACAGCTGCCAGCCAGCTTCAATAGTAATATTATTATAATGCATTTCAACATAGTGAGCACATACAAAAATTAATTAACATAAAAGACACAATAGATTTTGGAGGTTTTGCCATGAAAATTAATCGATCTCTCCTTATAATGATTGCGATTCTGATGGCATCCGCAGCGGTCTCGGCAGAGGATGTCGGCCTCGATCAGATCAAGCAAATGATGAATAACTCAGCGGTGAATCTCACAACTTACACCTACTCCAGGTCTGCGGAAAGCAATATACTCTACACAAATGAATCAATTAAGAATAATTTCAGTGCGGACAAGATCACAGAGGGAAAGGTAGACCTGGTAAATCATTCGGGATGGTGGAACTCCAAGCTGACAGACAAGAACAGCGGCGATGTCCTGACATGGGAAGGCTACTTTGTAAACGGTTCGGAATACTGGAAGGAAGGCCGGAACTGGACCAAATTCAACATTACCGATACAGCTCGAATTATGGAGGATTACAACGAGATTCCTGGCCAGGTAGAGCTCATCGATTACTCTAACATGAGGCTTGAGGGCTCCGAGATGCTCAAAGGAGAGGACTGCTACAAGCTCATGGGCTCACCTCGGGAGATGATCTACAAAGGAATGATCGGCCTGCAGTTAATTGCCGCCTACTTGCCTTCACCATTCCCTCTCCCGAAGGAGCTGAGGAATCAGACTCTTGACATCCGCAACACCAGCCTGATGAACGGCAGCAGCATCGTCTTGACGGCATGGGTTTCCCAGGACAAGTTCCTTCTGAGAAGGCTGGATATCAATTCGACATTGACCATCGCGCCCGAGATTTTGAACATCTCATCGCCAGACTTCAAGATGGTGAGCACCATCAATGAAACCACGGTTTACGAGAACTTTGGCTCACCCGTCAAGATAGAGCTTCCCGAGGATGCTCAAAAAAACCTGTCCTTCAGGATGATCGGAACGGATTGGAGATGGGCCGTCTTCGGATCGATCAGGCCTTAATGGAGGAGATGGAAGATGACTTTTGAACTCAAAAATAGGAGAAGGACGTTCTTGTTTGCAGTGCTTGGTATTGCCGTCTTTCTGGCCACAGGCGTTCTGGCTGCCGCCGGACAAGGCATAGACACCTCAGGCCCAGATTCCGCTTACTGTACCGGTATGGGCTATCTCTACACCACAAAGCCTGGAATAAACAATGACCATGCAGTCTGTCAGTTCCCGGACGGCACCTGGTGCGATGCCCATGCCTTCTTTACTGGAGATTGCGCTGCCTCTACTAAGGTTTACTATAACCCTGACCTGTACATCAATCCTTACGCGTCCAATCCCTACAGGTACAACAATCCACAAGGAGCACTGGATATTGCCGCCGCATCTAAGACCTGCCAGAAATCTGGCGGCGCAGTACAAAGTGTACACACTTCTTACGGCGATGTGAATATGTGCGTCTTTCCAGATGGCAGCTATATCGATCTTATGGCCCTGCGCAACGGAATCCATGGAGGGTTCTATGGAGACAACTGGTACTACTACGCCTACTCCTGGCTGAATGCGCCCTAATGATGGACGGTCGCGTGAATCGCTAATTAATTTTTTTCTTCATCTCCCATTTAAGATAACAATGCCGAATTGATAAGCGTTGTGGCTTCGTTTTCCTCGGCACGATCCAAAAGCCCCACGCCTTTCCTCGTTTTTTTTGTATCTGGAGAAAAACCGCTACCTAATTAAGCAAGTAGCGTCTCTAATTAAAGGGAAGAGCATGCAAAAGAGCAGGGTCAAAATAGGCTTGATTCAAACTTCGGTCTCTGAGGATCTCGATCTCAACCTGAAAAGATCCATTGAAAAGGTGAAGGAAGCCGCAGGCAGGGGTGCCAGGATCGTCTGCCTCCCAGAGCTTTACCGGACGCGCTACTTTCCTCAGTGGGAAAAGAAAGATGCATCACTCCTGGCCGAGACCATTCCCGGAGAGTCCACGCAGGCATTCTCCGCTCTGGCCAGAGAGTACCAGATAGTGATAATAGTGCCTGTCTTCGAAAGGGACGAACAGGGTTACTACAACTCCGTGGTCGTCATCGACGCCGACGGCAGCCTGCAAAAGACCTACCGCAAGATCCACATTCCTCACGATCCCCTCTTTTACGAGAAGAGCTACTTTTCCCCAGGCGATGAGCTTCAGGTCTACGATACCCGCTATGCGCGATTCGCCGTGCAAATCTGCTATGACCAGTGGTTCCCCGAGGCGGCTCGCGTGGCTGCCCTGCAGGGAGCAGAGATCATCTTCTATCCCACGGCCATCGGCTGGATAAAGGGAGAAGAGAGCCCTTCGGAGGGCGACTGGCATGATGCCTGGGAGACCATCCAGCGCAGCCATGCCATTGCCAATGGTATTTACGTCTCAACCGTGAACCGGGTGGGCCAGGAGGACGACCTGAACTTCTGGGGAGGCTCTTTCGTCTGCGACTCCTTCGGCAAGGTTCTAGCCAGAGCGAGTGATAAGGATGAGGAGATCCTGGTGAATGAGCTCGACCTGGCCAAGAACGAGGAGGTGAGAGAGGGCTGGGGCTTTTTCAGAAACAGGCGGCCGGAGATCTACTGGCCGCTGATCGAGATGGTGCATGAGCCAGAGAAGGCAGGAAGGAAGGCGGAGCAGAAAGGGCTCTGTCCGGAGGATACGCCTCGACGGCTGGGCTACCGCATGCCTGCGGAGTGGGAAAGGCATGAGGCCATCTGGCTCTCCTGGCCCTACGACCTGGAGAGCTTCCCTGAGATCGACAAGGTCGAGGAGGCCTACGTCTCCATCATCAAGGCCATACACTGGTTCGAGACGGTAAACCTCCTGGTCAAGGATGAGCTGATGCTGGACAGGGTGGTGGAGATGCTCAAGAGAGCCTCAGTCGATCTGCAGAAGGTCAAGTTCCATGTGGTCGGCTATGCAGACGTCTGGTTCAGGGACTATGGCCCGACCTTTGTGGTGAACCGGGAAAAGGAGAAGAACAGGCTGGCCATGGTCGTATGGATCTTCAATGCCTGGGGAGAGAAGTATCCCGAGCTGATGGGAGACTCCAGAATCCCCTGCCTCATCAACGACGATCTGAAACTGGAGTGCTTCATGCCCGGCATTGTGCTGGAGGGCGGCTCCATCGATGTGAACGGGGAAGGCACAGTTCTCGCCACGGAGCAGTGCCTCCTGAACAAGAACCGAAACCCAAGCCTCGGCAAGGAGGAGATCGAAGCCTATCTGAAGGAGTACCTGGGCGTTTCCAAGGTGATCTGGCTGAAGCAGGGCATCGCCGGAGACGACACCGACGGCCATGTGGACGACGTTGCCAGGTTCGCGAATCTCACCACCGTACTCTGCGCCTACGAGGAAGATCTGGAGGACGAGAACTACCTGGCCCTGAAGGAGAACTACGAGCTGCTCTGCAAGGAGTCAGACCAGGATGGCAATCCCCTGAAGGTGATCAAGCTGCCTATGCCCGGCCGTGTGGGCGAAGAGCGCCGCCTGCCCGCCAGCTACGCCAACTTCTACATCGGAAATGAGGTGGTACTGGTGCCGGTCTTCGGGCACAGGAACGATAAAGCGGCGCTGAAAATAATCCAGGAGGCCTTCTCGGACAGGAAGGTGGTGGGCATCAACTGCCAAGAGATGATGCAGGGGTTGGGGACAATTCACTGCATCAGCCAGCAGCAGCCCGCCGTAGGATGATAATAGCCGTATTAGTAAATGAGTTGGCAAATGCAGGCGAGGCTGACAGCGTTCAGTTATTGAGATAGGCTTTTCAGAGCACTCCCCGGTAGAACGCCAACCTGCTGGCGTGAGGCCGGAATAGATCCACAAGCTTCTTTTCCTCATCAGGCGACAGCGGCTCGAACTCGCGGCCCACCCTGGCCAGCGCCCGCACCTCTTGGGGGCTGGAGCATCCCACTATCGCCGTGGTGATGTCCTTGGACAAAGCAAACCTGATGAGCAGCTCCGGGGCTACACCGGCGGCCGGGGAGATGTAGTTTGAGGCTCCCAGCACCTTCATGCCGATCACAGCCAGGCCCCGATCTTTGGCCGCAGCCATGACCCTGTCCAGGAATCCGCCTAAAACGGCCTCGGCCGGGTTGACGGGTATGAGCACCGCATCCACGGGCCAGCTTGTTACGGCGTGCAGCAGAACCTGGGGGTCGTGGTGACCGGTGACGCCGATGAAGCTGACCAGTCCGGCATCTTTTGCCTCCAGGAACGCCTCCAGGGCTCCGCCAGGGCCCTCGATGGTCTCCAGGTCGGCGCGGGTTCTGATGTCGTGAATCTGCCAGAGGTCGAGGCGGTCTTGGCCCATGGCGGTCAGGGTCTGCACCAGGTCTCCTCTCGCGCCCTCTCTATCCCGTGAGGCGGACTTGCTGGTCTGGAAGACGCGCCGGCGCGAGGAGGAGTGCTCGCTCCAGAAAGCGCCATAGTAGCTCTCGCTCCCCGCGTAGGCGCGCGCTGAGTCGAAGTAGGTTATGCCCTGCAAAGCTGCCTCTTCGATCACGGCTACAGCTTCAGCCTTGCGGCCGAAGGTACGAAGCACGCCCTCGCCGCCCAGGCCCACCTGGGTGACGGCAGGGCCGATCTTCCCAAATGGCCTGGTAGTGATAGCCAAGCAACACACCCCAATTAATGTTCGGCAGACAAGGTACAAAAAGTCAATGACCGCTCACGTCCAGAAGGCTGCATAGGCGGCAATGTTGATCAGATGCCTGGCAGCTTCATCCCATGCTTGGGGGTTCTCCATCTTCTATCGTCCTTGAGGCAAAGCCGAGGGTTCAAACTCCTTTCGCGAGTTGCGGCCCGGCCAGCTCTCCCAGGATGTCCGCCAGCGTGGAGGCACTCGCCTTTCAGCCGAGATGCATCAGCTCGCGCACGGGAACGCCCGAGGCCCATGGCCATCTTCTCCGCTCCCGGCACGCGGCCACGAGCTAGCGCCTCGCTTCCTTCAGATATCAGAGACTCTGGCAGCAGGAGATTGATTACTTGGTCCGCCGATGGCCCAAAAGCCAAAGCTGACTTACTGGAGAATATGATCTATGCTGAAAACAACACTACACGTAGAAATGCAAAAATTCAGGCCAGATATTCTGGCCAGTCATTTGTAAAATCCAATTGGGAAAACCGTTTATTACCTACTGCTTGTTTACTTTATCTGCCTTGGGGCCTTTCTCGCCCTCAACTACCTCAAAGCTGACCTTGTCCCCTTCGTTGATTGTAACGTCCGGCATAAGGCCAGTGGCGTGAACAAAATAATCCTTTCCGTCGTCGCCTGCAATGAATCCAAATCTCTTGGTTCTGTTGAAGAATTTTACTGTTCCGGTTACCATTCTGATTCCTCGATTTTAGTAACCTCATGGTAACCGTCTATTTAAATGTAATGGCGGGGGCTATCTACCCAGGGACGAGATTGAGTCCCTCAGCCTTTGAGCAGATAGCCTCCATCGACGGGCATTGCTATCCCGGTGATGAAGCTGGTCTCCTCTGAGAGCAGGAAAAGGACGGCTCTGGAGATCTCTTCCGGCCTGCCCAGACGCCTCATGGCATGGGCATTGACCAGCTGCTCAAACTTTTCCCGGCCCATCTTCTCAAATAGAGGAAGGGTCAGCTCTGTATGCACGTAGCCCGGGCACACGGCGTTCACTCTTATATTTTTATCTGCATAATCCAGTGCCATCGACTCCGTCAGGCCGATTAAGCCAAACTTGCTGCTGTTGTAAGAGGTGCGCGCACGAAAGGGATTCAGGCCTCCCACCGAGGCGATGTTTACGATGCTGCCCGATCCCGCCTCCAGCATCTGCCGGGCTGCGGCCTGAGAGCAGTTGAAGGCCCCGCCAAGGTTCACCTTCAGGGTTTCGATCCAGTCCCGGGAATCGGTGTGCAGGATGTCGTTCCTGGAGGGATTGATGGCAGCGTTGTTCACCAGGCAGGTGACATTTCCGCACTCCTCATTGATGAGGCGGAAGACTTCCTGCACACGGCCAAGATCGGAGACGTCGCACCGGTGACAGAAGATCCTCTGGCCACCGCACCCTTCCATCTTTAGCTTGATCTCATGCTCTATCTCTTTGCCAGCCCGCTCCAGCTTCTCTTTGTTTCTGCCCAGAATATGAACTATCGCTCCCTCCGAGTGGAGATCTTTCGCGATCTGTCGCCCGATGCCCGATCCTCCGCCGGTCACGGCGGCGACTTTGCCTGAAAATCTGTCTGATAAATGAGCTGTTCCCGTTTCGCTGAAGCTTGATCGGCCCTGATGGTCCATAATTTTCACCATTATCCGCCAGCCAGAGAAGGCTGTCCTATTCACTTAGAACTCCTATGACTAATAATACTAATAATATTTTGGCGGTCCAAGACGAACCTTTGGCCGGGTTAAGGTCGACCAAAGTGATCTGTTAGAGTGATGCCTTGTCAAGGGGGATCGATTTTGGGGCCACCAAGCCGCGAAAGATCTTCGCGGCCTGGTCGGCGGCAATGCAGCCCTCTGCACATTTACCGCAGCGATGGCACTTCTTTTCATCGATAATAATAGTCTCTCTCACGGCAATCGCTCCCCGCGGGCATCTCTTCTCGCAGATCTTGCAGCGAGTGCACATCTGCACGCGCAGAATGGTTTCACATGATCTTCGTAGCAGCTCCTCAGCCTCTTTACAGGGAGCGATGATCATGAGGTGGCCGCTGGCAAACGCGGTGACCCTTCCGGTATTGGTCTTGATCCTGGCCGCGCCGAGGTCTTCGGCATATTTCATCTCACCAAGCAGGCTCAGGGCCCCGGCCACAGCGGGAAATGCATGATTTTGAGGCGCAGAAAGGAATGCTTCGATGGAGTAGTCAAGGCCGCAGGGCGATCTCCCCCGCACGACCTGCAGAGAGATCTCCTTCTTCTCCGCCGACCCGATCTTAAGGTCGATATGGTGAGCTCTTGCCAGCTCCAGCATCTTGGGGGGATGCCTCTTCCAGCGCCAGAAACCCCAGTCTACGTATCTATCCTCCAGATTATTCCTTTCGGCCCAGGCTTCAAGATAAGAGGTCCACTGCGCATGGAGCATGGGGTGCGACTCTTTCAGGTGGGCGAACTCAGACTGCAGGGACGAAGGACACAGCCAGCAGCCGATGCGCTCGAAGTCCTGCTCGTAGAGGGGATTTTGCTCCAGTTTATTCATGCGAATGTAGAGCATGACCTCCAGCGCCCTCCAGTTGCGGATGGGGGAGAGCGTGGTCTGGCCGGGAACGTAGGGGTTCCGCTCCACGGCCATTGGTCATCGGTTAAGGAATATTAAATATATTTCATCATTTGATTTTTACAAAATGCGAACATAGTAACGCCTGCTCAGCTGATTTTTCGATCTCAGCGATAGTATCGC
>Ga0315280_10000486_pt1 | contig 73911 bp, 81 predicted proteins | sample YL17G06_40_MG_FD_203697 | JGI IMG/M metagenome (GOLD analysis project Ga0315280, IMG submission 203697) | Sediment microbial communities from Yellowstone Lake, YNP, Wyoming, USA - YL17G06_40 | ecosystem: Environmental > Aquatic > Freshwater > Lake > Sediment | place: USA: Wyoming | collected... | reverse complement strand
CACATAGATCGGATCCTTTCATCCAATTCGGCGTGCCTGGTCTCAGGAATTGTCGCGATGACCAAGAGCAGAGTTGAATGCAGGGTAAACACTGTGCTTCTTAAGGATTCTAGTATCAGAGTATTGGCGAAAGGAATAGGCTCCTCAGACTGCAAGTGTGAGTCCCATTTTCTCATGGCAAGGTGCGGACTGGATGCTCTGCAGCGGAAGGTCAGATCTTGCTACGCAAGTCTAGGCTTTCGCCCATATGTGTTCAAGGATCTTGGAACCCACGGAGTACGCGGGTTCACAGCACAACCAGAGGGGCTGAAATCGACAATCATCGCAAGACGGATTCGAACGCGCTGATCAAGTCCCTATCAATGGACACCAAGAAGATGTGCCTCAGGGTCGTTCCCTCCAGAAGGTGTTTTCTGATGGCCCGGACCATTGTTTGAGCTGCATCGTTAACTGGGACTCCTCCCACTCCCGTCCCCATGCCTGGAACTGCAATGCTTGAGAGTCCCAGGTTCCTTGCAACTCTGAGTGCAGCGGAAGTGGCTTTCTCAACGCTCTCCAAGTCTGTGCTCATCGCTGGTAGCGACATTGTGGGTGCATGGATCACATACCGTGCAGCCAGTTTTCCTGCATTGGTTGCTGTCGCATCACCGATGCCAATTGGTGCCCTTTGGAGCGCCTCTTTCTCGATTGTTGGGCCTCCAGCTCGTCTGATCGCTCCAGCAACGCCACCACCCATGATCAATCGGCTGTTTGCGGGGTTCACGATAGCCTCCACTTGAGATTGCGTAATGTTGCCCCGAACAGTAGTTATGACAAGATCCCCAATCTTGTACTCAGTCAACAGTCGTCCCAAGCCATCTAGCCAGCCCGGCGGATTACACTTGTGTCGACCCGGCTGAGAGGTGCTCCGGTGCCCGTGGGCATGATTCCCCCTGTAGTGGACGACGAGTCAACAGGGTTCGATAGTTGACGGAGGCTTAGACGAGATTGCGTACGTGACCCACGTCACGTCCTTGACTTCATTGGTTATCCTGTTGCTTATCCGCGAGAGCACGTCCTCTGAGACACGAACCCAGTCCGCGGTCATACCGTCGACCGATTCGACGATTCGAACTGTAACAATGTGTCCAAGCTTTCGTTCGTCGCCTAAGACTCCGACCGCAAGGTCGTCACCAATCATAGCGAACGCCTGCCAAACTCTTTCATAGACGCCCTCAGCTCTTAGTTCTGACTCGACAATGTCACTGGCTTCACGGCATATCGCGAGTTTCTCCTCATTTACTTCGCCGAGAATTCTCACGGCCAAGCCGGGCCCAGGGAACGGATGTCTGGCAGTGATCGCTGTGGGGATCCCGAGGGAGGATGCGACCTTTCGCACTTCGTCCTTGTAGAGGAGTCGCAAGGGCTCAATCAACTTGAATTCTGTCCACTCGGGAAGCCCGGCAACGTTGTGATGAGTTTTGATTCTTGAGGCAGGGCTTCCCGTGTGAGCGCTCTCGATTACATCGGGATAAAGCGTGCCTTGAGCAAGCCACTCGAACTTGCCGTGTTCATTGGCGACTTCGGTGAAAACGCGGACGAACTCCTCTCCGATGATCATTCTCTTCTGCTCTGGGTCCGCGATTCCTTTCAGACGTCTCAGGAATCTTTCGGACGCTTCCACGTGGACGGTCTTGAGCTTCATGCGCTCGAGGATATCCCGCACCCGCTCGGGCTCCCCTTTCCTCATGAGTCCATGGTCAACGAAAATGCACATCAGCTGGTCCCCAACAGCCTCATGGACAAGGGCTGCGGTTGTTGTTGAATCGACTCCCCCGCTGACTGCGCAGAGAACACGCTCCTTCCCTACCTTACGTCTGATCTCAGCAATCATCTCCTTTGCGAAAGGAGCCACCTTCCATGTCGGCCGGCATTTTGCAACTTCGAAGAGAAAGTTCCGGATTATCTCCGTCCCTCGGGCTGTGTGGACAACTTCTGGGTGAAACTGCACACCGAACAGCAACCGGCTCCTACTTCTGATTGCTGCGTACTTGGTATGTTCTGAGTGCGCAATTGCTTCAAAACCGTCAGGAAGCTTCGCTGCGGAATCGGAGTGGCTCATCCAGCATATGGTATCATCTGCAAGTCCCTTGAAAAGGTCGGCATGCTCATCGAAGTGAACAATGGTCCGCCCGTATTCCTGCATTGGCGGACGCTCGATCTTTCCTCCAAATAGGTCGACCATCAGTTGGAGTCCATAGCAGATGCCGAGCACAGGAATCTTCAGATTGAACAGTCCGTCCTGACATCTCGGCGCGTTCGGATCATTCAAGCTGGCTGGACCGCCTGAGAGGACTATTGCTTTCGGTGTCTTCGCCAGAATCTCATTGACTCCTATATTCCAAGGTAGGAGCTCGGAGTAGACTTCGCATTCCCGGATCCGTCGGGCTATGAGGTGGGAGTATTGCCCGCCGAAATCAAGAACGACTACAGTGTCCTGAGACTTCTGTGACACTATGAATCTCCAACTGAGATTGGCACTAACTGCTTAGGTATGCCAAGGAACTTATAACTGAATGTTTACGCGGTTACGATCCTAACCGAACATGGTCCAATAATCGAAACACGCATGAGTGTATCTCATTCCCTAGTATTCTGTCACCACTGTCGGTGGTCGTTGTCGTCATCGTCTATCGTCTTCGTTATCGTTGTCGTTGTCTGTCGTCTATCGTATGCGTTATCCTATCATCGATAACGAGGAGACGATGATTCGGAAATTCGAGGAAGACACGGACTAAATAGTAGTTTCGGAAAACGAAGATCCTCCTAACGAGTGCGACAAGGGCGATCCATAAGGAGGTTTCCCGTAGTATCCAAGGGCTAAGAGGATACACTGGTAACTTATCGGGTGGTGCTGATCTTGCCGAAAATCCTGTATTCGTTCATGGTCAGCCAATCATCAAACGTGCATTGTCCTCTTGCTTTATGCCACCATTGATGGTACCATACATCTTTGATATCCTCATGCAACGTGGAAAATCGCGTGTAGTTCTTATCCGAGAGCATTTCCTCAACATATTCCCATTCAACTGGTGGTGAAAGTGGGACCGTGGACGGATTGACGAACATGGCTTTCTCTTTTTTCACCTTGAACCTATGAGGCTTCATGTTCAAGTTTCACCTCTTCTGACCCGGTCTTTGGTTAGTTGATAGTCTGCCTGTTTCCTGCCTAAAACCACTATCCCACGGGCACTATTGCGTTATCCAGCGGTGCACGTAGAGACTTGTTAAGTCTTAGCCGTAGTTTCATGAAACGCTCTCCATGAGAACGCCGCATTCTGACAAATGTTTTCCATAGGTCACAGCAAGATCGGAGAACATGTTTCCATATGCAGTTTCATGCTTTCGTAGGGATAGCCTTTCATCTTCATCCCAAGAGTCCTGTCATGTGGAGGTGTGTAGGAATTGATGAAGAAACCTCGACTTTGTACAGAGTGCGGAAAACAGTTCAAACCAATGCCGGACAAAGTCTGGAATGCAGTTCTCTACGGTCACAGAAGGACTTCCTTGAAACACTCTCTATTTAGAAGAAACGAAGAATATGTCAAGCGCATTACTGACGAATACGAAGCGAGTAGAAAGAAGCATCGCTAACGAGACCGGGCTGCTTGTCGGATTAGCTCTGACCGTCGGTTCATGCCTACCTGAATCGCGCGCCGAGAGTCGTGGTGTGTGCGCACCACGAGACCCGAGGACGATTTACCTGCCCGAGAATCATCCCTTTATCGAACGTTTTCCATACTATTGATCGAAGCGACGAGTTTGCCCTTTTGTGATCAGTGTGGAAAACCGATTTCCTCTGATGCCATGTTCTGTCCTGATTGCGGGCGCAAAGTACAAACAAGAACACCGCCTCCAGCCTCGTCCCGTCCTGCTCCACCGCCAGCTCCCGAGACCGCCCCGCATACAGTCATAACGATAATGGAATCAAAGAGTCCGGGGATTGCTGCACTCCTGGGACTTCTGATCGGAATCGGTGTCTTTGGAATAGGACACATATACGTCGGAAGAATCAGAAGGGGGATCGTACTACTAGTGGTCAGTTTGGCCATACATGTTCCGTTGGTTATGGCTGCTGTCCTTCTCATACCTAGTCTGTTTCTGAGTAGAGAGACTTTTGGTGCGTTGTTCATAGGGATCGTCGTGCTTGGCCTAGTTAACCTAGGGCTGTGGATCTGGCAAGGCTACGATGCCTACAAACTCGCAAAACAGTTCAACGAACATGTCAGACAATATGGGAAAGTTCCTTGGTAGGTTTCCTAAATATATCAGCACGAGGCGTAGAAGAAAGCGTTTCGAAGATCCCAAACGGATGGCAGAAAAAGGGCTAGGCCGAGAATAAGACAACCCACGCTTACGACAAGAAGCGACTCTTTCCACAAGCGATACTTTCCATCAATGATCTTAGAGGACAAACCCGCCGACAAACACGCGACATCGGCAATCACCATGAGCACAAAGTATTGGAACGTCGATGCGAGTGGGATATATCCACATAGCTTGATCAGGCCAATTTGCGCCAGTCCGATATTCGTCTGATTGAAACTCGATATTGCACTCAATAGAAAACCCAAAGCAACCATACAGAAGGCGATTATCCCGCCTTCAACACGGATGATGTCATTGATTCTCTTCTCAAGATCATCCGAGCTTGAGGAAGGCGGGGCAGACATCTTCACATCCCCTATACCGATCTCTACATGACATAGTGGAGCGATTTAGCATTACGTCCGGCAGACCAACAGCTCTCCGCAAACCTAAAAGGAGAAGCTGTTTATTCGTCAGAGCCTGGCGCGTCCGGTTGAAAGACGATCATACCGCCGTGGAGAGTCTCGGTTACCCCATTTGGGCCCCATCCAATTACACCCCCGTAGGTAATCGAAGCGGATAGGTCAATTGGTTTCGGAAGAACAAATAGGAAAAGGCTTTGGCGCTCTCAAAGTCTCGCGTCCCTGAGACACTGTCCAAGGGGCCCGCCATATGGCCGATCTTGGGAAGAAGCCCTCGCAGCAACCCTCCGAAAAGAAGGCACGGTCCACGAAACAACAAAAGGAAAAGAAGACTGCCCAGGCAGCAGAACTGCAGGCTGCCCCTGAACCACAGGTGGGTCAGGAGGGGAAGATAGCTGTTGATGAGGTCGTTTCGCTCAGAGAGCAGCTCAGGCAGGAACAGGACAAGTCGAAGGAGCATCTCAACAAGCTTCTGTATGCTCAAGCAGACTTCGAGAATTACCGGAGACGCCTCGACCAAGAAGTGGAGTCCAGAATTGATGCTGGGAAGGCGCGGCTGATTCAGAGCTTGCTCGGGATTGTTGACGAGTTGGAGCTGGCGCTGAACGCCGCAAGGAATGTCGAATGCGCAAGCGCCGTGGCAGAAGGTATTGAGATCGTGTTGAGGAAGTTCCGTGATCTGCTTGCCGGTGAGGGCCTATGTAGGATCGAGTCGATCGGTAGGAAGTTTGATCCAACGTTGCATGAGGCCGTTGAACGTGTTCCCTGCGACGAGAAGGAAGAAGGAACGGTCGTGGAGGTAGTCAGGGAGGGCTATACTTTGAAAGGAAAGCTGGTCAGGCCGAGTATTGTTAAAATCGCGGTTCCGCATATCGCGGAATCCGCTAATCCGAAGCCTGTTGAGGGTGAGAAGACTTGAGCGGTTCAGGACAACCTGTTAAGGAGAAGATACTGGGAATCGACCTTGGCACCACCAACTCTGCGGCAGCCATTATGGAGGCTGGCCGACCTACCGTCATTCCCAGCGCGGAAGGGCCGACGATGGCAGGAAAGATGTTCCCGTCCGTCGTTGCGTTCACAAAAGACGGACAGTTGCTTGTTGGCGAGCCAGCAAAAAGACAGGCTACCGTAAACCCGGAAGGAACTGTGTTTGAGATCAAGCGGAAGATGGGCACGGAGTACAAGGTTTCTATCTATGGAAAAGAATACACGCCTCAACAGATCTCTGCGTTTGTACTTCAAAAGATCAAGCGTGATGCCGAGACCTTCATGGGAGGGTCAGTCAAGAAGGCTGTGATCACGGTCCCCGCTCACTTCAATGACAATCAAAGGCAGGCAACGAAGGACGCCGGCGAGATAGCTGGACTTGAGGTTGTTAGAATAATCAACGAACCGACCGCCGCCTGCCTTGCTTTCGGGTTGGATAAGCTCGAGAAGGAGATGAAGATCCTTGTCTTCAGCTTTGGCGGCGGCACACACGACGTTACGTTGATGGATTTTGGAGGAGGCGTCTTTCAAGTCCTAGCCACAAGCGGAGACACCAAGACAGGAGGCGCTGACATTGACAACGCCGTCGTGGGATATCTGATTGATGAGTTCAAGCGACAGAGCGGGATCGATCTCAGTACCGACAGGATGGCGATGACTCGGCTGAAAGAAGCAGCTGAGAAAGCGAAGATCGAGCTTTCAACGCTCGTGACCACAGACGTGGATCTGCCATTCATAGTGCAGGATAAACATCTCCATTTCACGTTAACTCGGGCTAAGTTGGAGGATCTTGCTCTTCCAATCGTCGAGCGGATCAGAGCGCCAATAAAGAGGGTGATCGAGGACGCGAAGCTGACCCTTGGCGATGTTAACAAGATAATCCTAATCGGCGGGCAGACTCGGATGCCCCTTGTCCGCAAGTTCGTCGAAGACACATTGGGCAAGGCTCCGGAGAGAGGGGTCGATCCCATGGAATGCGTCGCTGTGGGTGCTGCGATCCAGGGAGCGGTCCTCTCGGGAGAGGTCAAGGATCTTCTCCTGCTTGATGTTACTCCCCTTTCACTCGGCGTTGAGACGCTCGGGGGCATCTTCACCAGAGTGATGGAGCGGAATACTACGATTCCAACAAAACGAAGTCAGGTCTTCTCCACCGCCGCGGATTTCCAGACGAGTGTAACCATTCATGTGCTTCAGGGCGAACGGAGTATGGCGAGCGATAACGTGTCGCTTGGAATGTTCAACCTTGTGGGTATACCTCCAGCTCCCAGAGGTGTACCGCAGATCGAGGTCACATTTGACATTGACGCAAATGGAATACTGAACGTGTCCGCAAAGGACCTGGGAACTGGAAAGGAACAGCGCATTACGATTACTGCGTCCACAAAGCTCTCAGACAAAGAGAAGGAACGAATGGTCAAAGGCGCTGAGGAATTCGCTGAGGAAGACAAGAAGCGAAAGGAAGAGGCAGAGGTCCGGAACAATGCGGATTCTCTGATCTACACAACGGAGAAGACCAAGAAGGATCTCGCGGAGAAGTTGACAAAAGACCAAATGGAGAGACTTGATGGGGCGACTGACGAGCTGAGGAAGGCGATCGCGGGCAAGGATGTCGAGCTCATCAAGACGAAGAGTGAGGCTTTGTCAAAGGTTCTGCAAGAAGTGGGAACGGCCGTATATCAGCAGGTTGCCCAAGAAAGGGCCAAGACCGAGCAGACAACCTCAGGTCAGCCTGCTCAAGGCGAACCTGGAAAGAAGGTTGTTGATGCGGAATACGAAGTCAAGGACGAGAAAAAGTGAAACCTGATTGCGCAGGGCGACAACGGCTGAGAGAGCTTGAGTAGACGCGACTACTATGAGATTCTGAACGTTTCTCGTAATTCGAGCAAGGACGACATCAAAAGCGCGTACAGAAAGCTTGCACTTCAGTACCACCCTGATCGTAACAAGTCACCAGAGGCCGAAGGGAAGTTCAAGGAGATCTCGGAAGCATACGCGGTCCTCTCAGACGACGAAAAACGAGTGCAGTACGATCAGTTTGGCCACGCAGGAATCGATAGCCGATACTCGCGGGATGATATCTTCAGGGGAGTCGATTTCGGAGAGATCTTCAGGGACATTGGATTCGGGTTTGGCGGCTTCGATAGCGTCTTTGATCGCTTCTTCGGCGGTGGAGGAGGACGTAGCGTATCGCGCGGACTAGACCTGAGATATGATGCCACCATTTCGCTCGAAGAAGCCTATTCCGGCGTGAAGCGCGAGATCGAAGTCCCACGAACTGAAGCCTGCCAGATTTGTCGGGGGACGGGTGCAAGGGCAGGAACAAACCCAAGACGATGCCCGAAATGCAACGGCGCCGGGCAAGTGCAACATGTCAGGGAAGCGGGCTTTGCGCGATTTGTGAGTATTCAACCGTGCAGCGTCTGTCGCGGCAGAGGAACTGTTGTTGATTCTCCTTGTGGGGAATGTAAAGGCACAGGTAGAGTGCGCAGAACTCGAAGGATTTCGATTAAGATTCCACCGGGAGTTGATACCGGCAGTAACCTGAGATTGGCTGGAGAAGGAGAAGCTGGCGGGGCTGGAGAGTCACCCGGTGATCTCTACGTAGTCGTGCATGTGAGGCCACATGCATCACTGCAGAGAGACGGGAACGATCTCATCTTTCGCACAGAACTTGGGTTCACAGACTTGGCTTTGGGAAAGGAGGTCGAGGTTCCCACACTCGGAGGCACGGCGAGGGTGAAGATCCCACCGGGAACTCAGCCTGGAACGGTTCTCAGATTGAGGGGAAAGGGAATGCCCGGAACTCGTGGGAGCAAAGGTGACGAGCTCGTTGAGATTCTGCTTCGGATTCCGACGAAGTTGACGAGCCGACAGAAGGAATTGCTGAAGGAATTCTCATCGCTAGAGGACTCCTGATGCTTCCCTCGATGGTTTCTCGCGAGAAGATTCGTCTGCTCGCCATGTGGGGAATTAGTCGTTGATCGCGACTGAGAAGAACCGGTTGTCATTAGCTGCCTGATTGAGCGTTCCAACGATCGGAATGTGCTCGCCGCAACTCAAGCAATTGTTGTCTTTGTCCATGTACCAGCCAATGACGTCGAATCCGTATCTCTTGACGACTACGGAGCCGCATCCTGCACAGTACGTGTTCTCGAGCGGGTGTCCTGGAACGTTGCCGACATAGACGTACTTGAGCCCCTCAGCCTTCGCCACTTCATGATGTCGCTCAAGTGTCTCGACAGGTGTTGGTGGCAACTGATTCAGCTTGAAGTCAGGATGGAACCTGAGGAAATGAGTTGGGATATCCGGGCCAAGGTTCTCATAGATCCAGCGGGACAGCTTTCGCGCTTCCTCAAGGTTGTCGCCAATTTCCGGCACGATCAGATCTGTGATTTCTATGTGAATCTTTGCCTCCTTTAGGCCTAGGAGTGTCCGATAGACTGGCTCCGCGTCAGGGATCCCCACGTTGTGTCGAAGGAAGTTGGTTTCTCCGTTACCCTTGAAGTCCACCGTTATTGCATCGAGGAAATCACTTAACATCTTCACCCCCTCTGGGGTGGCGTATCCGTTCGAAACGAACGCGTTACGGAGTCCTCGCTTGCGCGCAAGAGTCCCCACATCCCGCGCAAACTCAAGAAAGATAAGTGGTTCATTGTAGGTGTACGCTATGCTCTGGCATCCGTGCTGTTCAGCTAGACGTACAATCTGGTCGGGTGTTGCGTTAGTCCCTTCCACGGCTCGCCTCTGGCTCATATCATAGTTCTGGCAGTAGACGCAAGCCCAGTTACAGCCAGTTGTCGATATTGAGAAGATCCTAGATCCAGGCATGTAGTGCGTCAGCGGCTTCTTCTCGATCGGGTCAACATGACTAGCGGTGATCTTCCCATATGCCAGCAGGTACAGTTTGCCTTTCAAGTTCTGACGGATGCCACAGAATCCCATCTTACCCTCTGGAATGTTGCAGTATCGGGCACAAGCAGTGCATCTTACCCGACCTCCTGCAAGTTCCTGATAGAGCTGAGCTTCTCTAGCCATCCGTATTCCGGACATATCGACGTGCTGTCATACAAAAAGGTCGAGGTTGACACAAGACCGCCTTGTTCAGAGCGTTATTGCGGCCACTTGCAGAGAATGATCGATCAGGATCACTTGAGTTAAATAGGATGGTGTTCCTTTAGAAGTGTTGGGGAGCTGGGTCAACCCGGCTGAGAGGACGGCTGAAGCCGTCGACCCCATGAACCTGATCCAGACAATGCTGGCGAAGGGAATGGAGAATTCTCAGCTGTACGGAAGCTCTCCCAAGAGGAGAGAATGAAACCAAGCACTAAGATCCTTAGTGAAGCCGCTGTTCTTGTGGCTCTTGCAGGCGCTCTCAACTTCATCAAGATCTACGCTCTTCCCCAAGGAGGCTCGATCACTGCAGGAGCAATGGTCCCAATATGCTGGTTCGCGCTCCGACGTGGACCAAAGTGGGGGATCTTCGCAGGCGTAGTGTTCAGTCTCGTTGTGATGCTCAATCCTGTGGATTTCTACGTCGTTCATCCAGTGCAACTCTTGCTGGACTACCCAATTGCATTTGGAGCCTTAGGACTGGCCGGCGCATTCAGAAAGCATCCGTTAGTGGGTGTTGGAGTAGGTATCCTGGGAAGATTCATCTCGCACTTCGTTTCGGGGGTGGTCTTCTTCTCAATGTTCGCACCACCCGGCATGAGCCCGTTCCTTTACTCTGCGATTTACAATGGAAGCTTTCTGATCGGCGAGTTCATAGTCACTACGGTGATCATGTTCCTAATCGTCAAGAGAGGAGCTTTGAATCTGTATCTATGACCAGACCTCCTGCCTCGGTTCACGGAGGTTCTGTCAGCAAACGAACGAGATTCTAAATCCGTCTTTTCCCACTATGAGGCGAGAAGACGGAGGGCATCACTTGGGAAAGATGGCGCTAAAGGATCTGACAGATGTGCTTCGGTGTATCAGAAGCTCCGGAGACGTCCTGGTTCCGCCCCGTCCCGGATTTGATTGTGGGGTTCACAGGCTAGGAAAAGACCGCTGCGTCGTCGTGGCAACTGATCCGTGCATTAATGTTCCAATGGAACATTTCGGCTGGCTTCTGTTGCATTACTCAGCATCGGACATCTCGGTCTTTGGTGCTTCGCCGCAATTCTGCACAATCAATCTGCTTGGGTCTTCTCGCACTCGTCCACGGGTGTTCAGAGACGTCATGAGACAAATCTGTGCCGCAGCAGAAAGCCTTCACACCACCATTGTCACGGGACACACCGGCGTCTATGACGGGATAGACACACTTCTTGGCGTGTGCACAGCCTACGGATTCCTTCGCACGAGAGACCTGATCACTCCAGCAGGAGCACGACCGGGCGACCTGATCCTCTGTACTAAACCAATAGGCCTGGAGGTCCTGACGAATCTGGCCATCGGCAGGAAGACATTAGCAACGAAACTGTTCGGGTCCGAGAGAACACGTTACCTAGCAAGACGCATTCGAGCGCAATCGTGCGTTCAAGAAGCACACATGCTCGCCAGAAGCGGTGCCGTCTCGGCCATGCATGATGTCACAGAGGGAGGTCTGGTAGCCGCGCTTGGCGAGATGGCGAACGCCTCCAATGCCGGATTCCTCTTGAACTACCACAGCCTCTACCTGTTACCTGAGCTAGAGACGCTGGCAGAGCATTTTGGTCTTTCAAGAAATCAGCTCTTGTCCATGTCGTCGACAGGCACGTTGCTGGCAGCAATCCCGCCCAGACGCAAGGAAAGCATTCTAAAGATGCTCGCTGGAAGCGGAATCCATCCGCGAGTAGTGGGAGCATTCACGAAAAGCAAACAGCGAATCATCAGATACGACGGTCGAGAGACTAGTTTTCCGGCGGATTTCGATGACCCTTATGCTGAGATAATTGCGACCGGCTCATAGACGACCTGCTCTCGCACATTATGTCCACGCGAGGCTGTGCTCGGCCCCTGACTATGGATCCGTGCTCCGTCGAGGAAACGAAGGCAAACTTATCAACGGTGCTAAGAATAGGGCCATTACCGTCGATGGTGGGGATGGCAAGATTGGATTTCAATTTCACTGAAGAGCAAGAACTCTTTAGACGCACCGTCCGGGAATTCGCGCAGAAAGAAGTCGCTCCAAAGATCCGCGAGCATGAACGCAAAGGACAGTTTCCTTGGGACATCTACCGTAAGATGGGCAAAGCCGGCTTGCTGGGACTGAGGTTGCCGAAGGAATATGGCGGTCAAGAGGCCGATGCGACGACTATGGCGATCGCCGTTGAAGAGCTCGCCCGAGCCGGTTGGCAGATACCGCTCGGCGACATCATGGCTGAGATTCTATGCCTGCACGGATCAAAACAACTGAAGGACAAGTGGCTGCGTGCGCTCGCTGCCGGCGAGAAGATGCTCGGCGTCGCTTCAACGGAACCCGGTGTTGGTTCGGACGCAGGATCGATCTCAACCCGAGCTGTGAAGAAAGGTGATGAGTATGTGATCAACGGCGAGAAACAATGCATCACAGGCATCAACGAATGCGGAGCATTTTGTCTCATGGCGAGAACAGGGCAGAGGAGTGACGCAAAAGGTGTTAGCATGCTCCTTGTCGAAACCGATCGCCCCGGGTTCGAGAAGTATCTGTTCGACGCTCTCGGATGGAGGCTGTTCTCGTTCGGGGGATTCGTACTCAAGGACGTTGCTGTGCCCACGGGCAACCTGATCGGTGAGGAGAACAAGGGTTTCTATTACGTCATGGAAACTTTCGACCTAATGCGTGCATATATTGCCCTTTGGACGGTCGGAATGGCCGAGGCCGCCCTTGATGAGTCAATAGAATACGTGAAACAAAGGAAAGCCTTTGGAAGCCCAATTGGCAAATATGAATCAGTTCAATTTCGAATAGCCGAAGACTACACGACACTCCAGGCAGCCAGGCTCCTTTGCTACAGAACATTCTGGTTGAAGGACAAGAAGCAACCATTCACAAGAGAGTCGGCCATGATAAAATTCTGGGTACCTCAGGTAGCCTTCAGCGTCGTGAACGACTGTATACAGAACCGCGGAGCAGTGGGCTTCACAACAGAGACTCTGGACGAATACCGCTTGAGAGAAATCAGAGGATCGATGATCGGCGACGGCACAACCGACATCATGAAGATAATTGTCGCAAGAGAGATTCTAGGCAAAGAGTTCATCCCCTACCGTTAGAGGGCATATGGCAAAGCCTCCTGCCAAGCATAGTCAACTGGTCGTCGGCAGATCCTGCATGACGCGAGGGCCCGAGCTAGAATGATACTCCGATCTTCACTTGCCCAGACAGGCTCGAGCTTTCGTCCGGTCACGGCGCGAAGATATCTCAGGGCAGGCTACAGGTTGATTGGGACGCACTCGGGCATTCAGATTTGCAGATGGACCCGGGCTGCGCTCAAGGGACACAGGCTATGCTACAAGAGATGGTATGGCGTCCGAAGTCACAGGTGCCTGCAGTTTACTCCCTCCCTCCAGTTCTGTAACTTGCGCTGCGTCTTCTGCTGGCGTTTCCACACAACTGAACGATTCAAGTCCGAACACGCTTGGGATCCCCCCGACTTGATTCTGGATGACGCTATTGAGGCGCAACGGAAACTCCTGACTGGTTTCAAGGCCAATCCACATGTCACGCAGAAGTTGTTCGAAGAATCGACGAATCCGACTAACGTTGCAATCTCTCTTGACGGTGAGCCCACTCTCTATCCATTCATCGAGCCGCTCGTCCGGGAGATCGCTCGAAGGGGAATGTCTTCCTTCCTCGTGACTAATGGTACTATACCCAATAGGCTTGAGGAAATGATAGAACACCAGACAGAGCCAACAAACCTGTACCTGAGCTTGTACGGCCCCGACGCTCAGACCTACGAGAACGTGACACATCCAATGGTTCCTGATGCGTGGCAGAGGGTTCTAGCATCTCTTCGACTGATGGATCGCTTCAAGCACGCCCGAACGATCGTGAGGCTCACACTAGTGAAGGGTCAGAATATGCATAACCCGGCGGGGTACTCGGAACTAGCAATGGAAGCTCCGCCGGACATTATCGAGCTCAAAGGATACAGTTGGCTAGGAGAATCGAAGCAACGGCTTCCGATCAATGCGATGCCATATCAATCTGAGATTAGGGAATTTGCGAAGGAAATCGCGAAGGCCACGGGATATGAATTAGTTGCCGAGGACGCGGTGAGTAGGGTCGCTCTCCTTGCACGAGACGCACATGCTGTAGGTCTCTCGCTTGACCCGCAATGAGGGTTAGACCTCAGAAGTAACGCAGAGCGTTCTGCAATGAGACTTCTTGCAAAGTCCGCCATAGGGCACTTGGATGCCCAACAGCTTGCTCGCCTAACGAAGGGCGTTGACATTATTGGAGACATAGCGATCCTGAAGGTTCCTGATGAGTTCCAAGGTAGGAAGCATCGTATCGCTGAGAGCTTACTTGACCTTGCGCCTAATCTCCGAGTGGTCCTAGAGCAGATTGCTCCAGTTAGTTCGCAATTTCGAACTCGCAAGCTCAAATGGTTGGCGGGCGAGGACCGGACCGAAACTGTGCACAGTGAGTTTGGGTGCCACTACAGAGTCAACGTAGATACGATGTATTTCTCGCCGAGACTGAGCCGCGAGCGGAAGCGAATAGCGGACCTCGTCTCCACTGGGGAGTGCATTGTGAACTTCTTTGCTGGTGTGGGATCCTTCTCAATCATGATCGCGAGGCACTCGCACCCGTCGAGGATTTACTCTCTTGACATCAACTCGGCTGCCGTTCGCTATCATGCCATGAATAATGCTCTCAATGGAGTGCAAGATGTGGTAGATCTGATCTGCGGGGACGCGAACCGCTTAGTTGCGACCTCACTAGTGGGACGCGCTGACCGGGTCTTGTTGCCGCTGCCCGAACTGGCGTTCGAATCTCTTCCAACCGCCAAGAGCGCGCTTAGGAATGAATGTGGTATGGTGCATTGTTATGCTTTTGTCGACTCAAGTCGAAGATCAGAAGCTGGCAAGAAGGCATTGTCGGAGATTAGACCAGTGCTCAGGCGGATGGGCGTCTTGGGAGAGACTACAGAGGCACATGTGGTCAGAAGTGTAGGTCCCTGCCGCTACCAAGTTTGCCTCGACATATGCATATGAGGTAAGAGCGTTACGGGCCTATCGTAGCATCGCAAACCACTTCTATCCTCGTACCAATGCGCCTGCCGAAGTACCAGACCTCAGCCACGCCGCCATATGCTTGGGCCCAAAGCTTGAGGACTTCCCTGTCGCCAGGCTTGAGTCTGGCTCGTCCGCTTTTCACCTGAATCATGCGGACCATCCTGCCCTTTCCTGCGAAGACATCCACAGGCCCGTGGGATGCCGCGCTTCTGCTACAGTACCATCCCTCGCGCCTCAACTTCTTGAGCACTTGGTACTCTCTGCTTCTCCCTCGCGCATACGCAGTGGAGACCATGTCTCACTAGGTGCAGGTAACTGGTTATGACCATTACGGGCACAGGTTCAGGAATCCGCAATTATAGGCGTCATCCCTCCCGCTCGAACACAGGCGGGGGCTGTTCTAGGACCGTGTATGTTGCCGAACAGCGCAATCAATCTGACAACGGAGTTGATGACTACCTTGCCGGTTTGATACAGCAATGACAAATTCGAGGGTGTAATGCATTTTAGCAGTCTCGCGCAAGAGTAGCGATGGAGGGTCTGTTTTCATGCGGCCGGAGATTAGGATGGTTCCTCTAGGAGTCGCCATACTAGTCTTCCTCTCTCTCATTCTCATGCCGGCGCTCGTAGAAGCGCAGACGTACTCCGTTTCATTCGCGGTGACAGGGCTTCCCGTTGGAGTGAGAACCCAGTACTATTTGGACGGCGTGCTGAACGGAACCATCGCGGCAAGCGAGACGAAAACTCTGGACCTATCTTCTGGGGGCATGCACACGCTCAGTGTCGACCTGAACGTGGGTGGCGGAAATGGGACTAGGTATCAGTGCGGGGACAACCTCTGGTCATTTAGCGGCGGAGGGCTTCACACTTTCGTCTACAAGACACAATACTATCTCGAAGTCGTTTCTCTCTATGGATCTCCTTCTGGGAGCGATTGGTACGACGAAGGCACAACTGCTCAAGCGCGGCTAGCCACGAACATGACTGCCGGGCCCGAAGGGACCAGGTACGTCTTCGTGAAGTGGGAGCAAGACGCCTCTGGGCAGGGAACAGTCTCTGACCCTGTAGTCATGAATCGTCCCAAGAAAGCGGTCGCGCAATGGAAGACGCAATACAATCTCCGAATGTCATATGATCCGGTCGGAGTCTTCTCGCCCTCGACTCTCTGGTTCGATGCCGACTCCACCGTTGAATTCGTCGCGCCAGAGGGAACAAATGGAACCGATGCTCGACAAGTCTTCGTTGAATGGGTCGGGGACTACTCAGGCACTACCGTCCACGGATCGATACATATGGACGGCCCGAAATCCGTAACTGCGAAATACAAAGCTCAGTACAAGTTAAGCGTCGCTTTTGATCCGCCGGAGATCGCGCGAAGGATAATACTCTCTAACACTACTTGGTATGATGCAGGTCAGACTGCAACTCTCGGCCCAGTCCCCCAGATCATCTCAATCCCCGAGAGCCCGGCGCAACGGTTTGCTTGGTTCTCGTGGAACGTCGATGGCATGACTCAGCCTGGAACATCTGTCGAGATCCTCATGAACAGGCCACATAGTGTGCGATTGATCTATCAGACACAGTACTATCTTCTCGTGACATCTGCCCTTGGAGAGCCCACAGGCACGGGATGGTACGTTAGTGGGCAGAAAGCCAAGTTTGGGGTTGCCTACAGCGGATCAGAGCTCCTCGTGAGGCACTCTCTCGCGGGATGGCGCCTTAATTCCTCGAACGTGATCGAGTCTGTCCCTCCGACTGAGACCGAGGTTACAATGGATCGCCCGTATGTGGTCGAAGCACAATGGAATACCGACTATACACCGTTGTGGGTCTTCATTTTTGCCTTGGTGTCCATAGTGGTTGTTTCCGCAGGTGTCATAGTTGTCATCGTGAAGCGGCCTGGGTCTCTCGCAAGGCTGCGGCTGTCGCTCGGGTCGGGCTTGGGAAGGCGCAAGATTGCGGCTTCAGGCACTACCGCTCAAGTTCCATTGGTCCCTTGTCAGAAGTGTGGTGCTGGGATTCCGAGCACAGCTGAACACTGTCAAGCTTGTGGTGCTATTCAGGTAAGGGGCCAGACCTCAGCCGCTCATGATCCAGAGAAGCTTGACAATCAGGTTTATGACTACATTGTGAAGCGACGCGGTGAGATATCGCTCAGCCAAGCTTCGAAGGATCTAGGTTTTTCCGTGGAGGAACTGAGGCTGTCCACGGAACGGCTGAAAAAGAAAGGACGACTGGCGTAGATAAGGGGCTTCAGCGTCCCTGCTGCCATGCACCGGCACGTGGTGCAAGTGTCCAATAACACTGCGAACATATCGCTAGTTGGCCATAGGGTCTCGTGCAAGAGACGCATATCTGCCTCCCGCAGCGAACACAGATGTACGATGCTGGGAGTTCAGAGTGATAGAAGCAGGATCCGACAGTCGTCTGTGGCAGGGCCACCAGCGGAGGGAGCCGTGGAGCTGCTTGAGCTAGCGGGGTGATCGTCCTGACAACTGGAACAGGCTTTGTGACGCCGCTGGCAGGCTGCATCAATTGCTGGGGTTGACTCTCCGCAAAGGAGGTCCCACACATGCTACAGAAGACTGCATCATCAGCGTTCTTGCTTCCACAGGATGAACACTGTCGCATTGTTTAGACCTAGTTTGATACATCTCGTAGACGTAATAACCATTGCTGCGGTCAGTCGCGATCATTCATGGATTGTTCGCCGCCATCACGATGCACAATGCACGAGGTCTATGATATTGAGAGTCTGACTATTGCCTCAGTATAATCGGCCCCATCCTGTGCGACCACAGTAATGATGTTCCCTGCTCCGATGTGTAACCTTCGAAGGGACTGCTTCTTCTCGATTCTTGCTGTTTTGTTGCGTCGCTGCGAGAACAGCATGATTTGCTGCTCTGTGAGTTTCATCTCATGGGCGACTATCTGATGCAGTTGAGAGGTTGAGTCGTGAAGGTTCTTCATTGGGATCGTTAGGATCGGTACAGGTTTCTGCACCAACCCGTTGTCTCCGCACACGACGCAATTCTTGTTCCGCTTGACCTCCATGAGGCTGTAGCGGTTGTACTGCAAGTCGATCATCAGTATCCCTTTCAGTGGTTCCCCGGTCTCTTTCGGCCACACACCACTCTTCAAGTAGCTTTGGTGCCCAACGATCACTTTCACTGCCTCATGACATTGGATCGACGAGACCAACGAGATCGTTGTCGGCAACGACGGGACCTTGGTTTCTTCTGCTGGTCCATCGCAGGGGTTCCTAAGTCCTACGATGCGGCCGTACTCGCCTGATGGATACGTGCACAGCGGGCACGGCATGTTCGGGGGGACGTAGACTTGGACGCGTCCGCGATATCCAACGATCCCCCCGTCTATGATCGGTATGGAGTATCTCCTAGAGATCTGTGAGAGGTATATCCTGGAGACAACATTGTCCAAACCGCAGACGATCACGTCAGCGCTGAGTAGGTGTTCGAGTGGGAGATCTTCGAGAGCCCCGGTCCACGCTATTGCCTCGACATATGGAAACTTGGAGATGATTCCTCGCGCCAGCACTTGCGCCTTGTTCAAGCCTTGGCTCTTGCGGTCGAAGAAGATCATTCGACTTGTGTTTGAAAGCTCGACGACATCATTATCAACAATCAGGAGGCGCTTGACGCCAAGCATCGCAAGGTTCTTCGCCACCTCATTGCCAATCGCCCCAGCCCCAGCTACGAGCACTGTTGCTTCTCTCAGTCGCTTCTGCCCATCCGGGCCCCAGAGTATTAGATGGCGGGCCCAGAGGTAGTCTATCGTCAAGGGCTTCTGCTTGAGCTTGAGAGTGCCGATTCTTCGACTATTGTCAATCCGTGTTCCGTCATGAAGGATACTTGTGAGGTCAGGTTCGATTCCTAACTTCCCGCATGCTTTGTTCTTGACGAAGCCTACGGTCGCCGTAGAGGGAACGTTGAGTTCTATGTCGGTAACAGACGGTATCGAGAGCTTAACTTTCAACTAGTGTTCCTTTCGCTCCCTGTCAAGGATTCGAAAACGTATCACGTCTCCCGGGGGCGTTGACTCTCTTGGTCGCGCCTGAGGGATAGGAACGATGTTGAATCGAAGAAGATCGCCCTGCTGCATCGCAGTCTTTCGCTTCGTCATTTTCGGAAACCCATACGATCTGCAGACGCCCGCTGCCTTCAGACAGTCGGGGTGGTCGAACACATTGTCCGGGTTCGGATCAGACAGGAGGTAGTAAAGCGCGTTTACGACGGAGACAAGCTTCAGGTCGGGGCGCCAGTTCTCGCCAAGGATTGAGACACAAACGGCATTCATGACCTTGGGCACGATGTTTGGGTGGGATACATCGGAGAGCCACATCGCCTTGGGAGGTTTCAGGGGGTACTCCTCAGGGAGTTCCAACCTGAACCGGTTCCAGTCAACGTACTCGGTGAATGGCCAGATCTCCTTCTCGGCGAGTGTCTTCACCTCCCCCTTCTCGCACCTGAGCATGCCCTCGTATACTGTGGGGGGGTCGTTCAGCGCTGTCACTGTTGGAAACTGGTGGTTTGTGAAATTCTTCTCCTTGTAGAGAAGCGGGATATTCACCTTCAGGTGCCACCGATGATGTTGTAAGGCATGAGCGCCAGTTGGGCATTCTCCGGAATCCCAGCCTTGCTCACTGTGCTCGACTCATCCAGTATGATGCCACCATACATCAACGCGACCGTCGCAGGGTCTACTCCAAAGGAGGTGCACACCTGCTGCTTGATCTCTCCGACGGTATGGTCAGGGATGACGTCGATCTCCGCTAGACCTGTTTGCGGCCCGATCGGTGCTTGAACGAAGAGCTTCAAGTTCTTCTCTCACCTCCGAGAAGCGATTCCAACACTTCTTCCTAGACGACTTTCAGCTGGATGTTCTCCACATCGTGTGAGATGTTGCCGCCAGTGGTTTGCGCCGTGACCGTCACTGTGAACAAGAACAGGCCGGTCGCAACGTTCGACTCGACTTTGATCACCAAGTTGTCAACGCTCACCGCTTTTCCATCCTCGTCAATCTTGTAGCTGACCACTTCCATTTTCCAGCTCGTATGATCGGGCAGTCCGGATATGGAGACTTGGAAACCTTGTAGTGCCGTGAGGCCGTTATAGGCCGTCAGGGTCATAGTGTACGTAGCATACTTGTCAGTCCCTCTTTCGCTCTCCACGTAGCTGGGCGTCACAGTGAGATCGAAGTCTGTCACGGTTAGCACGAGCGTTGTCTTGCGTACGATCTGCACTGCTGACGCTGCAGGAGGTGAATATACGGCGTCAATCTCGATATCGTATTTCTGCACCAGCTCCGAGTCCTTGGTACTTGTAATCTGCAGGACGACCGGGTTCGGGGGGACAACCTGAGCACTGAGTGGCCTTATACTCACTCCTGCAGGAACAGAACCGGCAACTTTGATCGTGACCGGCCTGTTGAAATCGTTGATTGGATAAGTGTCAAGGCTTACGCGGGTTGCTATCGTTCTTACTGCAACTACCTCGTCGCTCTTGTCTGAGGCCCAGTCGAAATCACCGACGGAAAGGCTGTAGACTTCGGTCCGAACAACATTGCCGGAAGTGTCGAAAGCAGTAATGTAGTATTGGACGTATACTCCTGCGATCTCGGATGACGGCACAGTGTACGAGTATGTATCCTTTCCCGCGGCTCTGAGGAGCATGGGGACCTTGACCAAGTCTCCGACAATGAGGCCTTTGCCGCTCGAAGCCTGTTGTATGATCCTGTATGCGAGGGTGACGTTCTGCAAATTGCTCCCGGTGACGTTTGCGTCGAATGTTATTGGATTCGCAATGAAGAATGGTGACTGTGGTGATTTGTGAGTTATGGCTAGGTTTCCACTGTAGGTTCCCGGGCCCCGGTAATACGCGAGTGCTATGATGCCGCTCGTAACCGCCAGTGTGATCAAGACTACCACTAGAAGTATCGTGCGGATCGACACTGGTGTCGGGCTGGGTGGTGTTGGACCTTGCGGGTACATCGCCTGCTCAACCACATAGGGTGCGGACACAGGTGCTGTTATCTCCGTATTGACGTTTCGCGAAGGTACAGGTACCGACCCCTTCGTCTTAGCATCAGCTCTGAAGAAGCCCGATTGCCCGGTCTGTGCGTCAATCACCATGGCCGTCACCAACGGGGAGAACTGTTGAAGTTTGAGTTGAGTTTCCACGTCCAACTCCGACATGAAGACACCGCCGCGAACATGAGAATGATACCAACCTACGATACTGCCTCTTATTCTCTTATTGATTATATCATCCGCGATTCTCGCAATCGAATCTCCCGTCAGAGTCGCTCTCGTGGCATCTGTCTCGGCAGGTCCAGTAACCGCCTCTTCAACGACAATGGTGCCGCCGGACTGCCCACCGAGCAATACGCCGACGATCTGTTCATCCGGGTGTTCTCTCGCCTCCATGACCACTTTCTCGATTACTTGGCCGGAGATCGCCACGTGCGACACGCAATACACGACCAGACAGATATCAAGTTAAAGAAAAACTTGGGGGGATTTAAGGACTATCGCCCTATCATGCCCATGATGCCGCCGATGATTCCCAGTACGAAGCCTGCTATGAAGCCGCCGCCTATGACTAGGCTGAAGACGGCTAGTGGGAAAATGACGACGCTGCCGATTGTACCGTATCCCAGGATCATCATGATCGAACCGACGATAATGACGAGGCCTATGACTGCTCCGATCATGAATGTGATGTTGCCGGTCGCTGTGGATCCTGAAGATAGCGGGCACGTGGACTGCCCGTCGATCTTGCAGATCCAGAAGAATATGTTCGCCCAAAGGAATGATCCGCCATAGAACTGCCACGCCAGTAGCATCCCAGCGTTCAATAGTACCAGTATTCCTGAACAGAGCGAGATGATGAATCCCCAGAGGGACCTTGCAGGCCCAGCCGGCATCATCGGGCCCGGCATTGGGCCGATCATTGGTCCGGCAAACGGCGCGTATTGTGGTGCTGGTGCCGGCGCGTATTGGGGTGCATATGCCGGTCCTTGTGGAGCCATAGCCATTGGCGGTACAATTCCCGCGTAGCATTGTGGGCAGAGGACTAGATCCATGTAAGACTTCGAGTCGTCACGACAAATAGCTCGACCGCAGCGGTTGCATATGTACACGGCTGGGAGGCTTGGGTGATAGAAGCACATCCCCGGCGCTGGTACCCTAGTTGGCACACCCGGTGTGACCGGAGTTACGACTCGAACTGATGGTACCGGTTTCATCATTGGTGCTCCAGCGGCAGCGAGTGAACCGCCGCAGCTTGAGCAGAAGACGGCGTCATCTCTGTTGTTGTATCCGCATGATGGACATCGCTTGACCAATATTCATTCTTCCTCCTTATGATTCGTTGACCGGATGACCATGACGGAGTCGTCTTAAACGTTTGGTAAAAGCGATTGGTGAACAGAGAATACACAAACCTCTGCTTGAGTAATGGGACCACGGAGGCTGAGGACCTCAGCACGTTCTTGTCATTTCACACCCCGGAAGTAGCAGCAATGTGTCCATGAAAGTGAGGTGTCCTTCTCAGTCGAAACTTTATTAGAAGATCATTCCGACTCCACCGCAGCCCCGGTGGCTCAGCCTGGTAGATGTCAAGCAATAGCCGAAAGCGTTGCCTTGGTAAGAGCGTCTCTATCGAGCGCTCACGTAGAGGCAAAGGTCGCGGGTTCAAAGCCCGCCCGGGGCTCCACAATCTCCGAGTCTGTGGAGTGTGCAGGCACGGCTCGTCGGTGGAGCGCGCCCGCCTGCCGGAAGGGTCAACTCTTCGCAGAACTTGCGGTTCTCGATATCCATTCCTCAAGCTCACGTCTCGCGGGAGAGCCTCTGGTTTCAGACTTGGTGGCTTTCAACGCGCCGGCCCAGTTTGCCCAGTTCAAGGCTTTTTCATCGCTGAGTTTCAGTGCCTTTGCTGCTGAGAATGCTCCCAGAAAGGCATCACCACACCCGACGGTGTTCACGACTCTCAATCCCCATTCCGCAAGATCGATTCCTGGAATTCGCATCGTTGTTTCTGGTCCGAACACTTTGAATCCTTCTTTACCAGACTTCAAGATCGCAGTCATGTCCGGGTTGACCGTCGAAAGGCGTTTTCCTGCTTCTTCAGGTTCCCTGACCCCAGTCATGTATTCAGCCTCAGCCTCGTTCAGAAACAGGTAGCTCGTGCAGAGAAGGACCTGCCGGAGTTTCTCCATGCCCACTTGTGCCCTCACCCCAGGATCCCAAGCGACGAGTCCTCCAGATTCATGAGCTATTGCGGTCACCGTCTCCACAGTGCGTTGAGGTGGATCCGTTATGACGGCAATTGCCGCGGATTGTATCATTTCTCTGACTTCCGTGCGGGACACATCGGCGGGTTCCAGCATGGTATTGGCTCCGAAGTAGGTGTAGATTATGTTCTCCCCGGATTCCTCGGTGATAATGTAAGCCTGCCCGGATTCTGCATTGGCCTTGCGACTGATCACGGAAGTCTCGACTCCCTCGCTCTTGAAAAGACGTATTTGCTTGTCTGCAATGTCGTCGCGGCCCAGTGCGCCAATGATCCCAACTTGGCTGGGTCCAAGGAGTCTGGCCGCAGCCACTGACACGTTTCCGGCTTTTCCGCCGGGCCCTCCTGCAATTCGAGCGACCGGCATCTCTTCGCCCGGCTTGGGAAACCTCTGTACAAAGAGGTTGATATCCCAGTTTATGGCACCAACCACAACGACTTTGACCATCGGCGCCGCCTCGAAAGAATTCGAGTTGGCATAAGATAAAGGCAGGGGACTCGAAATCTTCATGGTTAGCTGCACGGATCCACGAGTGTTTGGCTACGCAAGCGAGGTTACACAATTTCGTATCAGAACGGTCATTGAAAGAGGGTTCGATATCTGCGATCTCTGAGATGTAGTTCATGAGCTCTAGGGATTTGGTACTGGAAGCGATGCAGGGAAGAGCATCTAGGATCCCGCTCTACTTCTGGCTTGCCGATCCAATGGTCGAAGCGGAAGTCGGCGATATCGTCGGCGTTCGATGCTGGTTCGAGCGCCTGAATTTTCTGGAGAAAGGCGGGCCTTTCAGGAGAGGCACGGAAACCCGTCGAGAATGGTGCGACAGGATTCAACCAGACGCATTCGAATGGCCCTCTCCTGATGATCTCATCACAGAGATGGATGAGATTGTAGCCGATACGCTGAGAGTGGGCCGAGCGAAATCGTTTCAGCTTGAAATCTTGGGCCCAAGCGAGTATTCGGAGTATTCGTGCAGCCCCGGCAAGACTTCACAGGGAAGAGGGCTAGATCAGGTATCGCATCAATTCGATTTCTCGGTGCTTACTCTACTGGATCCTCGGAAGGCAGAGATGATACACGCACGGTTCTTCAGACTCCTTCTCAAGGTGGTCAGGCGGGCCGCGGAGTATGATGCGATCGATTCGATCAGAATCGCTGACGACTTCTGCAGCTATGCAGGATCGGTCTACAGGCCAGACTTTACCCGAACGATCGTGCAGCGACAAGTCGAACTAGGACAAGCGATCGTCGAAAGAGGAAAGTACTCAGTTCTGCACAGCGACGGTGATCTCACAAGGTATCTAGTCGCCCTCATCAAAGGATATTCAGGTCTTCATCCGCTCGACATCAAGTCCAAGTCAACTCTGGCAGATGCTCTCGATTGGGCAGCGACGCTAGCTGCGGTAAGGCAGCTGTTGCCCGATACGGTCTTCTTCACAGGCATTCCGGTAGATCTCCTGTGCAATCCTCAGGTGCCAGCAGACGAACTTGTCAAAGTTGCCAGGCACGTGATTGAAGCAGTGGGACCAGAGCGATTAGTGTTGACAACGACCCATAGGCCTTATCCAGGTTGGTCGTTTCGAGATTTCGAAGAGAAAGCGGCTGCAATCAAACGGTTCCTACAGGTCCTTCGCCGTTCGCCTTGAACTCATTGGGCGACTCTGCACACTAGCTGCGCGACACGTAACTTAGCGAGGGAAACCAGTTCTTCTTCCCTTTGGTCTGCTTGTCACGATCCCACTTGTCAAGTATCTTAATGGCTTCGACGGCGCATCGGCAGGACCTGAGAATGAATTCCGGCTTGGGCTGAAAAACATCTTCGACCGACAGATCATGAACAGGCTTGTGTTCGTCGTCCGCCATCACAAGATCAATGATAGAGCAGACAGAGCCCGCCCGCAGGTGGAAAAGGCTTGCGAGCGTGAATATGGTCGACGCTTCCATCTCGGCGCTCACGACGTTTGATCGTATGAAGTCCGCTTCTATGTTTTTCATCCAGCTCTGCTGGTAGCCTCCAAACGCCATGCCCGCGTACAGGCTGTCGCCAGACTTGGTTATGCCCACGTGGTAATTCGCGCCAACTCGTTCGGCAGCCTCAATCAGTGCCATGACCACCTCTGGCGTGCTGAAAGCCGGGTACTCGATGGGGACGTACTGTCGAGTGGTTCCTTCCCATCGGACCGCGCCGGTGGCAATTGCTATGTCACCAATCTTCTGATCCTTCTGGTATCCGCCACATGTTCCCACGCGTATGAATGTGTCAGCCCCGCACCTTGCCAGCTCCTCCACAGCTATCGCAGCGGAAGGGCCGCCAATTCCTGTCGATGTCGTCGAGATCTCCACACCAGAGATCTTTCCAGTGTATGTGACGTACTGACGGTTCTCGGCAACCTTGCGTGAATCATCCCAGAGTGACGTTATCAGCGTCACCCGGGCGGGATCTCCCGGCAGAAGGACATACCGCCCAATGTCTCCCTTCCTACATTTGATGTGATATTGCGGTGTCTCGGGCATTGTCCGATCAACCCTCAGCCGCCTGGCCTCACGTATTTGACGCCAACCATGAAGGGAACCAAGCCCCGGGTCCAAATCAGATAGATGAAGAGGCACGTCACGACTGCGATGATCCCGATAACGACATAGTCCGAGACTTCTAGTTTCGGATCTCGTAGCATCACTTTCTTCACCGGGGCGCTGAAGCCACGGGACTCTAACGCAATGGCTCTGATTTGGGTTTGATTGATCGCTCCAAGTGTCAGTGGAATCATGAGCACTACGATGCTCTTGAAACGATCGATCAGTTTCGCCTGAACATTAAGCCCCCTGGAGACCTGTGCCTGATAGATCGTCGATATCTCGTTGGTGAGGATCGGGATTAGCTGAACTGTTGCTAGGAAAGCGTATGCAAACTTGTAGGGCAATCTACTCTTCAACATCACCGCAGCAAGATCTGAAGGATGTGTCGTAAGATACGCCAAGAGCGCCGCAGTAATCGTAACCGCTAGGCGTGAGGTCCAAACCGCCACGTATACGGCCCCCTCAAGATAGAATGCTACTGTAAATCCAAAAACTTGCACTGAGGCTAGGACGGTCTTATTTGGGGCAAAACCGAAGGGGCCTGCCATTATTCCCAGAGCAAGTAGTAGAATCGGAAGCACAATTATGGCAAGAACCGTCAGAACGAACTTCTGAATTCGCGCAACAAACGCGAGGGACAATACGATTACGAGTGATGAGATCGTCACATAGAGGTCATAGAAGGCATAGTTGAACAGTGAAATCCAAAGAAAAAAGAGGAACTTGGTCCGGCCATCGAGGCGGTGCACGAACGTGTCACGCGCCACGTAGCCGGATTTCAGTATTCCAAACGCCGTATTCGACATTTGCCGCTAGGCCTTCGGTGCGCGAAGTGTAAACCGAGCTGGCATCCGTGAAGCGACGACTGCTGCCAAGACTAGGCTAATCAGTTTGTCAGGGATCTCAGCGATTATGCTGCTGATCACGGTGGCAGTCCAAGCGTTTCCGGTACTTGCCAATACAATGGCATAGATCCATGCGGTGCCGGCATAGGTGGGCATGAGCCCGAATACGCCCCAGCTGATGAGCGTTGTGGGCACAACGTTCGTGGCGCCGACGATGATGCCTGCAGCAACGAGTTTCGCTGGGCTCTTAACCGTCACCCAACCAATCCTCCAGAGCACCCATGTGATTATCGCGATGTAGATGTTGATGAAACCCCACACCCATTGTGGGAGTCCCCAGAGTGTGAATGCCATTATGATGTTGTAGAGGAATCCTCCGGCTGCACCTACCCAGAGACCTGCCACAACGGTACCGAACATTGTTGCCCACGTGTCCATGAATAGAGGGAGTTTGAGGATGTTGATGATTACGCCTGTCACGTAGTTGAGTGCTGCAATGACAGGAATGAGAACGATCTGCAGTATCGTGAACCCCGCGGGTTTCTCTACGGTCGTTGGTCCTGTGCTTCTTGTGTCAGTTGTCATGTTACAGAAACGAATCGTAGAAATATTTAAGCCGTTTCACCCTTCTACGCGGACACGTAGGACCTAGAGACAATGCCGGCTGATGAGGTCAGCGTTCAAGTCGACAACTTGACTTTCGGATACCCTGGACATGCCTATGTCCTTCATGAAATCAACCTGAGAGTCCTCAAAGGCGAAATGTTCGGCATCATCGGCCCAAATGGCGCAGGGAAATCCACGCTCTGCAAGGCGTTCAACGGCTTGGTTCCACAATTCTACGGCGGAACATACGGAGGAGAAGTTACTGTTTCCGGAATGAACGTCATGAAACACACGGTGGCAGAGCTTTCGTTGAAAGTAGGCTTGGTTTTCCAAGAACCTTCAAACCAATTCTCCGGTGTGTCGACTCGCGTCGACGAAGAGGTCGCGTTCGGCATGTCAATGATGGGCTTTCAGCGAGAGGAGATGGCGGATCGCATCAGCGACTCTCTGAGGAAGGTGGGCTTGGAAGGCTTGGAGGACCGGTCGCCCTTCGAACTGTCTGGGGGACAGCAACAGCGGCTCGCGATCGCCACGGTCTTGGCCGTGAAGCCTGAGGTCATTGTCATGGACGAGCCAACGGCGCAGCTGGACCCTGTCGGGAAGACTGAGGTTCTTGAGACGATGCGTGCACTGAACAGGGAAGGCTACACGATCATTGTAGCTGAGCATGAGATAGAAGAGTTGGCTTCGTTCGCCGACAGGATCATCGCGCTGAACGAAGGTAGAATCGTGCTGGGAGGTTCAACGCGGAACGTACTGACGCAGATTGAGCAACTGAAGAAGATCGGCGTGGATCCGCCTAGCATTACTGAACTCTCCCACCTAATGGCCACAAAGGCCGGCTTCACTCCCGAGGAGTATCCAATCACGCTTGACGAAGCCATCACGCTCTTTCGAGACAGGATAAGAGGTGACAGCTAACGAGCCTGATTGACATCCAAGACGTATGGTACAGCTACGGGAACGAAGTAATGGCTCTGAATGGCGTGAGCCTGAAGATCGAACCGAAAGAAACGATAGCACTCATCGGCCAGAACGGTGGAGGCAAGACAACGCTGGCGAAGCAGTTCAATGGTCTACTCAAGCCCTCCAAGGGGCGAGTCCTCGTCAAAGGCATTGAAACAAGGGAGATCCCCACGAACAAACTAGCGCTCACAGTAGGCTACGTCTTCCAGAATCCTTCTCACCAAATCTTCTCCAGCAAAGTCTGGGACGAAGTGGCCTTCGGTCCAAAGAATGCTGGATTCAGCGTACAGGAGATTGAGGCGCGGACTAAGTGGGCAATTGGAGCTGTCGGTCTCTCGGGTTCCGAGCAGACACATCCCTATGATCTTGACTATGGAAAGATGAAGCTGCTTACGATTGCTTCAATCATGTCCATCAAGCCTGAAGTCTACTGCCTCGACGAACCGACAACAGGTCAAGATCATCAAGGTAGAAGACGAGTTGCTGAGCTTATCCAAGACCTGAATGAGAGCGGGTCTACAGTCATGGTAATCACGCATGACATGCGGTTCGTAGCTGAGGTTGCGAAGAGGATCGTGCTCGTGGCAGGCGGCAACATAGTCGCTGATGGTCCGACGAGGGAGATCTTCGAAAAGACAGACATCCTTGCCAAGGCGCAGATTAGGCCTCCACAGATAACCCAGCTTGCTCAGGCTCTGGGCGATTGTGGTGTCCGTCGGAACCTCATGACGGTTAGAGAGGCAGCAGATTCGATCGGAGCTATGATCGCTAAAGGGAAGGGACGGGGCTCCAAACTTGCCTAAGGACATCCTCATTGATTGCGATGTTGGCATTGACGACGCTCTAGCGATAATGCTAGCCTTGGGATCCAAAGAGGTGAAGGTGCGAGCTATCACCACAGTCGCTGGGAACGCGGAGGTAGAGAAAACCAGCGAGAACGCGCTCAAAGTGCTCGAGGCATTCGACGTCAACGACATTCCAGTCGCCTGCGGACACGCCCGGCCTCTCAAGCGAGAGCTGTACACTGCAGGATACATTCATGGATCAGACGGTCTGGGAGATGCGAATCTTCCGAAACCAAAGTTGAGATTCTACAGCCACCACGCAGTCGATCTCATCATAGAAGAGGCGGAGCGTGGGGGTCTACACCTCGTATGCACAGGGCCGCTAACGAACTTAGCGTCTGCTCTGAACAAGGCGCCTCACATCGCTGAGAAGCTTCAAGACGTCACGATAATGGGAGGAGCATTCGGCCTTACGCCCTATGGCTTCGGAAATGTGACGCCGGTATCTGAGTTCAACGTATACGTTGATCCCGAAGCCGCAAAGATGGTGTTCGCCTCAGGACTGAAACTCACGGTGGTCGGCTTGGATGTAACCACCGACCCGACAGCTACGTTGACGAAGGACAAGTATGAGAAACTTATCGCCCTGTCAGGTCGGGGAGCCGCGTTTCTGAAGAGAATCAGCGAGAACCTGATCAAGTCATGGGGGAGTTTCTCGTTGCACGATCCGATGGCGGTCGCATATGTCGTGGACCCCTCGCTGCTCACGGTGAAGGAGTACCCGGTCGATGTAGAGACGGATGGCATAATGGCCCGAGGTCAGACCATCGCGGACAGACGTCCATGGTCAGAAGTCGTGGAATGCAAAGGAAGAGCAAATGTCGCTGTCTCAGTCGACGGCCCGCGCTTCCTGACGCTATTCGAGGAAAGAGCCATCAAGAGACTCTGAGCAATACCCACGACATGGTCTGCTCCTTTGATCTGGGTCGGTCCCAGTTGCAGTGGTTCGGAACTCTTTTTACGTGGCCAGTGATCAGACTAATGCAGGCATAGATCTTGACGAATAGAATTGATGACACGGACTATCATATTCTTACTGCGCTTGAGGAGGATGGTAGGCGTTCGCTCAGGGATATCGCCCGCACGGCTGGTGTGAGTACCCCCACCGTCGAGAGTCGGCTCAAGAAAATGCTCGATATGGGTTTGATCAGGAAGATCGCGCCCATAATTGATGCTTCTAAGATAACGAATGGCCTATTTGCGGTCGCGACGGCTAAGGTGGAGCCCGGAAAGACCGATGAAGTCCTGACGGCGCTCGCGAAGATTCCAGAAATTCGCAATGTCTACGGGATGACTGGCGAGCACAACGTGCTCTTCACGGTGTTTACAGCAAGCCTAGATGAACTTCAAACGCTCTTGTCATCGACAATCTCGTCCATACCGAATGTGTCATCGCTCACCTACAATGTGGTAGCGCGTGTCGTGAAGGATGACCCGAACGTTGCCATCCGACCGGGTCAATTCGTTAGGCTCACTTGTGACACGTGCGGGCAGGAGATCCACGGTGATCCAGTCACACTCCTCGTCGGAGATCGAAACCGGTACTTCTGCTGCAAACCTTGTCTGACTGAATACAAGGAGAGATACGGAGGAAAAATCACGAAGCTTTCGCTGGAACACAAGGACTAGACTGCTGAAAAGCCCGACTTCTGCTGATCTCGTAGGCATCCTATGCATTCGTCACAGGATTGAATCTCGAAAGGAGAAGGGAGTTACCAACCACAGTAGCCGAGCTGAACGCCATCGCTCCTCCTGCAAGAAATGGAAGGTAATCGTACATTCCAGCGCCCAGAAATGGAACGAGCGCTCCTGCTGCGACAGGTATCAGGATAGTATTGTACGCGAAAGCCCAGAAGAGATTCTGCCTAATCTTCTGCAATGTGCGCTTGCTCAGTTGGATCGCTGTGGCAACGTCTCTCGGATCGTCTCGGATAAGCACTATTCCCCCGGTCTCAACTGCCACATCAGTCCCGCTTCCGATGGCGATCCCAACATCAGCTACGGCTAATGCGGGGGCATCGTTCACTCCGTCGCCGACCATAGCGACGTGTCTGCTTTCGTGTTGGATCTCTCTGATGACTCGTTCCTTCCGATCGGGGAGCACCTCTGAAAGCACTCGTTCAATCCCGAGTTCTTCCGCGATCGCACGTGCCGTTCTGTCGTTATCACCGGTTACCATGATGACTTGAATGCCCATCTCTTTGAGTTGTTTGACCGCCTGGGCTGAACCTTCTTTGATGGTATCCGCAACCCCGATCAAGCCAACGATGCTGCTGTCGACTGAGAGGATCATCGTCGTTTTGCCCTGACCTTCTAGACTCGACATCTGCCTCTCGGCTTCGACAGACAAAGTATTTCCAGACTCGGACATGAGTGTAATGTTCCCGAACTTGATATCGTGCCCTTCATAACGGCACTTGACCCCCATTCCCGGAACCGCTTCGAATGAGTCAGGCTCAGAAACCTGCAATCCCATCCGACGGGCTTCAGACAGAACTGCTTCGCCAAGTGGGTGTTCCGATCTCCTCTCAGCGACCGCTGCATATCGCAGCAATTCTTCCCTTGAAAACCCTTGGAAAGTAACGACATCAGTGACAGTCGGTTCACCTCGCGTCAAGGTCCCGGTCTTGTCGAATACGACTGTATCCACTTTCTGTGCGGCTTCGAGGTGCTCGCCACCCTTGATCAGTATCCCTTGTTCTGCTCCTTTGGCGGTTCCAACCATGACAGCTGCAGGCGTCGCAATCCCGAGGGCACAGGGACAAGCAATTATCACGACCGAGACGAAGGCCAACATGGCGAAATTCAATCCAATATGTCCGACGAAGTACCAAATCAGTGCTGAAAGGACAGCAATTGTCAACACCGCAGGTACGAAGTAGCCGGATATCTTGTCGGCCAGTCTTTGGATTGGGGCCCTCGCCATCTGTGCCTCTTCCACAAGTTGGACGATCTTAGAGAGGACAGTGTCTGCACCGACCTTCTCTGCTTTGGCTCGCACGAAACCAGTCTTATTGATCGTGCCTCCAATCACTTGGTCCCCCGCTTCCTTCTCGATCGGCATGCTCTCTCCTGTGATCATTGACTGGTCGATCGATGTGAGGCCCTCAAGCACCACTCCGTCAACAGGCACTCTCTCGCCTGGACGGACGACGAACACATCGCCAACCTGCACTTCCTCAACAGGAACGTCTGTCTCCCTGCCGTCTCGCACAATTCGTGCGGTTCTGGACTGAAGATCCAGCAGCTTCCTGACAGCTTCGGAAGCCTTGCCTTTGCTCATATACTCAAGCGTGTTCCCGAGCAGAACGAGCGTAATGATCAAGACAGATGTGTCGAAATACACCGCATCCGAAGGGAACGCCGATGGCACGACGGTCACGATGAAGCTGTAGACCCACGCCGCAGTCGTTCCTATCGCAATGAGCGTATCCATGTTTCCCATACGGTTCCTCAACGCATCATGCATCCCTCTATAGAACCGAAGACCCACGCCGAACTGTACAGGAGCGCTCAGCAGAAGCAGAAGGTAGTTGTTCAATGCATGCGGGAGCGCTGGGACGTAGGTCATGATCATAGTAGGAACAGTCAGGATTGCTCCTATCGAAACGAGACTCTTGAGCCTACGCAACTCAACCTCAGGTTTCTCGAATTGCCTGAGACAGCTCTCGCTGCAGAAGTAGTATGTCGTTCCTCCGATGGTCTTCCTTATCTGCGCGGTCTGTTCGTCGACGTACATTCCGCATATTGGGTCTTTCATCTGACTGCTCAGTCTCCTCCGGCATGCCGGGTCCGGTTCGCTTGGCGTGCCTGCAAATCGATCAATGTCGGGAAGACTGCGGTTGGAGATAAAGGGGTGACCGGTCCACTTTCCCAAGATATCCCGAGCGAATGTTGACAATCCGTAAGGATTTGCCCAGTGGCAGGGCGCAGATGCCCATGCGCACGGCAAGCGGATTTATAACGCCACCCCATTCTGATAAGCGTCTCAGAAGAGGGCGATCCGTGACCAGCTCGATGCTGTCGCGGCTTCTTCCCTTCCTCGTCTCTCTGGTCTTTTGGAGGAAGAAGCCAAGGCAGGATGCACCAGACGTAGCCGCGGTGCCCAGCGTCGAGATTGAACATTCGGTCACGGAGTCCGATGCATCCCGTTCTCGTGAGGTTCTGAAGGTGCTGAAGCTGGAACGGGAGATTATTGGAACCGCGCTCACGACAATCTATGAATCTGAGATACAGGAGATCATAACCCGCGACGAACGTGATCGCCTTCTTGACAAGTATTCCTCGGACCTAAAGACGCTCGAGTCACGAATTTCTGAACACCAACGGATCGTCGACACGTTCGACTTGGAATCCGCAAGGAAGGAGCTCTTGCTCAGTTACCGCGAGAAAATGTCCGAGATAGACAAAAAGCTCGTAGACCTGCGCTCAGGTGTCACGGCCATACCTTCCCCCACCACTGGATCTACCAGTCATCAAGTCGTCACACCCAACGAGACAATTCAGGCCACACCTCAGTCTGACCTCAAGGCGGGAGCGACCGGACTCCAAGACGCCAAGGCAAGGACTGAAAAGAAGATCGAAGCCATCAGAGAAGAAGTCCTCAAAGCGATGGAACGACTCGAACAGATAGAATCAGAGGGCTAGTCGTTGAGCTGGATCGAGACAGCGAAAAGAGCTGCAATCGCCAAGGCGCTTGAAGAAGTCCGAGACCTACAGGTTGTGGGGATAGGCAGCGGTACCACACTCGAACTTCTGATCCCCGAACTTGCAGATCTCGTGAAAGCGAGAGGTCTCGAACTGAAGCTGGTCCCTACGTCTCAGGAGATCGAAGCAGCAATCGCCAAGGCTGGCCTCAGCATTGTGAGCCCCAACGATGTCTCACAGATCGATTTGGCACTGGACGGAGCTGACCAAGTGGAAACACAAACGCTGGATCTCATAAAGGGCGGAGGCGCCGCACTGACGAGAGAGAAGATTGTAGACTGCGCGGCAAAGAAGCTGATAATAGTGGTTGACGAGAGGAAAATAGCTCGTAGGCTCGGTAGCGGTCAGGTCGTCCCGGTGGAAGTAATCCCCTTCGCACACAGGTTCGTCATGGGGAGGCTCGCTGAGTTGGGCGGAAAACCAGAACTCAGACGCGGCAAAGAATCGAGCCCGGTCATAACAGACAACGGCAACTTCGTGATTGACGTGGATTTTGGCCCTATCAAAGATGCTCACGCGCTGGATGGTCAATTGAAGTCAATTCCAGGGCTTCTGGAGACAGGACTATTCCTTGACCTGACAGACCGCGTCTACATCGGGCTAAACGATGGCAGAGTCAAAGTGCTCGACTCCAAATAATCCGTGTTGGTAGCCTTCTCGAAAACTCGCTTGCTCCATCCGATGAATACGGGTGGTGCCGGGAGGGGGTATCGAACCCCCGACTTCTGGGCCCTATGCTCTCCAGATTATGAGTTTCGCCAATCTGACTCTTGCTGGCGCTCTACCAGCTGAGCCACCCCGGCACCGCGCATACGGTGAGTTAATCTGTACATTAAGCCTTGCCCGACACCCCAGACTTCGCCCCTAGCAACAGGGACTAGGGCTGCGACAAACTTAAGGCGCCGCTCGTTTCGTTTCCGCGTTGAATGTTGAGGGAATCTGCGATTGAGCAGCGACACTGAATTCCGGTTTCTCACGCTCGATGACGTGGTGACCAAAGGAAAGACAGTTTTTGTCAGGGTCGACATCAACTCCCCGCTCGATCCCAAGACAAAGCAGATCATTGACGACACGCGAATCAGGATGACACGGTACACGCTTGAGTCTCTGAATGACGCAAAGGTTGTTGTAGGCTCTCACCAAGGAAGACCTGGCGACGAAGACTTCACCTCTTTGGAAGCTCACGCGAAACTCCTTCAGAAACACGTGACACAACGAGTCAGGTTCGTCGAAGACACAATAGGCCCAGAGGCCAGAGAGCAAATCAGAAATCTGAAGGCAGGTGAGATACTTGTGCTCGACAATCTCCGGCTCTGCTCCGAAGAGAATATCTCGGCCACACCGGAGAAGCTCGCAGACACGATAATGGTTCGTCGACTGGCACCCTTGTTTGACGTGTACGTGAATGATGCTTTTGCAACAGCGCATCGTGTGCAAGCGTCGATTGTTGGCCTGCCGCAGGCTGTCCGAGCAGTTGCAGGGAGACTCATGGCTAAGGAACTGGAAGCCCTCAAGCAGGCCTATCACAATCCCCAGAGACCGAGTGTCTACGTTATTGGGGGAGCGAAGGCCGAAGACAAGCTTCCGATAATCGAGAACATCCTCAAGACAGGAAAAGCCGACAAAGTCCTAGCGGGCGGAGTGGTGGCAAACGTTTTCCTTAGAGCGTCAGGAACCGATTTCGGCGAAACTGGAAATCGCATACTGGACAAGTCTCCCGTGCTGCTTGAGACGGCAAGATCCATTCTCAGGAACTACAAAGACAAGATCGTTCTGCCAAAAGACCTCGCTCTTTCACGTGATGGAACACGTATTGATGTTCTAGTTGGACAGGGAACGGAAGGTGCCCCAGTCCACGACATTGGGAAAGAAACATCCCGCCAGTACGCGGACATCATCAAACGATCCAAGACGGTCGTCTCAAGCGGCCCACTAGGCCTCTTTGAGGAAAAGGGCTTCGAACTTGGAAGCAGGACTGTGCTAGAGGCAATGGCGGCACAAGGAGCCTGCTCAGTTGTTGGCGGCGGACACATGGGAAGCTACGCGAACTCGCTCGGACTCGACAAGCGCATTACCCATGTGAGCACGGCTGGCGGAGCGATGCTAGCCTTCCTCGCAGGAGAAGAGCTGCCAGGCGTGAAGGCCTTGGTTGACGCTGCAAGTCGACAAAGGCCCAGACAGCGCGCCTAGAGATGCTAGATTGACTAACGGAGATCGCGCAACGCGATGTTTATGGGAGTCTAGGTCTCAATTTCCGTCTCTCCATTCTCGTGTTCGGGCTATCGTGGCGTGATGATGGTTCTACGCTAGTCACACTGTAATGCTTTCAAATCCCGCAATCTCGCACATTTCGCTGAGGATCTCTGCCCAGTTCCCATGAACGATGAGCATGTGATGTTCGATCCCCCTGTTTGTGACAGTCTTCAGGAAATCGTCGACTTTCGAATCAAGTCTTACCTCTAGTGGATTGCCTCTCACTATCTGCTTTGTGCGGATTGCTTCCCCCGAGGCAATGAACATGCGGTACTTGCCAGCACAGTTGCCCATTCGGACGATAGTCACACGACCAGGTTTTATTGGAAACTCGACCGTGGCACCGATTCCTTGCGCATGTTTCCTGATGGCGACCTCGTTTTTCTTGGATGCCAATGATGAGGCGGCTGCTCCGCAGTGATAAGTCAGTATTGTGTTCTTCTTCTCGTCCAAGTGGAAGACATCGCAGAGGAAGACTGGGTGTCCCGTCAGTCGTTGAAGGGCCAGCATTGTGACTGTTGCGTTGATGTCTCCTTCGCATCCTCCGGGGATTCCCGCGTCAGAAAGTCTCGAAAGCGCAAAGCATGAAGTGAACCTGAGTTCCGGCCAGCACTTCACTGCCACAGCATCCAGTTTGTTCTCTTCAACGAGTCGCTTGAGAGCAAGAAATACCCTTCCGTCTCTGATCCTCTCCTCCGGAGTCAATTCCAGGACCTTTCTCGTGACTTCATAGTGGGTCTTCTTCGCATCGCTTTCCGCTATCTTCTCCATTGTCGAATTCACTTCGCTGAGATCGATGTGCACTAATTCGATGCCGACGTGCTGCTTCAATGCAATCTCGTCAACGGACCCATCGTAGAATCCTGGAGAATGATAGCCGACGATGCCGACCTTGGATGTGCGGAGCGCTTTCAGCACCCTGACTGCTTCTATCGTGTTTTTCAGTTTGGCAAACGCTTTCTGATCTGTTGGTTCCCCGAAGATAACTTTGAATCTCATTCCCATCTTCGATAGTGCGCTCGCATTCATTATTGCTCCGACAAGTCCGCCGCTGTTTGACGGTCCACCGGGTGGACCTTTGAGTGCCACCTCCGGGACGGCCCAGAACACGACTGGAACATACACGTTCTGAACGAGATTCGTCATCACGGGGTCTTGAGTGAAAGTTCCGACGAGAACGACGAGAAGGTCCACATCTGCCTTGCGCATTGCCGCAGCAGCTGAAAGGCCTTCATTGGACTCCATTACCGGTCGATCATGCACAATTACCTCATGTCCCAATTGACTGAGTTTCTTGAGAAGGGCGTCCCTTGACTCGGCTGCATACTTCATGTCCAAGGCGACAATCCCAGTGTATACGAGACCAATCTTGAATGATGCCATATCCAGAACTCCTTGAGGATGGCTTCTCTCGATGCTTGTTTCTTAAGGCTTGCCGCAGATTACCGTGGGACCGTACCCCGTAGTCGAAAATACTATGAATCATGACGCCTTCTCTCTGAATGACTGGTGCTCAGGCCAAATCTGCTCAGGAAGAGATCATTCTCATGAATTCTAGAGAACGAGTTCTCAAGGCACTTGCTCTTCAGAAATCAGACAGAGTGCCAGTTGTTCCGTTTATCATTACATTCGCAGCAAAGTATGCTGGTTTCAAGGTCATTGAGTATTCCAAGGCCCCAGGCATACTTGCGAAATCTCAGATCGCTATGGCACGAAGATTCAAGATCGATGCTGTTTATGTGGACTCTGACCCGGTGATTGAGATTGAGGCCATGGGGGCTGAAATCAGATACCCCGATGATGAATCGCCGATGGCCTCAAGACCGATTGTCAAGGCGTCGAGCGACATCAAGTCATTGAAGACGCCTGATCCTGAAAAAGACGGCAGATTGCCAGTCTGGTTAAACGCAATCAGAATATTGAAAGAGGAGGTTGGAAACGAGTTCGGAGTCTTCGGGAGTCTCAATGCTCCCTTCCAGGCGGCTGCGCAGTTGCTCGGGATAACTGAGACATGCATGTACCTCTATCGAGATCCTGGGCTTGTCCACGAACTTCTGGATCTTACAACCAAGATAATTGTCAGTTTCATGAAGGCTGAGATCCAAGCTGGTGTCGATGCCATAGTGCTAGGAGATGCAATATCATCACCAACTGTAATCTCGCCTAGACATTTTGAGCAATTCAGTTTCCCGTATATTCAGAGAGTCATCCGGGAAGCGGGAGGGAAAGTCCCCTTCATACTGCACATCTGCGGGGATGCGACAAGAATTATCGACAAGATGGTCGAGACAGGAACAAAGTACCTTGAAGTTGACTCTTATGTTGACCTAGCTGGAGTCAGGAGAAAGCATGGCAACTCCGTCGGCATCATAGGCAATGTCAGCCCCAACCTTCTCCTAACTGGAAGTCCCGAAACGATTGAACAGAGTTGTCGCAAAGCTATCGAGGCGGCAGGACTCACCGGGGCACACATCCTCGGGTCGGGATGTGAAGTACCCAAGAATACTCCTCACGCAAACTTGGACGCAATGGTCAAGGCTGCAGAGAAATACGGACGGTACCTCTAGTCCCGTCTCTCTAAGCGCGACCATGATCTAGTCATGAGAGGGGATACTTTCCGTGTTTCTTGCCTGTCCGGATCATCGTAAGGAAGTTCTCGAGTTTAACTCCGTCATGTATTGAATTGCTGGAGCCCAAGATAAGCCCGCCTCCATATGCTGCGGAATCAATAACGTGTTTTGCCTCCGCCTCAACTTGATGCGTTGACCCGTGCGTGAGAGTATTACCGCAGTCCACATTGCCGAGAAGGCACAGTTTGTCGCCGTATCTCTCTTTGATGTATGCTATGTCCATTCCGGCATCGGGCTCCAGGGCCTGGTAGCCTTCAATTCCGAGTGCTATGATGTCTTCAAGCACAGACATCGTGTTTCCATCTGAATGCATCATGACCGGTGTTCCTGTCCGTCTGATCACATCGAACTCGCGAGCAAGAAACGGAAACATGACACTCCTGAGGTCTCTGGGATTGATCAGCGGGCCATGAGAGTCAGCCATGTCTTCTCCAACTATTATCCCGTCCACACCAGACTCTGTCAGCCTCTTGGCCAGAACACAATTGAATCGTGTTGCCAGTTCAAGAAGTTCGAGTGCGAAACCTCGATCTCTATATATCTTCACCAGGAAATCAGAAAGACCGACTGTCATGTATGCTGTCAGGAAGGGGCCGTCAACATAGCCCATTACTGCCAATCCCTTCTGCCTCGCGGATCGAATGGTCTCCCTCGCAAGGGAGGTTCTGCCGGGGTCCTCAGGATCTATGGCTCGTATCTTCTCCAAATCACCGCGAGACTTCACAGTTCCTCCGATGTACCATGACAGCCCAGTAAGACCAGGCCGATCCTCCCAGATCCGTCCGAACTCGTCGACCCATCGGTTTGGGCTGATTCTCTCTGGAACGTACCCTTCTCTGTAGTTCTCTGGAAATCCGGCTGACGCTGGAACCATGTCGAGTCTTGCCGTTGCATATGCCTCCACTGTGTCGCATGCGAGTTTCCGTAACTGGTCGGTGGTCATGCACCCGAGAGCGGCTGGGACTGTCGGTCGACCGATCAGTTTCTCTATTGTCGCGAGGTTCATGCCGAGCTCAAAACATGGGACTCGGTCCGGCTCTTCCAAATTGATTGCAGCAAGGCAACGTTCTCTCGGAGACATCATTCACATCCATCTTCCCTCTGCGAGACAAGGCAAGTCTGGCATTACTTTCCCGAATAGAACGTGTAATGCGAATATGAAGAGTGCGCGAGAAGGCATCTTGCTTCTCAAGCAGGGACCGCCAGCCCCTTGCGATCGGTGTTCATAAGGCCTGCGATCGGCGAGTTCGACTGATGCGAAGTTTAAAATGCATCCTCCGCGACAGACCGGGTGCGATGAAAATTGTCAAAAGAGAAATCTGATTCATCACGAAGAGACTTCCTAAAGATGGCGGGCTCTTTCGCTGCAGGCGCAGTCGTTGCTGGTGCAGGCGTCTATGCAACCCAACCTGCTAGAGGACCAGGCACAACAGGTCCCGCGGGACCAAGTGGGCCATGGCCTGCAGGCCAAGAGAAAGTCTGGATACCAATTATGAACAAGTTCATGTCACGCGACGAGGTCGCTGCAGAAATCGCGAAAGAAGGGAAGGTCAGCATAGCCAACTGGACCTACTGGGGCATAGTTGACACCTACTTCGCTCCATCACTCAAGAAATACGTCAAAGACCTTTACGGCGTCGACATCGAGGTCGAGTTTCTGGGAACGCAAGCGGCAAAGGGTGGATGGGTGGTTGCCGTCGAAAGCGCATTGGCGGCAGGGGAAGCCCCCCCATTCGATCTGATGCACATCGAGCTCAACTTCTTCGACGATGCGGTGGCTAAAGGACTTGCAGAGCCATTCCTGCCCTCGCCATTGGTCCCATGGGCCCAATATGTTGACTCCTGGTTCCTAAGGTATCCATATGGCGTCCAGTTCCAACAGCACGCACTCTGTAACTTCACCGTGAACACGAAATATGTCGGAGACTGGTTCACCGGATGGAAAGCGCTGGCCGATCCGAGATTGAAGGGCAAACTGAGCCTCTGGCCATCAAGCGACAATGGACTTTGGGGCTGGTGGGCAGTCGTGGCCGGCGAGCTCGGATACGACTACAAGAACCCTGATGACATGAAAAAGACTCTCAAGTGGATTGCAGACAACATTGTTCCGAACGTCGTCAAATACACTGACGACGAGGGCGAGCTTGCTGACATACTGGAGAAAGAACTCACATGGATATCGGCATACTGGTGCTGCTTGGCTGAAGGCTACGGTATCACGAAACCCTATTTGAAAGGCAGTCAGAAGCTACCATACTTCAAGGGACAGCACCCCAACCTACCTGGTGTGTTCTGGATCCCGAAGAAGGCGCCACACCCTGTGCTTGCGCAGATCGCGGCTGACTGGGAGCTGAGTGCAGGCCTTCAGATGACCGACATCAAGCAATGGCCGCTAGCACCGGGCGACGAGACGAGGTCAAAGCAACTCTGGGCAATGGCTCTCGAAGGCCCGCTCGGCGAGGACTACATGCAGTTCGTTCCGGACTGGGTCAACGCGCTCGGTCCAAATGGAATCTACGAGCTATTTCCAACAATAGAGCAAGCGAAGAGCTTCCCGAAGCTAGACTGGCTATACATCAATACTGTCATCAACGACTGGATCACGTACTGGAAAGAGTTGACTGCTGCACCATAGATCCGAGATAACACGGAAACAAGCATACGCCTTGACAACCAATGAGAGGCTGAAGCCTCTTGCGCTGCTCGCGCCGGCGATAGCGCTTGAGGTCGGCCTTTTCTTTGTACCAGTCGGAATACTGGCCATTGCTAGTCTCACCTTGAGAGACTCCTTCTTCTTTACTCCTGTTTGGACTCTGTCGAATTATGCCGATATCTTCAGCAATGCCTACGTGTTCGACTTCGAGATCACGTTCGGGCTGATCACTTTAGCTGCATTTCTTGATTTGATGCTTGGTTTCCCATTTGCTTACATCATGACTAGGAGAATCAAGAAATATCAGGACGTTTTCAGGGCAATAATGCTGGTGCCCCTGTTTGGGGAATTGTATATCGCTTACGGATTCTACTACCTGTTCTACCCTGGCGGTCCTCTATCATTCCTGTTTGCTTCAGGCGTCGAGATGTTCAGGGCTCTCTACTCATTGCCGGCCGCAGTGATTGCACTGGCAATCTACACATTCCCATTCTCTGTATACAACATAGGCATCTCCTTGCAAGGAATAGACCGCTCAATAGAGGAATCGGCCAGATGCCTAGGTGCAGGATCAATCAGAACCTTTGTCAATGTTACCCTGCCAATGTGCCTTCCTGGGATAATTGGTGCTTGGCTTGTAAGCATTGGCTGGGGGCTGGGAGCATTCGCAATACCCATCTTGATGGGGGGTGCGGTAGTCGCAGAGAGAATGCTGTCGGTTGAGGTTTACTCTATGGCCCTGTTGCGGATGGATTTCGGCATGGCGTCCGCCATTGGCGTCATATTGGCAGTAATAGCGGTCATCATTTTCTACGTATCATTGAAAGCGTCCAGAGGAGCGTTAGTTTAGTGAAAGCCTCATCTGCCGAGCGAGTCAAGGATGTCATGTCCTACACGTATGTGCTGTTGATCTCAGGCCTGCTACTGCTTCCATTCACGGTGATCCTAATGAGGTCACTCACTCTGACCCTACCTGACGGCAGCACAACGTTCAGTATCAAAGCGTACTTCGACATAATCGACTCCTTTTGGCCAAAGGTCTATCTGAGTCTCTCAATCGCAATCACGACCATAATCATTGATACCGCCATCGGAGTCCCCGCAGCCTATGCACTGGTGCGCTACAATTTCCGGGGAAAGAGGACGTTGTTTACAATGCTGAACGGCGTGTGGTATGTGCCGGGAATATGTTATGCTCTCTCACTCATCATTACGTACTATTTCCTGTACAAGTGGTTCTTGGGGTATTGGGGTTTTATCGCGGCATACACTTGTGGGTTTCTGCTCCTGATGCTGATGACATGCATAGTGGCATTCAGATACGTTGATCCCTGCTACGAGGAGTCAGCATCATGTTTAGGCGCTGGGAGATTCGCCACGTTCTTCAAAGTCACCCTGCCAATGGTTGGCCCAGGTGTGAGCGCGGGCATATTGCTCACATTCGTGCTTTCGTTTAATGAGTTCATCACGGCGCTTCTTCTGAACCTCGCAACTAGACTCCAGACCGCTCCTGTGAGGGTCTACGCAGACATTACGCGAGCGCGGGTGCTACCTAGCATTTCAGCCGAAGCGGCCGTACTACAGTTGATATCGTTGGCCGTGGTCTTGATCTACCTTAAGATCGTGGGAACCAAGTATCTGCGTGGAGTCGTACTCATCTGAGGTTGAAGGGCAAATGACAAGAGTTGTGGCAAAAGACATAAGCAAGATCTATGGGGCGACCAAGGCCGTCTACCGCGCTCACCTTGAAGCCAGAGATTCCGAGTTCGTCACTATACTAGGTCCTAGCGGATGCGGGAAATCCACTACACTTCGGATCATTGCAGGGTTGATCAGAGCAGATGAGGGCAGAGTGTACTTCGACGACAAAGATGTGACGGACCTATCCCCAAATAGACGCAACATTGGATTCGTGTTTCAACGAGTCGCTCTCTTTCCACACATGAATGTTCGCAAGAATATCGCATTCGGCCTGAAGGCACGTCACTGCACTGACGAAGAGATATCACGGAAGACAAAGGAAGTGCTGTCAATCGTGCAAATGGAAGGTTACGAGAACCGTGCACCCTCTCAGCTGAGTGGAGGTCAAGCTCAGAGAATCGAGATCGCTCGTGTCTTGGCGACCGATCCGGACGTATTGCTTTTTGATGAACCGCTGAGCAACATTGATGCTAAGCTACGAGACGAACTGAAATTCGAGATAAGAAAGATCCAAAGAGAAACAGGAAAGACGATGGTTTACGTTACCCACGACCAGGGTGAAGCATTCGCGATATCCGATAGGATTTACGTAATGAGCCAAGGGATCGTGGAGCAGGTTGGCACCCCAACGGAGCTCTACACGGATCCCTCGACCCCGTTCGTTGCAAGCTTCATCGGTCAAAACAACTTCGTCACAGGCACGGTCAAAACAATGGACCCAGCATCAGACACGGGAACCATTCTCGCAGGTGGAATCGAAATCCACACACACATTCCCCATGAGCATGCTCTAGGAGACAAGGTGACTGCTTGCATCAGACCGGAGGACATCGAGATCCTGCCAGAAGCGCGTCAGGGCTCCAAAGGAGCAACGAGAGCGAGAATCGTTGAGAGCATCTTCCTGGGGAACACTACACGTCTTCATGTTGACGCAAATGGTACGATTCTCAAGGTCGACCTTAGAGGCCCGGAACGATTTTCCTACCTTAATGCGGCAGGCAAAGATATCACCCTGGATCTGAAGAAGTGCAGCGTAATAAGGGCAGAGTGATCGTGGTCTTCCGGGCGCGAATATCGCACTGAATGTGCGGAGGGGTTATCTTCATCGTCAAGAATTGGAGAAATATGGCGCGTGTACTCGCGGCATTCTCGATCCTTGCAAATTTTGGATGGGTAGTTCTGCCGTTCTCTTTCTATGGCCTGTATGGCCGGCCAGGGATTCTGTATGGGAGCTATTCTCTCATCCAGACATTCTCGTTTCATCCCACAGGTTTGGTTTGGTGGGTTCTCGTCGGACTACAGGTATTCGCGGGATTGACAATGGTCGTCGGCACTGTAGCTCCTGAGCGAATCGTCAGGATCATCACTTTTACCCTACCGGCGGTCGGCCTTCTTCTTCTTGATGCATACGTTGCGTTACGTTGGGGAGCTCCCTCGTTATGGAAGATGTACACCCTAGGTACGGTTCCGGGAATACTCCTATTGGGATCCGGGATATGCAATGCAAAACGATAGCAAGATAGCGCACGTTAGGGAAGATCTCCGTACTCAGACGTGAGCCAAGTGAGAGTCGCTAGGATCGGAATACTAGGCGCAGGTTTCGTCGCCAACACGTTCCACATGCCCTCTTTTCGTGAGGTTGGAGGTGTCGAAGTGGTTGCTGCGTTCTCGCATCGCAAGGAAGTTGCAGAGGATTTTGCCAAAAGGTGGAATGTTCCGAAGACCTATTGTGGAGACGACGGTATTGCGAGACTCTGTTCGGATCCAGAAGTAGACCTTGTTGATATCGCTCTCCCGAACAACCTGCACCTTGATGCGACAACTTCTGCCGCTGAGAACCATAAGAACATCATATGCGAGAAACCGCTTGCTCGAAACGAGCAGGAGGCCAAACAGATGCTGGATGTGGTCAGAAAGCACAATGTGCTGCACTTCTACGGCGAGAACCAGGTGTTCATCCCACAGATCGCCAGAGCAAAAAGCCTCATTGATCGAGGCGTTCTCGGCCAAATCTTCTGGGTAAGATGTAGGGAAGCGCATTTTGGTCAGCACTCAGCTTGGTTCTACGATCCCAAACTGGCCGGCGGAGGTGCGTTACTCGATCTAGGCTCACACGCCGTCGAGGTTGCTCGCTACTTGCTCGGGAAGAAACCTGTATCAGTCTTCGGTTGGGCTTCAAAGCTCGCACATTCCACCATTGGGGAGGATAATGCCCTCGTCCTGCTGAAGCACAAGGATTCGGAACTCGCGCAGGCAGAGAATAGTTGGGTGACGCGCGGAGGGCTCGAGTTTCACGTCGAAGTCTATGGCGGCAATGGAACGATGTTTGTAGACATCTCGCGCGAGGCAGGAATTAGCCTCTTCGCAGCGCAAGGTGCATCAAAGATCAGCGGCGCCGGGGAAACCATCACAGAGACAACTGAAACCAAGAAGGGTCGGGTCTTCCCCGCGCTCAACGAGCATGCGACTCTTGGGTTCGTTGACGAGATCAAGCATTTCCTGTCATCACTTTCAACGGGCCAGAAGGCGATAGAAACATTCGAAGAAGGTCACTTTGTGAACAAGATAATCGATGCGGCATATCGATCTGCCAAGAGCGGCTCATGGGAGCCGATCTAAGTGGATTAGACCTATTTGTGGAAGGTGTATGCGACAGGCGCGGTCCCGTGAATACTCCTCTTAGGCTCCGGCCTTTGTGACCTAGCGTCGACATCAAGATAGTGCGTATTAGCTGAGATTACCTACTCAAGTGAGGTCATGTGAATACAAGTCCATCCTCCTTGATCCGAGTTGGTGATTCCCAAGAACCTCGGGTCTTGGTCAAACCCGCAAACGAGCGAGTAGCGGTTGCTGAGTAACCAAAGAAGCTAAGACGGCGTCTTGCCTCGAGGATCTCTTCGAGGATACACTCTCATGCATCTGAAAATTGCCCCCTCAATAATCTCAGCAGATTTCAGCATACTGCAAGAGGAAGTTCAAGAAATAGAGAAGAGTGGTGCCGACCTTCTGCACATAGACGTTTACCCTCTTCTGGTTTGGGGATTTGAGTATCGAAGACTGGGGCGTATGATGATTGGTCCCTTACTTGTTGAAGTGCTGAAGAATCATACACGCCTTCCTTTGGATGTCCATTTGGCGATTGAGGTTTCCGATGACGTTATCAGGAGATATGTTCGGGCCGGAAGCGACATCATAACGGTCCATGCTGAAGCGTGTGCTCATCCAGAACGTGTGATTCGGATGATTAAGGATCAAGGCCTCAAGGCAGGAATTGCACTGAACCCCGCGACGCCTTTGTCCCTCGTCAAACCATACCTCACAGACCTAGACCTAATCCTCTTGATGACAACCAGCGCCAACTTTGGAGGCCTAGATTTCACGGCGGACACGATTCCAAAGATCAGGATGGCCGCAACCATGAGGAAACGCCATCGTTCCATGTTGGATATAGAAGTCGACGGTAGTGTGGACTGCAAATCAGCGCCGAAGCTTGTCGCGGCTGGGGCCAATGTTCTGGTTGCTGGAGGCGCAATATTCGGGGAGAAAGACTACGCTATTGCGATCAGGAAATTGCGTCATGCTTGTAGAAGGAAATTTAGTGCTCGATAGCAAACCGGCTTGAATTCACGAACATGCCAGGTCGAGTCGCGCAATTGGCAACTCAAGTCGTAGTCAACTGCCTTCTTGATTGAAAGGTCTCTGTAGGTTCATCCGGTGATTTCCTTCAGTGTCCTGAAGCAAGCCTTTGTGTCATCGAAAAGCTTCTTGTAAAGCGCGTAGTATTTCTCATAGGTCACAGCATTTGCCAATTTGGGTTGAGTGATGGAAGTTATCTTGACCCAATCGGAAATGCTCTCATACTTGAGATGGCCGGTACCGACTCCGGCTAGGAGGGCGTCACCCAAAGGCGCCCCGGCGGCAGCTTCTATGTATTGGAGTGGTGTGTTGGTGACATCAGCAAAGATCTGGCGCCATAGTCCTGACTTGGCACCTCCGTCCACCAAGATTGCTCTATTGAGCGGAATGCCAGACTCGCCAGCTGCTTCGATGCTGTATCTAACCGCGTAGGCGACTCCTTCAAGAAATGACCTGTACTGATGCGCCTTTGTGTGATAAAGGGTCAATCCGAATAGGCAACCTCTAACGTAGTCATCCCAGTATGGCGCTCTTTCTCCAACCACCATGTGTGGCATGAAAACCAAGCCTTCTGCTCCAGGCGGCACTTTCTCCGCCATCTCGTCAAGTAACGCGTAGGCAGTTGCACCCATTGCATCTCCGTCAATCCTTTCACAAGGAGAGAATTGGTCTCTAAACCATCTCACGACTGCTCCGGCAGTCGCTATTCCGGCGAATGAATAGAGTTTGGTTGTGTCGTACGCCACATGTGGGAAGTTCACAAGCCGCTTGGATAGCCTCTCCTTATCCTGTATGAACCCGTTACACATGGACGTGCCGATCATTGTGGTAAGGTCGCCGTCGTTTAGCGCCGTGGCGCTGAGAGCTGAGACGGGCGCGTCAATTCCTCCGGCGCACACAGGTGTGTGTTCTGGAAGACCAGTGGCCCTGGAGGCTTCAGCACTGACCTCGCCCACAACGTCCTTAGACCAGTTGATTTCTTCGGGAAAGAGGGTCCGCTCGATGCCAAGTTCGTCCATAAGCTTCTCTGACCATTGGTGTTTGTGGATGTCATATACGCCTCCGATGAGGCAAGCGCTTGAGTGATCTATGCAAAGCTTCCCTGTCAGTCTGTAGATGCACCAAGCATTCGCTGTGACAAGTTGGCGGGTCTTCCTCCAGATGGAGGGTTCATTCCTCTTTATCCACAGGATCTTTGTGAAACCGTAGTACGGATCGATGATGTTACCCGTGACTCGGAAAATCTCATCCTCGCCAAACGTCTGCTTTGCTTGGATTGTCTCTTCTGTGGCTCTTCTGTCCATCCATATTATGCAGGGTCTCAGGGGTTCAAGATGATCGTCTACAGGAACTCCCGAGCCGCTGTATAGTCCGCTTACGCAGACGCCTGCAATATCCTTTGGATCCACTTTCGCCGATTTGAGAGCGCTCTTCGTTGTATTGCAGTATGCATTCCACCAGACATCAGGCCACTGCTCAGCCCACCCTGGCTTGTGAATGATAATGTCGGTTTCCTCATATGCCGTCGAGAGTACGAGACCGTTCCTGTCGACCACGCAGCACTTCGTTCCAAATGTGCCGATGTCCGTCCCGACTAGGAATGGCCTCTCCAAATATCGATCTACCGTCCTCTCTCAGATGTGCATTGATCGAAGGGGGAGCCTCGTCTACGAATCTAAAACTTTTCTGTGCTTTTCCATAGCGGCACAGTAGCTCATCAGACTCTCTAGGCGCATTTCGGGAGGGATTCCGCCCCCGCAATTCAGTATTAGTCCGCAGGGCCCTCCGTCTCTTATGACCTGTTGAACGTGATTCTCTATTTGTTCGGGTGTCATCGTTCCAATGTCTCTTGTTATTCCGCCCATCAGTGTGATCCTATCCCCATACTTTGTCTTCAGTTCGGCCAGATTCATGTTGTCTGCTGGTTCCAGAGGATCTAGTGAATCGAACTTGTTGTCAACGAATTCTCCGACAAGGCTCATCACGTTTCCGTCTGAATGAAGAGAAACCTTGACTCCCTTCTTGTGCAAACGGTTGATGGCTTGCTGGTGCCAGGGCTTGTAGATACGCCTATATTTGTCGACGCTCAGAAACGGATGTGACCGTTCTCCGAGGTCGTCCGTAATCCACACTCCATCGAATGGTGCTTGGTCAATCACAATTTCGGCGAGTTCCATCATCGGTTTGAAGGAAACCTCAATCATCTTTGTTATGAAGTCCGGGTCTGTGGCGAGGTCTTTCAGATATGGTACGAGGCCCCGAAGGAACATCCAAGGTGTCTCGAAAGGTCCTTTGATCTCGGCGAGCGTGTAGTATCCCCGCTCATGCATTGCTCTTGCAAGTTGAGCCAGAGTGCGGATCTTCTCCTCAAACTGGCTGAGGTCCGGAGGAGCGACCCTGTCCAAATCCTCCTTGGTTTGTACTGGGCTGTACAGGGTCTTTGCAAAGTAGGGTTTCTTGCGCCAGTACTGGAGTCCGCCGAAGGGATTCCTTGATATGATGTAGTCCTCGCCTTCGTGTAGCTTTTGACAGAAGATGTCAGAACATCCTGGAAACCCCGCGATTGGCAGATTGACGATGTCAGAGTCGAAGAATCGTGCTTGGAAAGTGAGCTGAGTTATGGAGTCAGCATCAAAGAACTTCTCGCCAAAGAACTTGGACTGCGCCTCTATTGATGTGAAGTCGATCCAGTGTGGAACCTTATCGACTTGCTTGCGTTCGAGTGCTCGCAGAACCCTTTCTCTCGAGTTCATTCAGGCACGCCTGAAGTCCTAACTACGATGGTGCTCATAATATGAGTGTGTATCGCCTTGACGAATAGATTGTGATGCGCCTGGGAGTTACGCGAGAAGAACTTGCTCACAGTTCGGTCAGTGAGCCGGATAATCGCTCATAGACTTCCATGCGTCCATCATGATCTCGATGTTCCTCCACGGTGTATCCTCAAATATCTGGTCTATCGAGGAGAAGATGAATCCTCCTCCGACAGCCAGAGTCTGAATGGCCGATTTGACTGAGCGTCGAATCTCTTCAGGGCTCCCATTGTTCAACGTGATAGCTGAGTTCATGCCTCCCCAGAGGCAGATTCTATCTCCTATCAACTTCTTGGTTAGTGCGAGGTCAGTACTCCCTTGTACGGGATCAAGTCCGTATAGTATATCGACGCCCATTTCTTTCATTGTCTCTAGGAGCGGCATCTGTTTCATGCTCATGATGTAGCAGAACTTGGCGCTTCCTCGATGGGTTCTATCTATCAACTTGCGGATGCGTGGCTCTAGAAATCTCTTGTAGAGCTTTGGCGACCAGAAATCGGCGTTCTCATACCAGCCTCTGTGAACGATGACGTCTACGAAACCAAGGTCCAATAGTGCGTTGAGATACCTCATGTCCCATCCGAGGATAATATCAAGCAAGCGATCAATGAAGTCGGGATCTCTGAAGGCTTTACGCATGGTGTTCTCGACTCCGCAGAGCCAGTGCAGGGCATCAGCCCCGACGATACCTCCCTCCCTGCCAGCTACAGACCACATCCCACATTCGACGAGGATCTGGCGTTTCTCGGCAAACTCCCTCACTTTCTCCGCTTCCGTTCTAAGCGTGGCCAGTTCGCGTTCGTTGAGGTCACGGAAGAGGCAAGACAGTGCGTCAAGGTCCTTGGTTTCTTGGACTAGGTACTTGATAGAACGTGATGAGGGTACAAGGAAATCGCTGAAGATCGGAACGTCGTCGCCGTGTGGCCAGTCCGTCGTCTGACGAACGATCTGTTGCAACGTGCCTTTCGGTGTTACGTATTCTTTGTGAAGCAGGGGAAATCGCTCACCCTCTGGGCTTGTCTTCCATACTTTGACCTTCACATCATCTGAAAGTGCGCGGGGAACATCAAACCCCACATCATCCTCCAGTCCAAGGCTGAGCAACTTGTCTGCCCTTTCAAATTGGTTTGCCCAAGACTCGCTCCTGTCTGATAGGTAGGGGCGCTCCCACCACTTGAGGAACATCGGAACGTGATCTGGTTCCTCATGGTTGATTGTCTTAAGCAAGCGGTCTCTCGATGAAAGCGTGGTTCTCATTCTAGTTCCGTCGATTCGTCTTGGCTGACGATGCCTAAAAGAATTGCACATGAACGTCCCATGTTGAGTGCAAGACAGCAATTATTGCGTCGGCCACTGGTTCGCGTCCGAAAACAGAATTTTCAGGATCGCCCTGTAGCGAGCGTCGGGATGCGTGGCTGCGAGAATCGCACAAGTGATTCTCTTGAGGACTAGGCTTAACTTCTGGGTCAAGATGTATGGCGTGGGATCGCAGCATGAATGGCTATCACATGATACGCGAGATCCACGAACAGCCGAAGGCCTTTGAGAAGATAGTGGGCCAAACACGTACGCGAATTCAGGAGATCGCTAGGGAGATATGGAACCGCGCGCACCCTGAGAGCTACCACGTAGTTGGTTGTGGGTCATCATACTATGCAGCAATGCTCGCAACGTTCTACCACGAGCATGAGTTCGGACTTGACAGTCGGGCTTGTCCATCATCCGAATTTGTCTGGTTTGCCCCGACGCCAAACATGCGCTCACCTATTTTGATGGCTCTATCGCGATCAGGCCGGACCTCGGAATCGGTTGAGGCAGCGCGCAAGGCAAGGAAGGTCAAGATTCCAACAATCGCCGTAGTCTCTGATTCCCAGAGTACGATGGGGCAAGAGTGTGACTATTGCCTCGACACAGGTGTTCCCAACGAGGAAAGCACCATAATGACGAAGACATTCACGGGAGGCACTCTTGCTACGATCATTGCTGGCCTCGAATTCACCAAGCTCGCTGGTTCAGTTATTCCTAAAGACTTCGAGGCTGAATTGAGTCGACTCTCGAAGGACGCGGAGGCTGTTATTCACGCCACGGAAGACCAAGCGAGAAGAATCGCTGAGAAGAACCAAGACATCGCACGTTTCATCTACCTAGGATCTGGCGCCAACTATGCATCCTGCCTTGAAGGTGCGCTGAAGCTGCGGGAGACTTCTTACTCCGCCTCTGAAGTATACCATGCAATGGAATTCAGGCATGGTCCATTTGCGGAACTGCAGAAAGGCATTCAGGTACTTGCCCTCGTTCCAGAGGGAAAAACTGTTCGCCAAGAGGCCACGCTGCTGAAAGAGATCGCTTCAACAGGCGCAAGCGTGGTCCCGATCTCGAACGTGCCCGAAATCATCAACTCACATGCCGACACAATCCGAATGCCGAGCTCTATCTCCCCGGAATTCACTCCTCTCCTATTCATGATTCCAATGCAGTTCTTCGCGTACTACTACACAGTCAAGAAGGGTTTGAACCCTGACCGCCCTAGGAACTTGGTCAAGTTCGTAACGACAGATATGGCTCCCTAACACCCCGCGCGGACTGCAAGTCTCGCTTCCTGCGTAGCTTCGTCTGCCGGCTAAGTGCGAAACCAGAGCTAATGTGTTACCCGGCTGGGTCATGCCCTGCTGTTCTGATTCACAGCAATTGCTTAGCGTGTTTCTGGATCTTCCGTATCGCTTCTGGGACTCTGGCTGTGTCATCTCGTGTGCCGAGAAGTACTGGATGTGGCAGCCATACGGTTTCCCATGCAGCACGTCTGGTGTTCGGGAAGTCCCCTTTGAGAATCCGTTTTCCATCATCGCGCTGTTCCTGAGGGAGACGGTTGAGATACTCGCCGCTCTTGAAAAGGTCCAGCTCGTGAATCGGTGGATAGCTCGCTTGGGTTGGAATGCCTTCGGCTTCCAAAGCCTCAATGAATCTCTTGATAGGCAGATCTGCAAAGGTCGAGCTTTCGTAGTGAAAGATGTACGCGTAGTGCCCATTGCGAGTGCACCGCGGATCGTGTTTCTGAGGGCTAATCCCTTCAATCTCAGGCAATACGCCATCGAGGTATGCGGCGTTCTTGGTGCGGATCGTAGCTTGCTTGTCGAGCCTGGAGAGTTGCTGGGTGAGGATTGCTCCTTGCCACTCACTCAGACGGTAGTTCGAACCATAAATGAAGTGAGAGTAGAACCACTCTCCTGGCATGCGACCACAATCATGCACCGATCGCGCTCGTCGTTCCAGATCGTCGTCGTTGGTGATTATGATTCCGCCTTCCCCCGCTGTGATGAGTTTGCTTGCTTGGAAACTGAACGTCCCGATGTCTCCGATCGCGCCTATCTTCCGGCCTTTCCATTCACTGCCATGAGCGTGGGCACTGTCCTCCACTAGGCGGATGCCATGGCGACGAGCGATCTCTGGCAGCCGATCCAGATCCGCGGGATGTCCTCCCATGTGCACTGCGATTATCGCCTTCGTACGGTCAGTGATCCTTTCCTCAACTAGGGTCGGATCGAGACAGTACGTGTCCGGAGTCACATCCACAAGAACGGGTAGTGCTCCGGCAGCGAGTACTGCGCTGGCTGTTGCTATGAATGTGAAGTCTGGCACTATGACTTCGTCGCTTGGTCCAACTCCAAGTGCGGCTAGCACGACCTCCAATGCTGCCGTGCCGTTGGTCACAGCGATTCCATGCTTTGCCTGATGATATGAAGCGAACTTGCGCTCGAATTCTAGCGTCCGGGTGCCCGGCGTGCGCCACCATACGCGGCTCTTCAGCACCTGCATGAGGGCTCGTCGTTCTTTCTCATCGTATTGCGGCCATGGAGGAAACGGCTTAGCCTTTGTTCGTTTCCCGCCGAGTAGAGCGGGTTTGTCCGTGCCCAACACAAATCACTTGTCTCTTGGATGATACGTTCGAGTAGTTATGGCCAACCGTCGATCACCAATACAGCGTGCGTGCGATTATTCGCCCATTATCTGGACTGCCAGTCCTCTGGTCTGTGGGCCGTCAAGTTCAACAAGGTAGATGTTCTGACGTGCGCCGAGCATGATCTCTCCTGCTTGGAGTGGGATTGTTACGTTTGCTCCTAGCAGGCTCGCACGGATGTGCGAGTAGGCGTTCACGGCCATTCTGCCGTCTCTCCTGTAAAAGCGATGATGTCCGTATGAATCGTCTTCGGGCACGGCTTTCACCATGAACCTAGCGATGTCCTCCTCCAGTTTCGGATCGTTCTCGTTGATCGTTATGGCCGTGGTGGTGTGGAAGGTGAAAACGTTGATCATGCCGCTCTTCAGCCCACTCATCTCCACGGCTCGCCGCACTTGGTCCGTTATTCGAATCAGTTCCGTGGACTGTTGAGACTTTACAAAGATCTTCTCTACAACACACCTCAACGGATAACTACCTCCTAGGCTTCTCCCAGGAATGTAAGGGCGTTCCTCTGTAGAATCGCTTCGAGAACATCCTTGCGCACGGGAAGTGACGAGAGTGCGGCGAACATCTTGTTAATCTCTATTCGGGGAAAGTCGGATCCAAACATCAGCTTCTCTCCGAGCATGTTCTCAATGAGACGAGCCGGTATGAGTGTTGTGATCTGGCGAATGCTCTCGATCGGGGTTCCGACAAAAGTGCCAGCGGTGTCGAGGTAGACGTTCGGATTCCTAATCGCCACGCTGACAGCATCCAAGACCCATGGCCACCCAAAATGGGCCAGACAGATCTTGAGCTTAGGATACTTCCTAGCAACATCATCCAGCAGCAGCGGTTGATTGTGCACTATCGAAAAGCGGTTCGAAAACGTGATCCCTGTGTGAACCAGTACCGGCATCTGCAAACGTTCAGCTTCCTTGTAGACGTCCAGTGCCGAGGGACCCGCTGGGTCGAAATCCTGCAACGCAGGATTCAACTTCAATCCCTTTAGGTCAAGTTGATCGTGTGCCCGCCGCAGTTCTTGCAGGGCTACTTCCCTTGTGTTGGGGTCGATGCTCGCAAAGCCAACGAATCGATGACCATCCTTCTTGACGATCTCCGCAACCTCTTGGTTTGATGGCATCTCACAGCCATGCGCCTTCCTACAATTCACTGGAAGCAGTACTGCTCGCTCGATCCCACAGAGATCCATCTCCCGCTGCAAAGTCGACAGCGGTTGTGGTGAGGTCCGTAGGTCGAAGACCTTGTCTGCAGCTTGCAGGAGCTCTGGTCGCTTGTCAGTCAGTTCCTTCACGAGAAGAGGATGGACGTGAACATCAATCCACATGAATTCACACAAGCAATGCTTTCAGAATCTTATGCTGTATAAGTCTTCGCGACCGTTATCGATCCCCGTAGTATGCTTTCACGATCTTCTCTGCGTCTTTCGCTCTCGGGATCGCTGTCACACACCCGAGCTTTGTCATACTCAATGCGGCAATGACGTTTGAGAATCTCGCGATCTTCTCCATCGGCCAATCGTGCAGGTATCCGTGAATGAAGGCGGCGTCGAAAGCATCTCCGGCACCTATTGTGGAGACTGGCTTCGTCCTGAATGCGTCCACGGAGCGAATTCGACCATGTTCTCCGATGATGCATCCTCTCCTGCCAGCCTTGACCGCAACTGTCGAAACGCCTTGGCCAAACAAATACTCCACGGCGTCTGGAGTGCGTTTCTTGCGCGAGATCTTTCTCGCTTCAACCTCGTCCAGAAGAAGTAGGTCAAGGTGTTCGAGAACGCCTTCGAACGCTTTTCCCCACACGCCGGTGGCGCTCATTTGTGGATCTAGAGAGACAGAGATTCCCTCACGCTTGGCGTGCCTGATCCAGCGAATGATGTCGCGCCCCCAAAGATCAGGGAGCATCAGGTATGCTCCGATGTGAAGCGCCTTCGCTCCATGCAAGCACCTCGGGTCGAGCCTGTCGAGCCTCAACGGAGGCACTTTGGAGACAACCGACGACTTGTTACCATCTTTGTACACCACGACCGTGGACACTTCAGTCTCGAACGCTTCGTCAACCACGAGATTGCTTGTAGAGACGCCACAATCGTGGAAACCTTCAATCACGATCCTGCCCAGCGAATCGCCACCGATCCTGCCTACTATCGCGACTCGTCCTCCCAGCTTCGCGAAGCATTGCGCCACATAGCCGGCAGATCCTGCCGTGAAAACACCGGCGGTTTGCACGTTCCCGACTTCAGACCAGCGGTGTGGAATCTTATCCACTCCTGCAAGTATCACGTCAAGCGCAACTTCTCCCAAGACTATGAGGTCAGTGTTCTTCATGCCGGCCCCGCCTCGCTTTTTGTCGCTTGCTGACTTGTCCTCGACAGAAGTCACTTTAAGGCACTGTCGCTAGGTGTGTAGAAGCCTCGGTGGCTCAGCCTGGTAGTCTCAGCTTCCTGAGCTGGAAAGCATCCGCCTTGTAAGGGGAATCCCAAGCAAGCGGAAGGTCGCGGGTCCGAACCCCGCCCGAGGCTCCATCTCCTCATTTATCATTTAGCTTGGCAAAACAAGTCCGAGCTCGCTCCTGCTTGTCTTTGATCTGCGACTTGGCAGGATGCCCACTTGAGAACCCGCGGTCATGAACATGATTGAACCGCGTGTCTGACGACGTGTGAAAAGCAAGTCCAAAGGCCCGATCGGTGACGCTCGGCATTCTTTGCAGCGCTCATCCCCAGTGCCTTAGCTACACCAAAGCCATGCTGAACCTTCGACTGGGAGCCGAATGAGGGGTCTCGGTGGACTCTACTCTTTCGCCCCGAGCTTGTGTCCGCACGAGCCGCAAAACTTCGCGTAGTGGGGGTTGACTTGGCTGCAGTACGAACATGTTGCAGACAATAGCGAGTTGCCACAGCCGTAGCAGAACTTGTTGATGCTCGGGTTGCCCATGCCGCATCTATTGCAGTACACGAAGTTTGGAGCAACGTTCTTCTCTTCCATCGCGCGATCCTCACCTTGCCTATATGTCACTACTGTCCTTGCTATGTCTAGGTTGCATTATTAGGTCTAGATGCTTTCCCATCTTCTTGATTTGACCGAACGGTATGCGGCGTCAACAGTCCTGTTCACCAATAGGCCATCTTCGAATGTTTCACGTGGTTGCTTTCCCTCGCCTATGCATGAGGCGAAGTGTCCGAGTTCATTTGGGAAGCCGTAAGCTTCGACCTCATTCCACGTCGGGAACATCCAACCCTTCTTCATCTCAGCTTTCTCCACGATCTCCCCAACCTTCTTCTCTGAAGCAACTGTGAACATCTGCAGTCCAGTTCCCTTCGTTGCGTCAAGAAAGATGGCTCCATCGCTACCGTACGTTTCGATTCGCAGATCGAATCCTCCGTGTGCAGCCCAGCTGTTCTCTGCCTGTGCGAGCTCCGACCCCTCATGGTTCACCATGACGAGGCTGTTTTCCTCACTTTTTGTGTCATGAACGAACGTGGATATCCAAGCGCATGCGGACACCGGTTTCTTTCCGATCAAATATCTTGCGACTTCGATGGAATGGCAGCCCATGTCCATCAGTACGCCTCCGCCGGCCAGTTTGGGATCCCAAAACCATTTCGAGTGTGGTCCAAAATGTGCCTCTCGGGATCTTACCCAGAACACCTTTCCCAGCGCGCCCTTGTCGATGAATTCTTTCGCCTTCACAACCTGAGGCATGAAGACCTGATTCTCTGCATAACAGTGAATCACTCCACATCGCCTCACAATCGCCAGCATCTCCTCGGCTTCCTTGACATCTCGGGCGAGCGGTTTCTCACAGATCACGTGTTTGTGATTCTCAGCAGCCGCGCGGGTGGCAGGAAGATGCAAGAAGTTGGGAAGCCCTATGTCCACAACATCGATCTCCGGATCAGCACACAATCGCTCGATCCCGTCATCTCCGTAATGCTGCTTACTTATGCGCCAACGGTCGGCAAATGGTTGCACCTCCTGCTTCGTCGCTGCGCAAGCAGCGACAACCTCCACGTCAGCGATGCCTCGGAACGCCGGCATATGATACACGTTGTGGATGAAGCCGCAACCGATTACACCCACTTTGATCTTCCTCATCAGTCGGAATCATCGAGAGTATTGACTGGTTTTTGACATATATGAGTGACGAGACACAACGATTCGCAGACATGGGATTGGTGGATCCGCGGAGTCCCTGACCGCAATGTAAATGAGTGGAGATCTCATGACTCAGTGTGACAGTAGCCATGGCAAACGAAGCGAAAGAACGCGACTATTCTGACGATGAGATCGAGCAGATACTCGGGATGGGAGGCCCCGAGGCCAAACTTATGCTGAAGCAAGTGCGCGACACCATCCGAGAAAATCCGATGCTTGTTGCAGCGCTCATTTTCGCTATGGGCATCTTGGTGGGAGCGAGTCTCAGTCGCGGTCACAGGAGATCCTGACATCCCTCAGGCTTGCGCTACGTTCTTATCCGCGTAGGACACGTGCATCTATCGGCGACTGACTTGGCGAAGAACAAGGATGCCGAAGAAATCAGAGCCATGGAAGAGGACTTCAAGGTTCTGAAGAAGGACATAGATTCACGCTACGTGGAACTCCGAGCTCAAGTCAAAGACCTTCAGCAGAAGGCCACGAAGACAGTCACAGAACGTCCACTCCTGACGTTGGGCGTCGCCTTTGTTGTGGGAATGGCCTTCGGGGTCGCCCTATCCGGATCCAAAGACTAGGCGCGACCGATGTCAGAAAGCAGCAAGTCATCTCTACTTGAAACCATAGTCCGGGCAGTAGCCCAGCGGACCATGGGCACCGTGACGAAATACATTGAACGCATCGTCAGGCGTGCCCTACGCCTAGCCGGCTTGTACGCAGCGGGCTTGCTCATTGCCATAATTGGCTTGATCTTCCTAGCAATCGGAGTTGTGAAGTGGTTTGCGGTGATGATGGCGCCCTGGCTGGCTTGGCTGATCGTGGGAATTATCATGCTTGTAGTTGGCGCAGTCTTCTTAGGGGCGGCGTCTCTGGCCTCAAAGAGCTAGAGTCGAGACGAGTCCCCGCGAGAGAATACAACACTAAGCCAGTCTGCATTTCCAGGACAGTGCTCCAAGGAGTCGATTCGGACTCTTTTTATTGAGATTGTGCGTTCTCATCGCGCAATGGGGTCGTGGGCTAGACGCCACAATGCAACGTGCAAGGTGACGGGCTTACCTGGTCTACGCTTCGCGGCTTGGGAGGTTCCCTGCAACCCGGGAGCCCGCGAGGTCGTGGGTTCAAATCCCACCGACCCCACCAAGACTCGGCCCAAAGTCTTGAGGGCGGAAAACGGGAAGTTGCCACTGCCGTTCTGTGCGTTCTTGACCTCAGTTTGAACTTCCGGGCCTAATCCTGGAGTTTTCGCCGGATTTTTTTCCCGTGGTTGCGTATGCGGTATCCCCTCATCAACGTGAAAGGTAATGCGCTTATCAGGTTCGTATCTTGAGAGTAGCCATTTGCGTGGGCGGATCCGCGTGTGGCTAACGTGACGATCACCGTCCTTGGAGACCTCAGGTACAGGGTGAAGAAAACCGGAGGCATCAACTGGAGCAGTGTCGCTCGAAAAGCTTTCTCACTAGGTCACACTCTAGAAACGATTGCTGTAACACGACAGTGTGTTGTAAGGATGAATGGGACAGGTCGTGTAAAGGGAAGAAAAGAGATTCCCAGACTGGCTGTGGAAGCGCATATTGGCGAGCATCCCGATCCCATGCGTAGACATCATAATCCACAGGGGATTCAATGATGACGTTCGCGTGCTGTTGGGTTACCGGAAGATCTACCCATACAATGACTGCTGGGCGCTTCCCGGCGGGCGAATCATCAAGGGCGAATCATTACGCGATACCGCTAATCGCCAGATGAGGGAGATAGGCCTACGCTCCACCGGCGATTACAAGCTTGTCGGGGTCTACCCAATCAACTTCAAGCACAGGTCAGACGTGAGCATCTGTCTCTCTACGCGCCTAGCTTCACGACAGGAACCGCAACCGACGAAAGAACTAGTGAGATACACATGGCGACGGCTCAACGGCTTGCGTGCGCGTCTAGGCTCCAACTACAGAACAATGCTGAAAGACTTCAAAGACAAGCACTATCAGGTTGAATAGATCGCAAGGCAAGCAACAATTCTGAGCCATAAGGACACATTTCGGCTTTCTTTGAGACAGATGTCAGCGTTCTCCGATAACGAGACGTGGTTCGGCTGCACTTGACCACAATGGGGCGAGCGCAAGCTCCCGACTTTAGACATGGAGTACGCCAGCCCTCAGCAGTTTTAAGAGAGTTTGTTCAGGGGCAGAGTACGAAATGAAACGCAGCAACGTCTTCAGCCTTGCGCCGACACGGGAACAGCATCACATTCTCGAAGAGTTGGCTGTGAACTGCGCGAAACTCTGGAACGAAGTCAACTACTTGCATCGTCAGCAATACGAGAACTACTTGCGACTCGACTGGAACCCGCAAGTGTACAAGAGGTATGTCCCGCTCGTTGGCTCTGCGACGGCGCAGCAGATCGTTCGCAAGAACAATGAAGCATGGCGTAGCTTCCTCGCACTGAAACGGATCGAGAGGAACGGCAAACTTCCATCTACTATCAAACGGGTGAAGCCGCCGGGCTATTGGAAACGCGAAGGACGATACGTGCTGCGGGTACTGTTCCGCTGCGACAGCTACCACATAAGAGAAGGCCGCGTGGATTTGCCGCGTCATCTCTCCATACCCTTCAAGGGCGAACTGAAGTGGGTTGGCAAGCAGGGGCGATTGGAGGTTGCGTGGGATGTATTGTCGAAGAGGTGGCGTGTCTTTCAATCCGTACAGGTGAAGCCGATCATTACCCCGTTGGGGTCCAAGACATGTTACACCGACATGGGCGTGCGGAACCTCGCAACCGTTTGGCTGCCAGAATGGCGTCAACCAGTCGCATACCAGTCCGGTCGCCTCCTAGCGGACTGGTGGTACTGGACCAAACGCATAGCCAGACACCAACAACGACTCATCCGCGTGAATGGAAGGAAGAAGTCTAAGCAGCTCTCAAGACTGTACAGGATCAGGAAGAACCGTTTCAGGCATGCGGTAGCCACGTTCGTTCGCCAACTGGTCAAAGATCTGTACACGAAAGGTGTGTCAACGATCGTTATCGGTGAACTCACTGGCATCAGAGAGAGTAGTCGACAGGGCAGACAGGGAAATGCGATGGTTCACAACTATTGGAGCCACAAGCATGTCGCGGATAGGCTCAGGTGGACAGCTGAAGAGTACGGCATCAAGATCCGCACAGTCTCTGAGGCGTACACGAGCCAGACCTGTCCACGATGCCATTCGCGACATTCAGTGCGCGTTCTGCGCGGTTTCCGATGCCTAGACTGCGGATTGGAGGCACATAGGGACGCAGTTGGCGTCTTGAATATAGCTGCCCGCTGCGGCGGGTACGCTGTCAGGCCGATGGCTTGGCCTATGCTTCTACGGTGGGATGGATGCGGGTGGAACCGCAACAACGGGATGCCCACCCTACAGAGGAGCAGAGTGGAAGCATGAATCTCCCGACTTAAGACGCGGAGAGAATCAAGGAGCATGTTAAAGAGATTTGGCTGCCAATGCAATGGGTGCAAGGGTCGATCTTCGCTTGCCTCGTAGCCTCAAACCTGATGAGAAAGTGAGAGCTTGCGTCGGAATGACAGACGTGGTCACCCGCATATGCGCGGATGGAGTGAGGAAGAGCCATCCTAGTATCTCGGAGAGAGAACTGATATCGATATTGAGACGCCGTTTCTCGTTCGGACGGGCTAAGCGGCCTGATGAGGAATAGGCGCTGGATACTTTCGAGGTTTTCGTGAGAAGGGTAGTAGGAGCCCTCAATCGAAGCGGATTGCGATATGCGCTGACAGGAGGCGTAGCAGCAAGCTACCACGGCCGTCCTCGGACCACTCTGGATGTCGACGTGCTCATCGTGACAAAAGAATCAGAGCTTACACGACTCGCCAAGTCGCTAACCGACGAGGATATCAAAGCAGGAACAAGAGAACTCTCACATGCTTGGAGGTCGAGATACCGCATCGCGACGGTGCTCGACAGCAAGAGTCCGTACAGATTGGACATAATATTCACGGACCAAGGCTTGGAGAGAGAAGCAGGATCTATTCTTGGGGCACACACATACTATCAAACCGCGGAATCGCTCATTCTCTCAAAGCTCAGAATGATCAAAGCGACGCTTCAGCCGGAAAGAGCCGCGACTGACAGGCAAGACATCAAAGCCATCTTGGAAGCAGCCCATGTGAACCTCGTATCGCTCCGTAGGAGAGCACGCGCCCAAGGTACACTGGAACTACTGGACGAGCTGACCCACGACTGAATTCCCTGAAACGGGTCAATTGCGATTTCAGTATGTCGCTCGCTCCCGCTGATTTGGACTCTTTTCAATAGTCACCCGAGACATAGGTCATTTCGAGAAGATACCCGGCCTGACGGTCGAGACACGGTGAAACCAAGGGCCTCGTCTTCTACGACTTTGATCTTAGAAAACGCGTCTATCGCTAGCAGGCAGGGCACGTAACCGCCATCGAGCTACAGGCAAATGAAGGTGTTCTCGCCAATGACGAAACGTGACCCACGCGGTAGGCTGTCCGCGGAATCGCTGATGTGTGTGTTGCGTCCGATAAGGCTGTCGACTATGCGTTTCTGGCATTCGATTTGACAGTCGCCCATGATGATGGTGTTCTCCACTTCCGCTCCTCGAACCACCGTGTTGTCGCCGATGGATGTGTATGGGCCGATGTAGCATCCAGGCCCTATCCTACAGTTTCTGCCAATAATCATTGGACCTCGAAGGGTGGTTCCGGAGAGAACAACAGTGCCTTCATCGACACAGATGACGCCCGACGTCTTCACGTCTTGTTCGAATGTACCTCTGTTGTAAGATGATAGTTCAGAGAGAACCAACTGGTTCGCCTCTAGGATGTCCTCTGGTTTGCCGGTGTCTTTCCACCAGCCCTTCACTAAGTGATGCCGCACCTCGAGCCCGTCGTCCAGTAGGGTTTGGATCGCGTCAGTGATCTCAAGCTCGTTTCTCCAAGACGGCTTTAGTCGACGGATCGCATCGAAGATCTGTTTTCTGAAGAGGTAGATGCCGACTAGCGCAAGGTCACTGGGCGGATCCTTCGGTTTCTCTACTAGACGTATGATCTTGTCGCCCTTAATGTCGGCCACGCCGAAACTCTCAGGGTTCGGCACATGACACAGCTCGATCGCGGCAGCCGCGTGGGAGTCTTTGAACTCGTCGATGATTTCGCGGATTCCACCTTTCAGTATGTTGTCCGCTAAGAAGACGACGAACGGGTCGTCCTCGACAAAATGCTCGGCCAGTTTCACGGCGTGAGCTATGCCCCTCGGCTCACCTTGGTTGATATATGTTATCTTGACTCCAAACTTCGAGCCGTCGCCGTAGTACTCTTGAACCTTTTCGGGAGCTATGGTACCGAGGATGATCGCGATCTCAGTTATGCCGGCTTCTTTCAATGCTTCGAGGGCGTAGAGGGACATCGGCTTATTCGCAATGGGTATGAGCTGTTTTGGTCCCGTGTGTGTGAGAGGTCTCAGGCGGGTTCCGGCGCCGCCGTGCAGGATTACGCCCTTCATGGCTCGGTCCTCAGCATCTCTTCCAGGCCGCGGTCGACTCCGAACAGTTCAATGCCCAATTCCTTTTCAGCCTTTGCCACGTCCAGAGAGGAATCTCTAGGCCTCTTCGCAGCCCAGCTCAGATCACGCATTTCCACGGGATCAAGTAGATTCGCGTCCAGATCGAAGCTCTTCGCGATTTCGCGAGCAAAATCGAATCGACTGATCCTTTCGCTTCCCGCTACGTGGAGCAGACCTTCGATGCGCCGCTCTATTGCAGCGCGGATCGCTCTCGCCAGGTTGTCAGCAAGAGTAGGCGAATTGATGTGATCCTTGACTACCCTGAGGGTCTGACGTTCACGTAGCCCCTTGATTACCCATGTGGCGAAATTGAGCTTGCTCGGGTGCCACCCGTAAAGTACGCTCGTTCTCACTATCAGCGAGTCCGGCAGCGCCGACATCACGATTCGTTCCCCTTCGAGCTTCGTGAGACCATAGTAACTAATCGGGTTCGGTTGGTCAGTTTCTGAGTAGTTTCCCTTGAAACCGTCGAAGACATAGTCGGTCGAGATGAGTATCATCTTTGCCCCGACTTTGGCACAGCCTTCCACGATGTTGGCCGTGCCCTCTACGTTGATCCTTCGAGCGTGTTCGTGGTCGGTTTCGCATAGGTCTACATTGGTTTCCGCGGCTGTGTGAACCACGACAAAGGGGTGTAGTTTCACGACTGATTCGAGCGTGCGCTCTTTCTGAGTGATGTCTACCACGAACTCTCTCTGATCTCCCGATGCGTACCTATCGATTCCGAGAACTTCATAGTCGCTCTTCAGAACGTTCACGAGTCTTCTCGCAAGCAGGCCGCTACTGCCTGTGACTAGGATTCTGGACGGGGGCGTCCTTGTTGCACCGATCTGGTTGAGGATGCCAAGAGGTAATAAAGTTGGGCTGACGCACGTTGTCCGGTTGGATGTACGAGTCAGATGATTGAAGACGTTGTTCTCCGGGAACTAAAGCCGATTTCGGATGAGCGTGGGTGCCTCATGGAGCTGATGCGATCTGACTGGGACGTCTTCGAGAAGAACGAATTCGTGGGCTTCTGGGCTCGCAGACTACTGCTCCTCCTGCCTGTTCATTTCGGCCGACCGTTCGAGAGAGACAGGCCATCTCACAGCAGCCTAGAGAACTCGTCGTAAACGTCTCTCCTGTGGCCAATGAACAAAACGATGACTCTGCTATACTCTCTATCAATTTCGTATATTACGCGGTAGTCTCCGACCCTGAGCCTCCAGAACGGTGAATGGATGAGGCGTTCACCCTTCTCTTCCGGTGAGTCTGCTAATTCCGCCAAATCCTCTCTTATCTTTCTCCTGAGCGATGGGCCTGCCTTCTTTAGGAAGCGTACGGCCTTGGGGTGCAGGAAAACCCCGAAGCTCAACTGACTTCCTCTAAAGATAGGAGAATCTCTGGTTTCTCCTTGGCCTCTCTGCTTCGTTCTAGGAGGAGCTTGTAGAATTCTCTTGTACGCTCCCTTTCTTGATGCATGGCGACAATGGTCTTTATCGCCTCGCTCCTACTCGCGAACCTTCCCTCCGCTACCCACTTGTCTATCTCCTGAACGCTCTTCTCTGGCATCCTTACTTGGACCTGCACCACGAACGATAACCCCTGTAAACAGAAACGTTTACATCGTAAAAAATCTTTCCCAGCGATTCCTCCCCTTACTGTCGTCAAATCACATCTCGCATACTCACAACTTGGGGAACTGAGTGTGTGCTTACGTGGAGGATTCGGGAGAGGGCTCTAATGATTTCTGGGTCGAAAAACAAGAGTGCATTGCACCCCAGTTTGGTAGGATAACCGGCAACTTGTGGGCACCCCGAGGCGGTCGGTCTGTAAGCTAGATCAGCTCGCAAATTGCCAGTCCAAATCGCATGCAGAGGGATGCTAAGGGATAATAAAGTTGGGTTGACGCACTATGTCTGGCTGGAGCTACGAGTCAGATGATTGAAGGTGTTGTCCTCCGGGAACTGAAGCTGATTCCGGATGAACGTGGGTGGCTCATGGAGCTGATGCGATCTGACTGGGACGTCTATGAGAAGTTTGGCCAAGCATACCTGACGACCGTGTATCCAGGCGTAGTGAAGGCTTGGCACTATCACAAGAAACAGACAGACCACATGACCTGCATCAAAGGTATGCTCAAGCTGGCGCTCTATGATTCCCGCAAATCCTCCAAGACATACAAGCAGCTCGCGGAGGTCTTCTTCGGCGATCGGAAACCTCTCCTCGTGAAGATCCCGCCGCTCGTCTATCATGGGTTCAAAGGAATAGGAGAGGAGACGGCTTACGTGATAAACATGCCAACTGAACTGTACAACTACAAGGAACCTGACGAGTTCAGACTTCCACCCGACACGAAACAGATCCCATACGATTGGGGCCTTGCGCCGGGTCTGAAGCATGGATAGGATCTTAGTTACCGGCGGAGCAGGTTTCATAGGTAGCAACTTCGTACGCCACCTACTCAACAACACGAACTGTGCCGTAGTCAATCTGGACAAGCTCACGTACGCAGGGAACCTGAACAACATCAAAGACCTACGCGGCGAGAAACGCCACAAGTTCATCAGAGGCGATATCAGAAATCGTAAGCTTGTAGGGTCGCTCGTGAAGAAAGCGGATGCTGTCGTGAACTTCGCAGCCGAGTCTCATGTGGACCGAAGCATCCAGACGCCAAGCGTCTTCGTCGAGACGAACGTTCTTGGAGTACAGGTCCTCCTTGAGGCGTGCCGGAAGTCTGGCGCTAGGTTTCAACAGATCAGCACGGACGAAGTGTACGGCAGCCGTGTCGAGGGATCCTTCGTGGAGACCGATTTGCTCAACCCTTCTAGTCCGTACTCAGCGAGCAAGGCAGCCGCGGACCTACTAGTCAACGCATACCACGTCACGTACGGGTTTGAGGTGACCGTGACGCGGAGTACGAACAACTACGGCCCCAACCAGCATCCTGAGAAGTTCATCCCTAGACTGATTACTAATGCGTTGCGCGGAAAGCGTCTCCCGATCTATGGGACGGGAGAGAACGTGAGAGACTGGATATTCGTGGAGGACAATTGTCGAGCAATTCACATGGTTCTGGAGAAGGGAGAGAAGGGGCAGATCTACAATATCGGCGGCGGAAACGAGAGGAAGAACATCGAGATCGCCAAGGAGATTCTTCATCGACTGGCTCTTCCCGAAACGATGATAGAGTTCGTGAGCGATCGCCCCGGCCACGATCTTAGGTACTCTCTGGACTGCGCGAAGATTCATCGCCTAGGGTGGAAGCCTCAGGTGGGCTTCGAGGACGGGCTTCAGAAGACAATTGACTGGTACACGGCCAATCAGTGGTGGTGGCGTCGCCTTGTCGATTGAGGCTGTTGAGAGCCTTTCGACATAAGAAAGGGAATGGCGCTAGAAAGCTCCCCAACTTGTCGGTGGAGATGATGATTACGCCTCTCCCGATACTGTGATGGTAGACTCGTCGACACAGGTCTCGCAGACTCCCTAGACAGAGGTCTCAGCATAGGTAGTAACAAGGTTTAAATTTGTAGGACCAGAGTTTTACTCGATCTGCCTTGGTCGAGCTGAGGATTAAGGTAGGACCAAAGGGACAAATCCTGATCCCAAAGGTCTTTCGGGACAGGTACGGATTGAAGGAAGGAGATGTCATCGTAATCGAACCTGAGGAGGACGGAGTTCTCATCAGGGGAAGGCCATCCCCACAAGAAACTGAGCGGGTGATTGAGAGGCACCTATCCGAGCTGAAAGCCAAAGGGATCAGAGGGCCTAGACTGGGAGAACTGAAGACGGTCTACTTGGAGATGGAGTTCGAGGAGAAGCATGCCGAAGCTATTCCTAGACGCTAACCTCGTAATCTATCTCAACACTGTCACCGGAGAGGAGCGACCAATAATAGACCGATTCTTCAAATCTCTCCTCAGAGAGCGTCTCTTCACAAACATGCTAGTCCTAGACGAGACGCTGCATGTTTCTAGGAGGCGCTATGCAGTCCCATACGCTATGACTATAGACTTTCTTAGACGGGCCTTTCTACCGTACACCGAGATCATACCGATAGCCGAAGAGGATCTTCAAGCAACGGAAAGGTATCTGACCGAATATGACGTGAAACCCTCTGACGCAATACATCTGGCAACCATGGATAAGGTGGGAATAACCTCGATCGTTAGCGAAGACGAGGAGCTGGATGCGGTCAAAGGCATAAAACGCGTCTGGCTCGACGCAACCGGGCAGGGCATCACGACCGCGTGATCGGTTGAAGCCTAAAGGCTGTATTGAAGGCCTCCGGGGGCAGGAACTCGCATACAAACTTGGCTGAAGATAAGCATCAAGGCGCAAGTCGCTTCAAAAGCCGCAACTCTCTGGTGTATTCTTGACCATAGTGGGGCGAGCGCAAGCTCCCGACTTTAGTCGTGGAGAGAGTCAAGCTGCGATCCGCCATTCCTGTGGAGGCCTCTTTCACCCTATGGTGAATTACTTATATAGCTAGCCGGTCCAAGAGTGAAACGAGCTCATTTGCGGAGATTTGAGGCCGTATACCGCGAAATATTGCTCTTATCCATGAGGGGCACCGATCGGGTCCCCCAGAAATCGATCGCCAAAGCGGCACGCGTCTCGACTGGATTGACGAACAAGGTAGTGCGCAAGCTGGAAGAGGCGTCCGCAGTAGAAGCAGGCCGCTACGGTTTGCGGATATTAGCGCCGGGGCGGGTGCTGAATCTGTGGGCGGCGGAACGGCGCCTTGCAGGTGACATATGGAGGTCGTTCAGGATCGATGACCTAGAAGGAGCGGAGAGGACCCTTCCGGCGAGCCTCATCCTGACCGGTTTCCCAGCTTGGGTGAAGCTGACTGGGAGACGGCCAGCCGAATACGGCAGAATCCATTTCTACGTCACGAATAGGCCAGCATTCGATCAGTGGATCAAGTTCCGCGGGAACAAGATCCGCAAGACGAATCCGAACATGTTCGCGCTGTCGGTCGATGACCCGCATCTCATATCCACATCAACGCAAGGTCTGGCGTGCATTCCTCAGGTCTACGTCGACATCTATGCCGCCGACGGGCCCGAGTGCCAGCCCTTCCTGAGGGACATGATTAACTCGTTCCCGAATCTGGCAGTGGCGTAGGGATCCAGCATGTGGCGTGATGAGGCAGTCGACAAGTCTTGGGCGGCCTTAGCCCGTCTCCGCGAGCTATCACGGTTTATCTTGATCGGGGGGTGGGCCGTCTACCTCTGGGCGCGGAAGCTCAAGAGCAGAGACATAGATCTCTGCATCGATCAAGACAACTTCTACACGCTGCAAGCTCAGCTGCAGAAAGAGAACGTGCTCATCGGAAGAAACCCACGACTGCGCAAGTTCGAAGCGAAGATGGGAGATGTGGAGGTCGACATCTACACGCCCTTCGAATCAAACCTCATCGTTCCAGTAAAGGCACTGTTTCAGAATCAATGGTTCACAGGAATCGATCAGTACGATGTCGCACTGCCGGAAGTCCTGCTGCTGCTGAAATCCCAGGCTGCACGCGAGAGATGGGGTTCAGAGAAAGGCTTGAAGGACAGGATAGACATACTCTCACTTCTACTCTACTCCGACTGGAAACCTGAAATCCTCAAAGATCTGACAGCGAAGTTCGATCCCACAACGCATTGTGTAGACGTTCTTCTCAGGACCGTGAAGGAAAGTCGAGTCGAATACCACTATCTGGGCCTCAGATATGAACGCGAGGGAAGAAAACTGAGAAGCACCATCGAGACGCTTATGACCTAGCGGACACCCCAGCGCCCATCCTCAGCCTCTCAGCATCACCGCGCAGCCCGACCCAATGCACAACACAAGCAACCACGGGTCGAATCAGCGCCCTAAGTAGCTGATCCCAAAGTTCAGCCAAGAGGAAACGAGAGGAAGAACATCGAGATCGCATGCGAGATCCTCCGTCGTCTATCGCTTCCCGAAACGATGGTAGAGTTCGTTGCCGAGAGACCCGGCCACGATTTCAGATACTCCCTAGACTGCGAGAAGACCGCTGGCCTAGGCTGGAAACCACAACTAACGTTCGAGGACGGACTTCAAAAAACGATTGACTGGTACGTCACCAACAAGTGGTGGTGGCGCCCACTGGTTGACTGAATACTATCGGAGCGACCATTGCGTGGCGCTTCCCTCCGGATGACGAGTCACCATGGCGGGCGCGATCCCGTTTGCTCGCGGAGCGGACGCTATTGTCGCGCGGACGACTGGAGCGTGCGCGGGACGCTTGTGATGGATTTGTACGCGTGGAAGACTGGAAGTTGAGCCTGCGGACGCACTGTTCTAGGTGTCATTCGAGCGTGTGGACCGTTCTCATGCAGTTCGCTGATACTTCTCCGTGAGGCTTGTTGGTTGTGGCTCTGCTGATTGTCGCGGGTGCGATGGGCACGGTCCTCACGGCGGCTGTGGCTTGAAATGTCACTGGTTTGATTACTTGCAGCTACCTCTTCCACTGAAATGCTAGCCGCGGGAGAACCCTTCATGGCGTGTGCGGGTGTGACGTGCAGGATGCGTCGAGTGTCCTCCCTCAAGCCTGGCCGAAGGTTCACTGTGGGCGTTGGGGGAGAACGTGAATTGGAGTTGCTTGTCGCTGAGATCTGTGATTCGATCCTGAGCCGCCTAAACAGAGGCGTGCCCGAGCATGTGGAGCCTTCCTCCATGGTGGCTGTCCAGTCATCCGTTCCAGTTCTCGACAAAGCCAAATCGCAGATGTTCAAGGACGTTCAGGAAGCAAGCCGTCAGTGGCTCCTAGAGCGACTGCGCGAGATCCTCGAGATCGCCATGCAGCGTGTAACGAATCCGAAGACGCCTGCGCCGGATCGGATCAAGTGGTCAAGGATCGTCATCGCAGCAGCGCAAGCCTCCAACGCCGTACTACGCGACGTCGAGATCGAGACGCTCAAACAACAGATCGCAGAGTTGAAGGCGCTCACACTCGCCCGACTGGATGAAGGCGACGTTGAGGATCGAGCAGATCAAACGCGAGATGAAGAGACTCCGGCGGACGGTTGACCGGGCACCACGCGTTTGGCGATTCCGCGGCAGACGCGTCGTCCACGCGGAGGAATGGAAATGGGGAGACTGGACGAAGCTACCTGACAAGTACTCCCTCCTAATAGTTTACGGGAAGAGTGTCCCCGAGGACTATCTCCGCGACTATGCCGAACTCCTGGAAAAACTTGAAGATGCAACCTATGGCAAGATGGTCTGCTGGGGCTGCGTGATTCAGCGAGCCCAAGATGCGAAGAAAGAACTTGACCGCCACACACGATACTGGCAGGAGAACGGAGGAGAAACCGCCAAAGAGAGATGGTACCAGGAAGCAGGCGAACCATACACGTCAAGTTTCCGCAAAGATGATGCCATACGACAAGTGGAATGGCGAATCTATAATGAGCTCGCCGAGGTGAACAACCGCACATGCGAGATCCTCAACTACTTCCACTGTCCCTACCGCGATGCGCGAGATCAACTCCTACAGGACGGCGACGACGCACATTGGCTCTGGGAACACATCCGATGGTATGACTACCACTGGAACCGTGACCACACGTTCACACCCGCAGCGAGCGAGCATGAGTGGTACCACTACGGCGAACCACCTGTCATCGACGTAACAAACTACGACGATATTATGCGCGCGATCGATGACGGTAGACTCGACAAGATCATAGACGAGCACCTACGATACATGAAAGAGACAGACCGAAAGATCTGGAACCTTTGAGCCTTGAATAATTATCGAAGAAGTCACGGTACCCAAGACGGACAACAAGCTATTGAAACTAGGCTGGGCACGAGCAGAAACTCTGAACAAGATCGGCTCAGAAGAGACCAGCTTCGCGGAAAGCGAAGATAATGGTTCAAGGATCAACTTCGCGGACCTGAACTCTCGATCGCTCCCAACCCGACCCCATGTCTTCGCAAATTCAGCTACGGTAGACTGCTCTCCTGTGGGCCACCATATGTAGTATGATTCGCTGATCTTGAATTTCGTACACGACCCTGTACCGGCCTACCCTTAGAGAAAACAGACCCTTCAGGTCCCCGTGAAGAGGCTTTCCAGCAGCCGGATCAATTTCAAGAAGCAATGCCTTCTCGGCAACCCTTCTTTGCGACTCGGAGCTCAGCTTCCTGAAGTGCCGTTCGAATCTGGGCGTGTGAACGATCCTATATCTGGGCTTCAACGCCTAGTTCCCCGAGCAGGGTACGAAAAGCCCGAGTCTTGCCTGCTCTTGCTTCCCTTCTGGAGAGTGCTATCTCACGCATCAGCTTCTTGTCTTTCATCACGTCCATAGTCTCCAATAGTTGTTCCAAGAGATCCCTGGTCTCCCGTATGAGGGCCAGTTGAGACTTGTCGACAAGCAGCGTTGTCAACTCTCTCATCGCCACATGAAGAACGTAGATCTCGAATTAACCTTTTGCATCACAGGTCAAGTGGCGCAACAAGAACTGTTGCAGCCAAGAGCCCCAATCGCATCGGATTCCTCGATGACTACAGGCGTATCCAAAGGCCGGGCATGAAAAACCACCGTTATCCAAGGCTCTGACTGAACACGACGAAGCACACAGAAGCGCCTCTTCAGGCATACACGCATTGATGCGTTTGGATGCGCTTGAGTATCTCAAGAGAAAGCCCGATGTGGACATTTTCCTGGATGCCGTCGAGTTCTACTCTAGCCTCAGAAAGTGCGAGACGACCTACACCGATGAACTGAGAGCCAAAGAGCTTCAGTGCTCCTACCCTCGCCTAGAGTTCTTCGATAGAGTGTACGTTGCACAGATGGAGAGGCTCAAACTCACAGAGATCTACTCAAATGACAGAGCCCTCGACGCAGTGAAAGGAATCAAGAGAATCTTCAGTAAGATGCCATCCGGCCACCAAGAGTCTTGCACGAGTGACGAAGTTGGGTGAAACGCCACCTGGAGCTACTTACCTAGTTGGGATTGACGAAGGTCTGTTCGAGGCGGCATGGGTGATCTTCAGGCAGCAACGAAAAAGCAAGCTCAGCTTCAATTATTGCACAAGCATAGCTGTTTGCAGGGGTAACGAAATATCGAACGTGGCAACGTTAGATGAGCAGCTTCAAGGAATTAACGCGGAGGCTTGTTAGTAACGGGCGCCATGGAAAGCGATAGTTGATAGATAGTTGCGGAAGTGAAGATCATGAGGGCTATCATTCTTGCTGGAGGCTACGCGAAGAGGATGGGGCAGGTGGCGGCAGAACTGCCGAAGAGTCTGCTGCCCATCGCGGGTAGACCCGCGATCGATCACATCTTGGGCAAGCTTACGGAGATAGCCCCAGAGAAGATACTGCTCACGACCAATATCAAGTTCAAGCTAGCATTCGAGTCATGGCTAACCTCCAAGCATCTGACAAATATCGAGCTCGTGGTTGAGCATTCGAGGAGCGAAAGGGAGAAGCTTGGAGCTGTCGGAGCCCTGGCTCAGCTCGCTCCAAAGCTCAAGCCTGATGACTACCTTGTCATCTGCGGCGACAACATCTTCACATCGAGCCTCACTGGCATGCTGGAGTGCTATCGAGAGAGGCGGAAGGCGGTCGTGGTGGTATACCATCAGAAGGGCCTTGAGCAAGTCAAACTGGGGTCCGTTGTGAGGCTGGGAAGCGACAATAGAGTCATCAGCTTTGAGGAGAAGCCGAAGAAACCCACAACAACCGTGGTCGGAGCTTGCATCTACATTCTACCGTACGAGTCACTACTCAGAACCAAACAGTACCTGGACACGGGCGGAAACAGGGATGAACCTGGCAATTTCATAGCCTGGCTCTGCAGGCAAGAGGAAGTCTACGCCTACATGCTCCCAAGCTACGTCTGGGACATTGGAACACCCGAGGGCTATGAAGAACTACAGAGGGAGTTCGCCCCAGAAACTTGACAGGAGATGTCTGGAGAGAGAGCGGGCGACGGTTCCCCGAAACGGCTTTATAGCTACATCGTGACGTAGCTGCACAGCGACCCACAATGGGGAAATATGCCACGATCTCAGTTCCCGCGGACGTTAAGAAGGTCTTGGAGAAGGCCAAAGGCAGACATGAATGGGGGGAGTTCTTGTTCAGTCTGTACTCTGAGGCAAGCAGACTTGGCAGCAGGAGGGCCTTCGAGGAGCTGGCGAGCTTACTCACGACGGAGGATTTGGAATCCATACTCAAGTCCAGCAGAGAATTCAGAGAGAGACTTGCGTTCAGATGAACCTGCTTGACACAGATGTGGTCATAGAACTACTGCGTGAGAGAAAATACGAGGCCGGAAGCATTTCAATCGTCACACTGATCGAGGTGTTGAGAGGACTTGAGGTCGAGAAGAGAGGACGAGTCAAGAAACTACTTGAGGAAACCTTCAGCCTACAGAACCTGGACAACGAGATAATCGAAACCTACTGCAAGATCTACTGTGGTCTCAAGGAGAAAGCCACACTAATACCTGACGCGGACCTGCTTGTAGCTGCAACCGCGATAGCACGGAACCTCACGTTGAAGACACGTGATGAACACTTCCAAAGACTGGAGGAGCTCGGCCTAAGGCGAACAGAAGCCTGATTCAACATAACGCCAAGCTGTGAATTCACAGCCTTTCAGTCTTGCTCTCATCGCACGCGGCTATGGTCGAATCCTCACCAGAGGGCTAGACTGTCTTCTCGGCCTGCTTCGTGAAAGGTTTCTTCCGATCTATGGCTCAGGCCAGAATATTCGCGCCTGGATCT
>Ga0315280_10000485_pt1 | contig 74070 bp, 72 predicted proteins | sample YL17G06_40_MG_FD_203697 | JGI IMG/M metagenome (GOLD analysis project Ga0315280, IMG submission 203697) | Sediment microbial communities from Yellowstone Lake, YNP, Wyoming, USA - YL17G06_40 | ecosystem: Environmental > Aquatic > Freshwater > Lake > Sediment | place: USA: Wyoming | collected... | reverse complement strand
CTGCGTTACCCTGAGATACTCTTAGGATCAAGGTCCAAGAGCTCAAACGGTGGTCCGAAAGCTGTTAAAAACCGGAATTCCACCCCCCGCTACCATACATAGATAGTTAATCATTCCTCTTCTCCTTCAATTATATTGTCTAATACCATAGTTTCATCAATCAAATACAAGTAGATTTTTTCTAACAGGTCTTGTTGCGCTTTTTCATCAATTCCTAGGACTGTCATAATTGCTCTATCAATTTTCAATCTTGGCTCAAAGCCTTTGCCGAAGTGATCCTGTATTCCTTCGAAATGTTGCACATACTTCTCCAGCTTGTTTTTAGGAATTCTGTCACTTTTTAGATTTCTTGCTAGCTGGATCCACACGCATGGGAAATCTTCGTTGCGTATATTTTCAAAAACCGATAGCAATTGTTCTTTTTCATCAGCAGACAACTTGTCAACTGATGGGACCTTTAACTCTTCGAGCACATACTGACGCACCTTTGACCATCCAGTCGGAACTCTTTCTATGAGGACTTGGACAAAATTAATGGCGCTGTTAAACCATAAAGACCATATTTTTGCCTCTTCGTCACTCAAATTACGCAGACAAATCATCATATTCGGAAATACGCGAGGCGGATTAGAGTAGTAAGCAAAGAAATTTGTTCCTGGAGAACCTATCATAAACCTTTCACGTACGGCAAAATTGGATTTTCTTTCTGTTAAATAGGCTGACCATTCCTTTGAGATTTGTCTACTTTTGACTCCCCCTAATGCAAGGAAGTTTTCATAGTTAGGAAACTTTTTATGAACTATGAACTCCTCGTAATTAGATACATCGATTTTAGTCTGCCCCGTGATTCTTCTAAGACTGGGCAAGACACACCTCTTGGGTACGGTAATTAAATCTTCACTGGACCTATTCTTTGCAGTAATAGAATCTTCAGAGAGCGCTTTAATGATCCAAATATCCCTATTCGAAAGATCAGGAGTCTGAGGGTTTATTAGACTCATTTCTGGGAAGCTTCCTCCCCTTCTGGACCTTGCGCCCTCTGTTAGAGTTGTTTTTGTCTTTGAGACCTCGATTAACTTGGGATTCGTACAGATGGAATCACAGAATTTTATTAATTCGTAATTTGCTAGTGCAATGTTCCTAAACAAGTTTCTTGAGTCAAGGGTCTTTTGGCTTATCTTTCGTAGTTCAAATTTTGTATCTTGGATGATTTCTCCCTCTTTGGATATCTTTGATAGGTGTTCTATTGTCGTAGCTAAAGATCCATCAAGCTCTTTAAATAGAATGAACGAAGTGGGCCCTTGCTTTCCTTTCTCGGCAATTAACAATATTTCATGCAAAACTGTTTCTTCAGAAAAGTTCATTGCATCTTGCCGGATTAGAATGTATTGAATCCAATATTCATCCACTAACATCTTCCTAAGTTTCTTATCAGTATCTTTTCTAAGGATAGAGGCTGGGAGTACAGCAGCTATTTTTCCTCCTTTGCCGAGTAGTTCATCTGCTAGCAAAATGAAGTATGAGCAGTAACTCATTCTCTCATCAATAACCTCATTCCTACTAGGAAATCTATCCTAAGTCTTTCTTTGTACGCTTCACCAAAAGACAGAATGCTTTCTTGCCTTGTGAAGGGCGGGTTCATGATGACAACATCTGCTCTCTCTATTTTGATTTCCTTACCAGGTTTCGCGTTCATCGCAATGGAGCCGACTTCAATCGTTTCGTCTCTTCGTTTAATACCTTCAACGAATTCAGTAATTGCTCTTTGTTTTCGGGCTTCAGGGAGAACATAAGACAATGGTGGAATGGTACTCCCAACTTTTAATCTTGTAGAATCGTAAATTCCAATTCTCACTTCGTTAGTCTCATAGATTGGAGCCTCCATTGCTAGTTGTATCGTCGAAAGGTGTGCTGCAAAGGGCATTATATCTATGCCAGTTATTTCTTTTTCTACAAATTGTCTGTGATCAGATTCTTCAAATTTCTTTTGAGTCTCGAGAAGTTCCTTTTTTCGCTTATATGAGAAAGATAAAAGTGTGCCACTGCCACAGGCGGGATCAATTATTTTTGAGTTTGCATCTTTGATAGATAGGTCAGCTAATAGTTTAGCGGCTTCATTCTTGGTATAATATGCAGCAATTGGTCTTCTAACAGATATCGGAATTAAAGAATGAAAAACCGTACCTAAAACAACATGGGTTATAGACTCAGGCGACAAGCCATAGATAGCTTTTATAACCTCCCGTAAGAGACCTAAGGATTTATGAGAGAATTCGGATGCCACTCCAAATGAGAAGATCGGCGCGTAGTTTTGATCCAAAACTTTATCAAAATAGCTGTTGAGTTCCTGTGGCGATTGCAGCGAGTCTGGATTGATTATTGGGAATTTTTTAGGGTTATATGAAGAAAGAATTCTGTAGAAGACCATTTGATTCAAAAGCAAGTATCCAGATGCGTATTGGGCTGCTCTCTTTAATTCTTCATCAGAAAGTTCTCCGCCTATAATGGTTCTGAAGATTCCCACATTTTTTGAAACAACCTCAAGCTCGTTTGTCAGAACGTTAACAGACTGCTGGAGAATTTTTACGACTTCCCCGATATCTTGCTTGGGAATTTCCCTTTTGTGTATATTATTCTCCAGCCAAAGAGAAACATCTTCAAGCGGAAGTGAAGACCGCAAATCTGTCGGCTTATCTCTTCTCAAAAAAGCGACAGTATATTTGTACTTTGAGAGTATTTGCTCCGGAACTATTTTAGCCAACCTAGCTTGTTCTATTTCCTTCTTGAGGTCCTCCGGGTAGGTTATTAAAAAGGTTCCTTGGGCCTCTGGTGTTTGAAGATAATCATGAGCTTGTGCTAAACCCTTCCACTTTGTTTCTTCCCACTCAGCTTCTCCTACAAAAACACCCTCATTCTGCACCCAAAAATCGACTGTTCCCCTCCTTCCATCTGGAAATAAACATCCTCTTTGAGTTGTAGCATTCAAACCTTTAGACCTAAAATACTCTCCAAAGAGGTCTGTTACGGAGTTCTCGGTCGGGCTACCCAACACAAACCCTCAAAAATTGCTCACTATCTCAAATAACATTCATGTTTAATCGCCTTATAATATGTTCTTACCCTTGCGCCGTGATGACGGCGAGTATCAATATCCCCGAGGCTACCATACACGTTCTCATTTGGAAGATTCAAGAAATCCCTCTATTTCTTCTTCTGCGTTGTCTGCTTTGGTGAATATGGGTACGTTTTCCATGCCTGTGGCTATGTAGCTTGATAGCATCCATTCCCCTAGAGCGAGCTTTTATAGAAAGCCTAAAAGTATGTATGTGGCAGTTCAAATCTATGTTGCTGAAATAAAGATGTCATCAACTAGAGTTATTAAGATTCAATCAACCTAATTGATTTTTGCCTAGAACCCATTCAGCTCTTCAAGTCTATCCTCTATTTCTTCTAGGCTTCTCATGGCTTAGGTGCGCGCCAGCGTCTTGCAAAATTATATTCCTCCTGTTAATTTCATAAGACTTACTGGTGACCGCATCATATCCGCATGACCGAGTAGGAGGGAGGATAGAGCGGTTGTCAGCATCGCGATCAGGCAGAGAAGCACATGCACCAAAACGTTTCCTAGGCCTCTGGTTCGGAGTTGCCGTAACCCGAAATGATCTTTAAGCCTGGAAGCTGTCCGCTCCACCGCAGATCTCTGTCGATACAGTTGCTTCAGCCTGGCAGGTCCATGAGACCGGAACTTTCGGTCGATGCGGAGAACCCGCGTATCACCCTTCCTCTGGTTTTTGGGGTAAGGTATGACTGGCTCCACGCCTAGGCGCCTCGCCTCATCCCTGAAGGTGCTGCTGGAGTACTGTGAGTCCGCAGCCACGCTCTTCACCCCACGCTTATGCTTCAAAGCTTCATGGAGAAGGCTGGCTGCCGCCTTCTTCTCATTCACATTCGCAGGCTCCACCACAACCGCCAGCGGCATCTCACCACCCACATCCACAGCCAAATGAACACCGTAGCCTAAAACCACGTTTCTGCCTTGTTTTCGCAAACAGGCGTCAAAATCGCTGTATCCTCGCCGGCTATCCTCAGGATCACGCCTACTATATGCTTCTATGAAGGTTGCGTCTAAAGCGACGGTTTCAGCGTCTAACACGCCCATCCCATCAAGCTGCCTGATTAGACGCTTCATTAGACGCTTGAACCCTTTAGATCCTACTCTACGCCTAAACCGTAGAAGCGTGGAGGGGTGATAAGGCTTCTCTGAATCCGCGACGTCGCAGAGGCCTCGTAGATCCTCGTGGCTCCAGAGAAGCCTGTAAAGCTCCTCGTAGCTTTCAATTCGCATAAGCCGTTTGACCAGCTCAGCCTTAAACATGCCAAGCAGGCTTCTATGAGGCCTGCCAACTCTGCTCTTCCTCCCATAGCTTCTTGACAGAACCTTTTCTACAAACCCTAAATCCAACGCTTGAAAGATACGGTATAGAGCTTCATACCCACTCAAAGCCTATTCCTCACCGAAGATGGCCTGGTGGGTTTGAAGCTCATCTACTCTCTTGTCAAAAACACGTATACATTTTCATGTCAAACCAAAGAATATTGCAAGACGCTGGCGCGCATGCTTGTTCCTAAATTGATTGTTTTGTGTTTAGGCTGTGAAGTGGGTTATTGATCTTGTTTTCCATGGAAAAAAAGGGGTACTGACCGCCTTCGAGGATGAGACCTGGCTGGAACTCAACCCAACAATCGCCGCCACGTGGATGCCGAGAGGCGTACAGCTCGAGATCCCTACACCAGGCGTTAACAGGCGGATAAACATAAAATCAGGGACTTCACTTAACTTCGGCACACGCCACGCGCGATTAATAATTTCCCAAACCCGCAACCACTACCAGAAGCCTGGATTCTCCTACCCTCACTTCACAATGTTTTAAGCATATATAATGAGGTATTAGCTTTCAAGCAATCTGACAAATGAAAATGCTTACCTGAGTTGGCTGAAGTATCAATTTGCAGTTTCATCAAAGGCTAAATAATCCGTTTAGAGTCTTCTTTACACAAACAAGAGAATGGTGTTTAAACCATGGCGAAATCAGAAACATTAAGGGAATTTGAGCAGTAAGAGAAGTTAACACGTCGAGGTTTCTAGGGTAGATAGAATATTCATATCTCTATGAAGATAAATATATCATGGTCTGGAGCTGCCTCACGTGGTTAACACTTGGATAACATTAGCAGCATTGGCAATGGGATTTGCACTTCTTCTCCTTGGTTATGTAATGATAATTTTAGTTTTACTTAAAGGACCAGGAAGTAGAGACGTAACCTTTCTTCACCTGAAGTACATGACTTGCATGTCTTTTGCACTTGTCGTAGGCGGTGTAATCCTATTTATCGTTAGCTTGTATTTAGTTGCTACACTAAAGATGTAAACTGTATCGTATGACGCTCGCGTCTAGCAAACAAATTGTGTTTGAACCTCAACAGATTTTTACATCTTTCACAAAGCGTATTCCAGCTTTCCGTTGGTCTGTGGATGGTTGATGCGAGCGGGGATATGTTTGATAGCATGGTCGGCTAGGTATGTTTCGAATTGGCTTATGCCCTTCTCCTTGCGTTCTCCTTCGTTGGCGTAGAATTGGGTTCCGCGGTCTGTTAGGATTTCGCGTGGAGGTCCATACTTGGCTATGGCTTGCTTCAGGACTTTGAGGGTGTTATCGGCTGTTGGTTCCTGGGAAACTCCGTGGCCGTCCCATAGCTGCTTCCAGTCTGTGTGCCAGAGCTTCATGCTATACTCTCTTTCATATCTTACCCACTTCCGTCTAGTTTGCTTGGATGGTGTAGGCAAAGCTCTACCGGTTTCCCTCAAGACTACGCGCTAGTTTGTCCCTAATTTAGCATCTTCATGTCGATTTTATGTGTTAAAGTAGGGGGATCTGGCCTTTCTTGGTATGCCTACGCGCGTAAGATAAATCTCTGAAAAGTAGGTACTGAAGCTGCATTTTTATTGTGGGTACCGAATATGGCGGTAGGTACTGAAGAAAAGGTTCTAACTCTTCTAGCATCCAGCTACAGCAAGGGCGGACGCAACTACATTCAGTACCTACTTAAGCTTCCTAAGGATATCGTTGAGCTTTTGGGGTGGCGGAAAGGTGACCGGTTGCTGTTGCAGGTGGGCAGACATAAGGTTACAGGTGAGCTTGCGCTTCGATTAACCAAAAAGACCCAGTAAAAATCCTGTTTCAGCTTGATAAGCATGTATGCGGCCGCCTACCGTGCTGTCTTCAAAAAATTTTTGTTGCCCTACAGATTTCGGAAAAGGATTGTTTTCCGAGATGATTCTTCCGTTTCCGCCCCCAAAATACCTTGCTTACACATTTGCAACATGAAACGTCATAGGTAGGTCGCCTAGGCGCTATCCTATGTGAAATAGGATTATGAGATTTGGGACCGTATTTATCTTGTGAGGTGGGATATTGTCCTCTGGCTTCGTCCACATCTCAGTCCAAGCTGATCTTTACCGTTTATTCTCGTCCTACTGCTTCGGCAAGAAGGGGAAAGGTCAAGTTCTGGAGGAGCTGTTGCAGCTGTTCATAGAATCCAAGGGAGGCTTGGTCCCCACAGACTACCTGACTGCCAAACGCAGAATACTCAACAAGCAGAAGGCGCAGTTGCTCTCCGAGATCCCGCATATAGATGAGCTGAACAGGGTCTGGCGGGAGCTTGGTGGAACCTTAGACCGCCTGGATGAGTTTATGCCTAAGGTGTATGAGTGGTTTGAAAGCCATCCTGATTCCGGGGTTACAGAGGATGAGGTTGACGCTTTCTATGTTCTTGGGCGTAACCGCCAAGACCGGGAGAGGATTAGAGATGCGTTGAGGCAGCACAGGGGCAGGCTGGTCGAGGAAGCTAAGGCGAAGATGGCTTCGATGCCTTCCACTGAACCTGACGAGGAGGAGGGTGTGAAGCATGGCTGAGGATGAGGCTGCTGAAGAACTAGACTCAAGTGAACCTTCAGAGGAGTCTATTGCGACGTTGAAGCCTGAGGTGGTTGCTGCTGAGCTGGCCCGCGAAGGTAAACTCAGCTACCTGACGCTTCGAATACTCAACGAAGGCTTGGAGAACGTTATGAAAAGCATGATGCAGGGCATCGGGTCCCTTGAGCCTCTGGCGAAGTTTATGCATCAGGTTCCAGACCCGGAGGGAAAGCTTCTGCCGCTTAGACGAATCATACCTGACTGCAGCATGCAGGAGGACCGCGCCACAAGGCTTGCGGATCCTTCTACCTCAGCCAAGAAAACCTACTTTGAGCTTGAAAGTGAGGCTCTAGCCCTAGCTGGCTACGATGAATTCAACCGGTACCTTGACCTCATGTACGATAAAGACCTTTTCCCCGAGACACCTAAAGGCGAGATGAAAGCTCTCGCCATCCTCTACGCAGGTGACCAGTACGCTGAGGCTTTCGTAGCCGCCTACCGAGCTATGGGCATAATCATGGGCTTCATGGCTTCTCAGGCAGGAGCTGAACGATACACGGTCAGCAACCCTGAGTACCTCCACTACCTTGAGCTTCTCAGGGTCCGAGCTCTAAGAGGCGAGACGCGGATCAGCGAAGAGGAGAGGCAGGCCCTAGCCCTGATCGTGTACGGCAATCTGGCTCAGATCCCGGTTGAGCGCATGGAGCCTATTCTGCGGTTAGCCATCAAAATTTCGCATCTAGGCTACCTCCGTGAGAACGTGAGCTCAATGTACCGCAAGTTCTACAATGAGGCTCTTAACCAGTACCTTCCTGAGTTCACCAAAATAATGAGTGAAGTTGTCGCTGAAGTTACAGGCATGATCCGGATGGGAGGCTTTAAGGTCAACTACCAAGTGGCAGAGGCAGGTATGTTCCCAGCTTTGGTTGCGCCTCCAGGTAGCTGGAGTTCAGGACGGCTCATGGGTGAGGTTACGCTTACACCGATACGCTTCATGCCTGTGTTCACCAGCCAGGAGATGGGAAGCATCAACGCCTTCTTCGGTGAGGCAGGTTCAGGAAAAACACTTTTCTTCCAGGCCCTAGCGACCTACAGCATTCTCAGACATGGAGGTGACATTGTGTTTGTGCCTCTATGCGACGACAGCAACCAGCCTGCACTCGCATGTCTGCCCTGCTTCGAATGCGGCTCCGAGAGGTCGGACCTAGAGGAGTCGCGGAGACGCCTCAAAAAGCTGGAACTTCTAGGCTTAAGCCCTACTGGTCTCCCAACCCTCATGCTGAATTTCCTCACACCCGGGGACAGGCACCTGCTTGAGGCTGAGCCTGTAACCGTATTCGACAGAATTATCGAGGTTGAGGATCCGAAGAGCTTTCAGCTTGACTGGAACTCGATTATGAGTGAGCTGCGGAGAATAGCTTTGCAGTACGGCTTCAAGACACCTAGAGGAATAGTGGCTGTAAGAAACCTTGGTCGTCTCAGCGAAAGGGAAAACGTGGAGATTCAGGTTGCTCACCAGCTGATCTGGCAGCTTATGGACTGGATGGAGCGCAGCCGAATAAGCGCTAGGCTTCAGGTGGATGAGATTCATGAGATTGCGCCGTCGCAAGTTAGGCTTGCCCCCAGTGACCAGTACCGTATGGGCGGAATGATGAGTACCCTGCTTAAGCGAGCTAGGCGTAAAGGGCTTTCAGTTGATTTTAGCAGCCAGATGCTTGAGGCTGTTATCCCTGAGCTTCGTGAGCTCAGCACAAACGTTTTCTGGCGTGAGCTTCCCCCTGAGCAGCTTGATCTCCTCGTGAAGCAGGTGGTGATGTTGCCCCGAGACCTCATGGAGGTTGTGAAGGAGCTGAATGTTGGTCCCACCCTGAAGGGCACTTATCTCTGGAACTGGTACCATAAGCCTGCTAGAAGCTTCAGTCTGGTAGAGGCATGTCTGCCGCCTCACATGCTTCATCTCCGCGGAACCTCAAACCTAGAGGTTTTCAAAGCCTACGAGGAGACAGGTGGAAACCAAATCTTAGCCGACGCCGACAAGGTTCCAGTCATACAGCGGTGCAGAAGCACGGTTGCCACCAAAGAGAAACGAGGAAAAACACCTGCACCCACCACCCAAGCGGACTTCGGAGTCTTGAAGTGAGTAAATAACTTGCATTATGGGTCTGGTAGAAATGCTGACTTTCTACGCGGTTGAGTGGACTCCTCGAGGCCGACAGAGGCGAACCGCCGTTCTGAACCGCCCCTTCATCAACGGGATCCTTGACCTTCATGAGGCTTTGCTTGAAGCCTCAACCGACTACTACTGGAGGAGTGGAAAAACGGAAATAGTGTTTCTCATCGATGAATGGGTGCGTGCACCCTACCACAGACAGTCAGTTGCTTACGTGAAGGTGAAGCTGAACCCTCTGACTCGGCAGATTGAGATCAAAGCCTTGAACAGTGGACCTGAGTGGCGCCACATCAAGGAGGAATACGGCTTGGTTTGCCGGGGGAAACATCGCTTCCAGCTGCACAGACAGGTGGTTCACATAGAGAGGTACGACGCGGTGAAAAGCCCTCCACCACTCACACCTGCACATCCCTACTACGGCTACAGAGGAAACCTGCCCTACTACTCTAACCAGCCTACGGAAACAGGGCAGACGCTTCCCTATCCGCCCTCCATAAGAGTTCACTACGCTGGACCTAGAATAGCCACGAGACACATAGGAGAACAAATCAAAACGGAGAGAAAACTGAAGCAGAGATACTAGGCTTACCTATTTTTTAGGAGGATTTTGGGCTATAAGAACAACTTTGTGGGCAGTTCTTCGTTTTCTGCTCTGCGTTCCGCATGTAGTCCATGAGGCTCCAGTCGATTCTCTCCTCGAAATTCAACCCTAGCCTAGAGTATAGGACTTTAGCAATCTGCTTCTCAATAATCTTGGCTCCAACACCCATGATGCCTTGAAGCGCATCGTGGAAAGCTTCAATCTTCTCAGGGATCTCATTACGCCTAACCCTGCCAATCCTCTCGATATGGTACCATATCGCTTGGCTTGGGCCCTCGCCGAGAACCCGCATGCCTTCATCAACAGCCTCAAGCAAAGCCTCCCTGAATTTCCTTCCATGTTTCTCTGCGTCATCCACAGCGTTCCCCCCCCCCCCGATTTTTAGATGTCTCCTTCAAATATGTCACCTCCACTATAGTATTGGAGTAAGCTTAGGCAACGGGTAGCCTTTCGACACATCCATCTCAACCGCATACAATCCAGTTCTAGGTTTGATGCCGTAGAGTAGCAGGCAACCATGCTCCCTTCCGAGGCGGAGGTAAACATCGGCTATTGGGCTGAGCTTTGTAGCTAACTCCCTGCGGCCTGCTTTAACTAGGGCTATAACCATTGCCTCAGCCCTCCTTGCTCCGGTGGCGCTTAGATTCAAGATTTCTTCGCACCGCTCTTCGCCATAGAGGGTTATCAGCGTATCCGTACCAACAATTGAGAGGTTAGGTTGACCAGTTTCGGCGCTGAGCTCCTCGCTCATCTTGACGGATTTATCCAAGTCTCCTCTCCAATCCTCTCCCTTCACAACGATTACGTTAGGCCAATCCTTAGGCGGTGTGGTAGCCCCCGTCACAATTATCCTCACGTAACGCCTAAACTCCTCCTCGGTTCCACCATAAACATCAACATACTTACGCATCATCAGGTAGTTGACCCCGCTGCTAGGAACGATCACGACGCCCTTCCTCTGAAGTGCGAAGTTAGTAGCCATCAGAGCCACAAACAAATGGTACTCAAGCGTGGACACCTTCTCATCTACCTCCAAGAGCATAGTCGAGCCCCTAGACACTCCGCCACCCAAAGCTTCATCCAAATCCCTTGAACCTGTAGAGTACATTCCAGGCGGGTCTGGGATTGGCTGGAACCGTTTAGGCTTCTCGATGGGCTTGGGCTTGAATGGGGGGAAAGCTTTAAACCCGCCCTCAAGCGTGAAAACAAGCTTCCTCTCCGGTAGTCTAGTTCCCCTAAGCTTGACGAGTTCCAAGTCCCTGATCAGCCTTCCATCCAGCTCCCAGGCCCTAAGAACCATAACGCCGTCCGCCACAAACTCCTCAACACCAAGCCCAACAGTTTCCCTTCCTATTCCAGTTTCAACCGTAAGCAGCGTGGTGCAGCCCAGCTGCCTCACAATCTTACCTATAATGGTGTGCAGCATGACTCTGGCTTCTATAGGGTCCCTGAAGGCTTGAGCCATAGCTGAGAAGCTGTCCACCACAAGCCTCCTAGCTCCGAGAGACTGAACCTCAGAGAGAATCAGGTTAACCGCTTCAGATACACCTTGCTCCTTAACCGTCACCAAATCCAGAAACCTGAATTTACCCTCCTCATTAAGCTTCGCAACGTCGCGCCCGCAGAACCTTGACTCATTCTCTATAAACGTTGCCTTACTCTCCGCGAAAGACGCGTAGACACCATTCTCACCATACCTGGTGGCGCCTTCACATAGATACCTAGCTGAAAACATGGTTTTCCCTGTGCCGGGGGCGCCCGCAACCAAAATCAGGCTTCCACTTGGAAAACCGCCTTCAATGAAGGGATCCAGCTCACCTATACATGTTGGAATACGCTTAACCAAGAATTGCACCTTAAAATAATAGGGTTTTTGATGCATTAAAAGTTGATGTTGAAGACGTCTGAGCGCCTCTAGACCAAGGTAAAACAGGTAGCGGTAGACCTATGGAGCTGAAGCTTGAGCCAAAATTATTGACTTTCAAAATCTGATTTTTGAAATACTTATATAAAACGCTGGGAAAGATGTATTCCAAGGATAAACCATGAGCTCAGAAGTTTCTCCTAGAATATCAGCCTCCATCAAATTGATGCTCAGTAAATACTCAGCGGAGGACATGGAGAAAATGTTTGAGGAAATCAGGCGTACAAGACTAAATCCTGCTGAAATAGCAAGGGCAATTAGAAGGGAGGAGAACCTCAAGTATGCGTCTAGGTGTGGAAGACCGTCTAAGCTGAAGCAGTGGCTTGAAAACGACCTACCCAACAACAAAATCCTGGAGAAAGCTGAACGTGAAGGCGCGTCAAAAACAACTCTCTGGAGGCTGGCGAAAGCCATCGCCCTGCGTAGACGAACATTCAGCTTCGAAGAATGGATGAAGCCTAAGAAGAAGGCGAAACGTTTAGCCACCGCCTTAAAGGCCGCCATGATAGCTAGGGATACAGCAGCCCGCCTACAGCCTAAACGGAAACTTGATGCCGAAAAAACTCTGTCCCGAAGAAGCCTAGGAGAACTGGAAGCTCTCACCCAACTCGCCAACTCAAGATTCAAGCTTCTTTTCGAAGAAACGGAACCTCAAACCTATAGGCTACGCATCTAGGAGGAGAACTCCCATACCTCGGTACACACGTAAACCAATATTCAGATACAGATTACGTAAACAGCCGAAACACCGTAAGCCACTCACACCCGCAAAGAGACGCGGAAGAGTCAGCTTGCAGCCGAGTGCAAGAACAGTCACCTACACACCACCAGCTGCCATTGCGGAGATCAGAGGGGAAAAGGATTTGTTGAAGAGGAAGCTTCTCCTAGCAGGCTACCTCACCAAACGTCTCCAGGAGGAAGAAGTGAAAACCTATGTGGTAGGCGGCTTCGCTGCAGAGGTCTACACAGGAGGGCAATTCAAAACCGCCGACGTGGACCTGGTGGCCTCAAACACTGAGAAGCTTATCCGATGCTTGGAGGATGAGCTGGGCTTCAACCTAATAAAGGAGGGTTTAAGAGGATGGATAAACGAAGAACTGGGAATCGCTGTAGACGTGGTAGGCACAGCTCTCACCGGCTCAGAGGACAAGGTTAACAAGATCGAAGTATCGAAATGGACAGTTAACCTCATAGGGCTTGAAGACCTAATTGTAATGAACTTCTGTGGATTCAGGTACTGGGACGACCCACATGACTTGGAACGTGCCTACGCCATAATTGGAGCCCATAAAGAAAAGATAGATTGGGAATATCTGCGGAAGAAGGCCATCGATGAACACGTAGAGGACTTGCTGAGCAAGGCCAGAGAAAAACTTGGTTGCTAGAGCAACCTTGAAGTGTCTTCAGCTTCCTTAACTTGAAAAGACTGTGTTCTCACATCTTTGGTCAGGTGCTCAGCCCTCAGCACGTTTCAACTGTAGGCTTGAAGGCACCCATGAAGTTCTCCACAGCATATTTTTCTCTCGGTGGTGGGGATGACTGAGAGGAAGCTTCAAGACATGGACGCACGAACATTCCTCATCTGCGGTTTGCTGATATTGGTGCTTAACATCTATCTGATGCGTCTAACAGTGTTCAGGTAACCCATATTTTTTGTTTGATAAAAAGTTGCGTGGGATTGAAGCTAAGGAGCTTAAGCTAATCGGCTTATTCGCTGTTCTGGGGTGGCTGTTCAGCAGGCAGCAGTTTGTCGCTTGGCTTTGCTCGCTGAATCCTCTGCAGGGGCTTCTGGTCTGGTATGCGGCTTTCACCCTATTCATACACTTCATGCTACGAGGCTTAGGTATAAACCTCGGTGCACTTCAGGTTAAGAGCTGGAGCAGCCGCCACACCGCTGCTTTCGCCATATTCTTCTTCTGCTTCAATATAGTGTGGAACTGGGCTGAAAGTGCTTGGGCCAGCTACTCCATAGGTGGAACTGGCGAGCTTCCAAATGTGCTTGTTATGAGTGAAGATGGTGTAGTTTTTTGGCTTTGTCTTAACTACGTGAGCAAAATGTCTTTTCCATTTCTGTTCTGGCAGCAGCCCGTGGCGATGGCTGTAGATTTAACCTACATCTTAACGCCTGTGCTGGGGATGCTGTTCGCCGCGTTTCTGCTTACGCCAACCCAGATGGCTAAGGCTGTCGCCAGAATGGTTAGAGGAGGCTGATTACTCTGGTTCTAGCGGGGGCACCTTCCTCAGGCTTCCCTGTTGAAGCTGTGGATAAGGTGATAGCTGGATTGAAAGCGTTATCTGACGGTTTAGCAGTGATCTTTGTCTACGTGTTCCACAGCTTCGGCCTCGACATCGACCCGAATACTGTGAAGGCTTTAACCATGCTCATAGCTGCTTTTGCGGCTTTCAGGTTTAGCAGCATGCTCGGGAAATGGCTCTTCATCATCATTCTCTTCATAGTCATTATGGGGGCTGGGCTGCTGGCTGGCTTCCTGCCGTTGGGGTGAAAAGCGGTGCGGGCTTTATGGTTCATCTACGGCTTAATACTTCTTGGAGCTTTAGTGGACAAAGCTGTTATTGACATTTTAGAGAAAGCTGATGTCGCCTTCCAGTGGCCTAGCACTCTTCTATCAACCTACCACAATGTCTTCTTCTTAGTGTTCCTGCCAATCACAGCGGGGCTGATCGCCTCGGTTCATGCACGTAGCCTATTCCTGAAAGGTGTGGTCACGGGGTTCCTAGCTCTGCTTTCAGGCCTCGAAGACCTAGTGTTCTGCATCCTGAAATACGGCTCCGACCTTTTGTGGATCTCATGGAAGTGGCAGTGGCTATTAGCCTCCAAGTTCTTCGGCGGAGAGATGACAACTGGTCATTTGCTTCTCTGGTGCACGGCGTTTAACCTCATTATCCTTTACTGGTGGAAACGAATCTAACTAGCGAATCCACGAGGATTTGAACCCGCTTCAATTTCGACTTCCTCCTTTATCTTCGCTAACAATAGAGTAAAGCTGTTTAAAGATTTTCACAGAGGTATACCTTGGATCTCAACATAATTAACACTTCTTGCAACTATATCTTTTCTTAATGCATCTTTAACTTCGCCTTTCGCCGTAAAGTATAAGATTTGCCATCCCAGCCCAGAAATTATCTTTAGTATCTCCATCTGCTTTTGCAATCTTATGGGATCGGCTTTTACAAAGGGATCATCCAATATGAAAAATCCCTTTTTGTCCTTCAAGAGTTTTTTTCCAAGAGCAAGACGAATAGAGAGATATAGTTGGTCGCGAGCACCTCCGGATAGTTTTTCTGCCTCAAGTATTTCTCCATTTTTCCGCTTAACCTCAATCTTTCCCTCCCTCCGATTGAAGGTTACTTCTTTGTAAAGACCATCTGTGATCTTGTTAAAATATTTAGAAACAGGGCTATTCCTACCGAAAAGCTTAGAAACCTTTTCTTTTTCTTCGGCTTCTATCATTTCAAAAATTTTCATGACCTCCAAAGCGTAGTTTTTATTGTTCTCGTTTTCTCCTATGAATAATTTCAGTCTACTCATAGCTGCCTCCAAGTCTACGGATGTTTCGCAATGGAAGTAGTCTCGATCTGCCTCTGACCGTAGGATCTCATTTATTTTTATCTCCATCCGTTTAAATTTCGTCTTAAAATCGCGCATTTTTTTGTCGATTTCGTCTAATCTATCTCGATATGATTTTTTACTAGTTTTCAAATTTGAATAGGTTTTTTCATTATATTTTATACCTTTAGCTTTGGCTTTATACTCTTCGAGGTTCCCGACCTCATCAGCCCAATATGAGATATTTTCTTTTGATCTCCCCTTTTTTCTAAAAATAACTTCAAGGGCGCTCTCCTGTTCTCCTGCCATCTTTTCATACGTCATTTTTGATTCAAGTTCCTTGGAGTATTCTTGGATCGAGTTTACTCTCGTTTTTTTTCTTAGGTCGCTTATATTTCCGTCAGCACTTTCTATCTCTCTTTTTATCTTAGGGATCCGTTCTTCTTTTAATTCGTTACTCTTATTTTCTAAAATTTCTTTATTGTTTTTTAGAGACTCAATATCATCATGTTCTCTAGAATATTTTTCCTCAAAGGTTTGAATATTAGAGAGAATTCCTGTAATATCCTCTGCACCCAAACCGAGTTTTGATGCAGATAGGGTTATTTTTTTCAGTGCTTTCGCAAGCCAAGCTTTTCCGCTTACTAATCGGAATATGAATGCTCCTGAAATTACCATAGATCCAAAAAATAACACGGCCAATATATAAAAGAAAAGTGATGGACTAATTATAATACCAAGTAGAGATATTCCGAATAATATTACAGAAATTACTGCCATGAAAGTTAGAAAGTTTCCTTTAGCTTCTTGATGCGCCACCTCTTCATCTTTTTTCTTATAGTTTATGATTTCAGGTTTAATCTCATCGTCCAATATTTTCTTTCTATCCTCAAGTACTTTGAGATTTTGCTCTCTTTCTTTCAATATTTCACGTATATCTTCAAGTTTTTTATTGGCATCATCAAGCTCTTTGAGTAATCCTTCTTTTTCAATCTTACGAATTTCAATGATATTTTCACTGTCTCGCCATAGTTGTTCATCCTCTTTGTTAAAAACTTCTAAGTCAGCTATTCTCTCTAAAGCATGTTTGAGTTTATTCAATGCTTCCTTTCCATTTTCATACGTCTCCCTTTTTCTAGCATCTTCAAAACTACTCACTTCTTGTTCAATCTTTTCGATGGCTCTTTTGATTTTTGCGTATTCTTCTTCGAGTATGTCTAACTTTTCCTCTCTGAGCTTTTCAAGAAGGTTCTTAATATTTTCGATAAGGTTTTCTGCGTCCTCTATCCTCGTTTTTAATTTTTCAAACTTTGTATTAGAGAAACTCCCGCTTCGCGTAATTTTTCCCATCTCCATAAGGGCTTCTCTTATTTTGAAGATATCTTCTGTTCGTAGACCAGTAAGATGATCTGTCATGTTGACGTAGAATTCGCTCTCATCACGGATGTGCAAATCGCTATCTCTTACTACGAAAATGTTACGGCATTCAGATGGAGTTAAGTCCGAAATTCTTGTTAAATTCCCTTTTTCTGGTAGTTTGATTTCCTTATGATTTTTCTCTATGATAATATGGCCTTCGGGATATTCATCCACTCGGTCTATACGTTCGAAATCTTTGATATTCCGACCTAGCAACATCTTTACCATTGCATCTATCGTGAGAGTTTTACCGTCCTCATTTTCACCGAAAAATAAATTGAAATCATGGAGAGTTATCGGTCCTATATTGGTTAAAGGACCGTATCGTGTTATCGAATATTTTTTAATTTTCATATTTGCCCCACATCGTCAATCGGATTGCTTGGCCTGTATCATCGCTTTAATCGCGAAGTCGCACATTTGTTTTCTTTTTTCGTCGCTGTAATTGGTTTGTTCAAGTTTATTGATGAAACTTTTGAATAAGTCGTCTTTCAATATCATCTTTACGTCGCTGCACTCATAATTCAATTCATCACATCTCCCCGCAGTGGTTTCTTTTATTTGTCTTTTGAGTTCAGCTTCATCCATTCGTATGAGTTCACTATCCACGAACCCCTTGACTGTTAGGATAACTCTTGCCTTTGGGTGAAGGCCCTCAAGACGTTTTTTAATGGCCGCTATAGGTTTTTCGTCTTTAAACGGATCGAGTTCTATAATTACTTCTTCGAAATGTGGGGTATTAATGGGGTATTCCTTCGGCGGCTTGCCGACCTCAAAAAGATTTACTTTTCTTTTGCCTATTTCTCTTTTGGTTATTGAAATAGGCGATCCTGGGTAAACAAAAAATTGCCCGTCCCCTAACGTCCAACTTTTAAAATCTGAATGAAAATGCCCAGCAAGGATGTAGTGAACGTTTAGGTCTTTGAAATAGGAGAGTTTAACGGGCATGTATCTGTCTATTCCCTCATCGCCAAAATCTTTTCTATAAAAAAAAGCGTCAAGCAGTTCTCCATGATAGAGAATAATATTCTTCTTATTAGAAGTAAGTTTATCCGCTACAGAGTGAAACTTATCGAGAATTCTCTCGCTTTCTATGGGCTCAAATGGGATACCCAATATTCTTACTTCTTTGTCTTCAAATGGATTATCCGCATCGGTTAGGACAACAGCATCGTCACCAAAAAACTTGCCTCTCTCATACGAATCACTATCGTGATTTCCGGGGATTATGAGAATTTTAAAGCCAGTTTCAGAAAAGATTCCTCGTATCTTAGGTCTTAAATTTTCAGCATCAATGCCCTTATCAAAGAGATCCCCACTTATCGCGAAGATTTCGATCTTTTCCTTCTTTCCAACTTCGATTAGTTCCTGAAGAGCATTCCACCTATCGTCACCATATTCTCTTAGGTGTATATCTGCCGTATGAAGTATTTTCATTTTTGCTCCCGCAGTTGTATTTTTCTGACGTGCAAGTTAATCAATCGCCTACAATTGACACTCCATTTATTAATTAACACTCCCATTATTAATTAAAGCCTTCTTAGTAATCTCCCCTTTGAAAATCTGTTATTGTCTAACTCGGAAAGTTATAGCGAATCCATGTAGATTTGAACCCGTTTGAATTTCGGAACCATTTCTAGCCACAAAAATGCGTCGGACCCCCGCGGGCCCGACAGTTGGAGGCAATTTAATCGCATAATTTTTATTTTGATGAGCTTTGCGTAGGGGTACGCTTAGGTCGCTTTTGCTGGTGGCTGTGCTTCTCCTTTGCCTATACGTCGCGTCTGTGGACCCCATGGAAGTCTTGAAGCAGTTTTCCACGCTTGCACGCTTCGAGTCGGCGGTCAGCGGGTACCAAGGTGTTCACCCAAGCTTCGCAGGCATATACATGTGGGACCGCATCTACACGGAGCAGAACCGCTACGACGCAAGCGTTGTCACTATTTCAGGTGCTGACCTGAACTTTGATCCTGACGACCAGTGGTACCATAAGCCTAACCTGAGAGGTGAACTCAGAGACATTCAGGTTGTGGAGAACCTTCGGCCCTACGTGAATGCGCCATCATTCTTCGGTTTGGATCCAATGCCAATCCAAAATCCCTATCGTACCTACGAGTGGAGAGTTAAGGACAGCGCAGGGAATGTTCATGTTTACCGGATGGAGCTTTGGCTGTGCAGCCTTCAGGTTAACCTGTGGGCTGAACCCAGCTACGTGGACAACTGGGCTTGGAAGGCCAATACGGAGTATGATGATAAGCGCTACGACAATACTGAGGTTTGGCTGAGGCTTAAGCCTCATGAGGGCCGATACTTCTACGCCACTGTCGGAGGCAAAGAGGTTGAGGCAGCCAGAACCTACTTCGCGGTTGCCTACATGGAGCTTTACCAGTGGAAGCTTGGAGGCGATGTGCTGAGCTATGTTCAGGCTACAGGGTCCAGCAGCGAGGCTGACGCCGCCATGCTTATCGGTTGCTCGCCTAAAGCTCAGTGGAGCGCCTTCACCTTGGCTGAAAGCCTCAGAGGCGCAGAGTCGAGTCAGAAGCCTCTCGCGAAAGCGAAAAGCTACGAGGGCATGCTGCTTAACCCAGATGTCTTCAAGGAGGAGTGGTACACACGCATTATTCTAAGCGACTTCGGCACCAGAACCGACTGGTGGAAGAGGCTTCAGGGAACCTACGCAGCTGACAACGCCCAATGGACCGCCCTAGCGCATATCTTCGCCATAGGTGAATGGGTGGTTAAGCCTGAGCTTGAACGCAACATGGAGACCCACCCATCGAAGTCAAGCGTAGGTTGGCTGGACTGGTTCGCTTGGTGGGCTAAAACCCCTTGGGGCACGCTCACCTTAAGCAGCCTGGCTCTGATAATCATAGCCATAGTTGTAATAGCGGCTCTCGCCTACTTCGGGCTACTGACCCCGCTCTTAGCCTGGTTGTTTGCTAGGAGACGGAAGCCTTGAAGCTGGACGCGGGATGTGGATGTTCAGCAGAGTGCTTTCCTCTCCTTGAAGAAGATGTCATTCACGTAGACTTAGAAGTTAATGACTTCAACTGAGGCTTCTTGACGGTGAGGTGCGACCTTCACCATTTGCCGTTTCGCTCAGGGGTCTTCAACTTAGTTTATTGTTCGCATGTTCTCGAGCATGTTTTACATCCAGCGGTTGTGGTTGGTGAGCTGAGGAGAGTGGCTGGAAGCCAGCTGATAATTAAGGTTCCGAACCGCATAACCATTTTTGACGAGGAATCAAAGGACCATCTGTACACATGGACCCCAGGCAGCTTGGAGAACCTTCTCAGAAAATACTTCAGTCACGTGGAAATCCACACATGGACGAGGAGGATACGGGGCAGGTTTCTCAGAGAGATTCCGTTGATCGGTTATCCTTTGATACGGGTTCTGAACAGGCTTATCAAAAACGAAATCGTAGCCATGTGCAGAACTTAGTTGCATTCAGGTGCGGCACATTTTTATGGTGAGGTAAACATCTATTGAAGAACGGTCAGATTAAAGCCATCGTGGTTATCGCCCTCATCGCCTTCGTAGTCCTCACTTTCAGCGGCGTTAAGCTGCTTAACTTGGCATGGATCATTAGCCCCAGCGTCCAAGAGGTGAAGACTGAATTTACGCCTGTGGAAGACACGGCGAAGTTTCCCTTTGGCAACATGCTTCTCGTTGAGCAGGGCGGCACAGTGAAAATCACCTGCGACCTAAGCCAGGTAGGCGCAGATGTGACGAAGACTGAGGCTAAGCTCTGGTGCTGGAACGTTCCGTTTGACATAAGCAGGTATAAAGGCAGGGACTGGGATGCGGTTAAGCCTAAGGGCTCGGAGAACAGCTTCGAGATTTGGAGCATAAGGCAGCAGGACCTAGCTAACTCGCTTCAAGGCAGCATCCTGAGCGCCACGGTTGATGTTAGCCGCCACATCGCTGGAGAGTACGAGAAGTTCTGGGCTACAGGTTACCAGTCAGGGGTGCTTCCTGAAGGCGACTACACGCTTGCGTGGATTCTGCTTAAACCTCAACCCAACGGGGACAGCTTGGTCGCCGGGTACGCTACCTGCCAGATGAGCTTGGTGGACAGCGTGCAGATGTGGAGCATACTTGCCTTCACGCCATTCATAGCGTTAACTGTGGCGGCTGTTGGTGGAGCAGCCCTCTACGGTAGGCGCAGGAAATAATCTCAGCACTCATGCTGGGTTCAGATGCCTATTTTTATTATGGGAAAGAAGAGGTGTTTGAAAAAATGAGTCAAGCACCAACATCTAAAGGATTGGTTTCAAAGGTATTCAAGTGCGCCATTGACGGAGCGATAATCCTAGTGGTTCTCTTCGCGATAGGTGTTTTCGCTAACGCTGTTGTGCCGGGAAACGTCTACGTGCTTTACGGTCTTCAAGCCTTAGGGGTAGGAGCTGTAGCCCCTAAGGTCCCGACGTTCACGGCAGGACTCATGAAGTAGGTGACTGCGTATGACTAAAGGTGAGAAAAAAGCGGTTCTAGTAGTATTCCTCGTCTGCGTGCTCCTCTACGCCAATGCTCAGGGTATGCTTGAAGGTGTTAAGCAGCAGTTCGGCTTAACTCCGAAGAAGGAGACTCCTACCCCTGCCGGTGTTGTCGGCAACTTCGACATGAAGCAGAAAATCTTTGATCACTTCAATGTGGCTACTAGCTACACGCACGGCACGGATGCAACGGTGTACTGGTATGTTCAGCGTTCCGGGGCTTGGATTAGGCTTGGCAGCGGAGACGTAACTATTGAGGTCACTGAGAAGGATGGAGGCTACGTGTACGCTGTGGTTGAGCCGAGCAGCTCGAAGTACGTTGACTTCGCTATGACTAAGGGAACTCAGAGCAGGGTTGAGGAAACCCGCTACTTCGACATTGACGGGGATGGCGCCAAGGAGTTTGCGTTCAAGTACAGCATGGCTAACATTGCTAAGCCTGCAAGCGGCAACCCAAGCACAACCTTCTACGCCTACCTGATCAACCAGGAGGCTCCAGGATCTTCAGGGGTGTACATTAACAGTCCATTGGACATAACTGGTATAGGCACGGCTCAAGCCGACAAATTTGTTGAGTGGTACCTGAAGTTCACCAACGTGGAACGCGGCGTGATGGTAAGCCGTGTTGAGCTTAGCATAAACACAACGGACACAACCAAGGTTCAGCTGCTTAAGCTTAACATTCCAGGCGTAGGCTACATGGACGGCAGCAAGTTCGCCCAGGATGTGCTTTCATCCAGCATACGCTGGAGGCATGACGTAGCCGCAGACATTAAGGACCTGTCAGCCAACCACCTGCTGCTCTTCGGCAAGAACCAGCTTAACAAGTTCGACTTCACCACGGCTCTGCGATTCACCTTGGCTTCAGGCGACGTGATCGGCGTAACCCTAACCATCTATGCGGTTAAGGCTGACGGAACCCTCGTCACAACAAACCTGACAGACACGGTTGCATGTACACAAGCTTAAGGCTGACAGGGCAGGTCTACCTAAACCCCCCCTCTTTTTTTGCTTCTCGTTTAGGAAAATATATGAGTGGGTAGCGATTGACGTTTATCTACGTGAAAGCCTATCTTGCCAGCACAAAAAACTAGGTGGAAGCTTCTAGCAATAGTTCTATGCGTTATTTTAGTTGGGGGAAGCGTTGGCTTCTACCTGCTGCCCAAACTTTTCGAGGAGAAACCTGCTCCGCCTGAAAAGAAACTAATAGAATCAACCAAACTATACGGTAAAATCTTCTTTGATTATAATGGGAATGGAATAAAAGATGCAGATGAACCAGCAATTAAAGGAGTAGAAATCAAAATTGGTAATAAGACAGTTACTACCAACGACGAAGGCGAATATACGCTTAACTTGAAAAAAGGAGAATACGTTCTATCGATAAACCCACCGAAAAATTTTGAGCATATGTGCACCTCTGCTGATGAGTTCAGAAGCGTAGCAGAAGAATACGACTTCAATTTATACGAAGATAAGAAATTCGACGTTGGCTTAATGGAAGGATTCCTTACCCTCCCCTACTCAAAAAAAGCAACACTCTGCCCTGAAAATAGCAAATACGGAGAATCTATGAATTTTTATGATCGTGATGGTAGAATAGGCTATACCAAGTTTTGGGATGATAAGCCACATGGTTATGACCAACATCACGGAACAGATTATTTTATAAAATACGGTGAAGATATTTTAGCCGCCGCACCCGGAATTGTTAGGAGAGTATTCTCAAGTTCTTCAGGGGCATTAGTTGTAACCATTGATCACAAGTATTTTAGTACAGAATACGTTCATCTTTCTAAAGCAGTAGTGGAGGCTGGAGCTAAAGTGAAAAGAGGAGAAAAAATTGCTGAGTGCGGTTCTAGCGGAACCTCAGTACCTCATCTACATTTTAACTTATTTGGATATGTGGATAGGATTAAATGTTTTCTCGATCCTTACAAACCAGTGTTCACGCTCGACGAACATACACAAGGGCTTTATAAATATGAGTTAGTTAGCGAACAGCCAATAAGAATGAAATGGATGGCAAAATCAACGGATTTGATTCTAAAGAACTACTGGACTGTTGAAAACAAACCACAATTTGCTGATTGAGTCACGTCATATCAATTTGTCTTCAAAGTTTAAAGTAGTTTAAAACAGTCAAATAAGGTTTTTCTGTTTACATATACTCTCAAAAGTTTGCCAATCAGCTTTCTTAAGGGCTTCCACACCCATATCAACTATATTAGTGGGTAGCGATTGACGTTTATCTACGTGAAAGCCTATCTTGCCAGCACAAAAAACTAGGTGGAAGCTTCTAGCAATAGTTCTATGCGTTATTTTAGTTGGGGGAAGCGTTGGCGGTGTATTTGTAAATTTCTTTTTGGATTCCGACGGGGATGGCATACCAAATCTGCATGAAGTTATCAAGGGGACAAATCTATTTAACGCAGATACAGATGGAGACAAGCTTTTAGATGGTTATAACATAGTTTTAACCCCGGAAAACCCACTAGCAAAAAAATTTATTGAAGATGGGATTCTGCATGAGAAAGTTGTAGCTTCAGATGAAAAAACTTCTTTGGTGAATTGAGTCTAGGAACTGACCCATCAAAACCAAATCCAAATGTAAGCTATGCTCTAAGTAATAAAATTCCAGTTGAACTTGCTAAAAATTTAGCTATTCTTGATAAAGATGGTAGAATGGATATAAATGAAAGGTCCTTAATAGATTTATTATCAACTCTTCCACCAAAAACACACAGGAGTTTAATACAATTTAGGTTAGACGAGACCACTATAAACTTTTTATTAACAATTTCTTCTTTACAAGACCAGAATTTTGCAAAGTATGCAATTGAAAATAGGCTTTGTATTCAAGACCGCAAGTTTACAGATTTGGAGAAAAATTTCTTACAAGAACCAGAAAAATACAAGAAAGAATTGTTTGATGTATATATGGCTGAAGGCCTCAAAGTCTATCCTGAATTGTTTGAAGAATTTAAGAAACTGCCAGATTTCAAAGAAGTGGACGTAAAAGATGTAGAAGCAATAGAAGATTTGGTTTACTTAGCTGGTCTTGGCTATAAGGATGTTTTCGAATTGATGCTTAATATTGGAATTAAAGATAAGAGAAAATACTGTACACCCTTACAGGTTTTGAGCTGGGTTGTATATGATGAAGAACCTGAAAAATTAGAAGATATTTTGAAAAACTACACTCTAGAAAAATTAATTGAATATGGTTGGAGACAATCTTCTACTTCAAACAACTACAAATCAGAAAGATGGGAGAATTTTGATGAAGTTGTTGATAGGTTAAATTCTCCAAAATTGGTTAGCTTGTGGCTAGGGGATAACACTGTTTGGTCAATGAATGATATTTCATTCACTAAATCTGCAAAAGAGTTTTTCTTAAGTAAAGAAGGAGCTTGTATGAGACATGCTCTATTTGCAACATACTGTCTTATCAATTGGGGATATGATGCTAAGGGGTTGGATGTTGTGGGTTATAGAACATTCCCTGGGACTTGGGTCACTGGACATACTGTATGTTTCTATAAGAATCCAACCGACGGATTTTATTATACAATTGATAGTAGACCCAGGGGGTAGGTCTCATTTCTGCGCCATTTAAATCAGTTGATGATGCAATCAGCTATATAGTTGGTAATCGAGGTTTGAAAGATTGGGTGTTTCTAGAAATTGACATGACAACAGGAAGATACAAGAACCTTCCACCTTACTACACTATTAGGTGATTTGGAAATTACTTGTGACTGAAGAAGTTAAAGCTTTAAGTTATTTTCTGGCTTTCTGGGAAAGACTAATAGAGATTTAATAGAATTTGGTTTGGATGATGCTACTGCAAATTTTTTACTGATGGCTAGTTCTTTACCTGATAAAAATTTTGCTAAGTATGTTGTTGAGAATAAACTTTGTATTCATGATAAGAAGCTGATTGACTTGGAGATAAAATTTTTACAGGAACCCAAAAAATATGGTAAAGATTTGTTGGATAACTATATAAAAGAAGTAGAAGCTAGCGCGATGTATTCTGATGTTGGTAAAGAATTGAGAAAGATTCCTGAGGTAAGATTGGCTTTGAATGAAAGCAATCAAGTACAATTGAATCTGTTGAGGACATTGTTTACTCAATTTTACTGTCAAAGAACTCTGAACTTACTAAAAAGAATCTTAATGCAATGATGTTTGAAGGAATTCCTGAAAAGAGAAAATATTGTACACCATTACAAACATTAAACTGGTTCTATCTAGATAATGAACCAGATATAACCAATCCGTTAGAAAATCCTACTATTCGTTGAAACACTTCGTTAGTAATCTAGAAAAAATAAATCAGAAAAAATTCTTCAAATAAATTCATGCTTACCAATTATTTGGCCTTGAGAATATTCGATACTTGTGATACTTGTTGTTGGGGCACTTGGTGTTGGACTAGGTGTTATACCGACACCACACCCACAGCTACAGCTACAACCATTACCACCATTACCAGCAGCACCACCATCTGATCCGATAGCACTTTCTTCTTGCGCATACCCACACCCACAACTAGGAGTGGTAGGTAGTGGAGTATATTGATGCGTACCGATTATTTGTCCACATTTTTCTGTTAGGAATTCGAATTGAGCAAAGGCAAACTGAGGGACATGATTATTCTGTTTGGCTTCAGCCTATGCTTCATAGTCCCCTACTTCTATTTGGCGAACTACGCTGACAGCTTGTCTTGGCGGAATGTTTCAACGTTTGCAGGTATGGCTTACGGAAGCGTCATTGTGCTGGTGCTTTACCGCATATACTTCGGTGAACCGAAGGCTGGTGCTTCAGGCTACGTGGTTGACTACGACGAGAACTTCAACTTTCAGTCGGCAGCCATGGTTCCCGTTGGGGTTCTGCTTCTTCTAGCCGCAACATTTTTACTTACAGGTTTAATATCGGCGGCAGGAGGCTTCAGCAGCATCCTGTATACGCCTAGAATCCGGTTCGCCTACACTTTCCCAGCCGCAGGAGTCACGCTTCTGCTCACAACATGGGCCTTTCACACATTTGTAGTTGCGATGCCTGAGGAAGCCCTGAAACTATCTGGAATTCTGTTTCTGGGCAATCGTTTCGGGGAGGCTTGGGGCGTAGGCCTTTCGGTGGGCATCTGGGCGGTGCTGCACTCAGTTCAAGCCTACGCAAGTTTGATACTTGTTATACCTGCTTTCATCGCGGGCCTCATCCTCTACTGGCTTCTGAAGGTGACAGGCAATATCTGTGCTCCTACACTAGCTCATGGCGCATATAATACCGTTGTCTCATACCAGATCAGCCTAGCAACAGGGGAAAGCTTCGCGTTTCCAGGCTGGCTGTCCGGGGTCCTAGTGTTCATTGGTCTTTCCGTTGGAGGGTGGTGCCTTTGGAGGTCGGGGAAGCTTAGGCTTTAGCCTTATTTTTAATGTGAGGTAGACTGGAATGGTTAAGAAGAATGTGCGGCGTGCGGCTGTTGCTGTTGCTTTAGTTGCGTTGCTCGCTGCTGTTGGGTACTTTGTGCTTCCAAGCTTCGGCGTATCTATTGGTGGATCTACTGGCGACACCTTGGCTCCAGCGGATAATGTGTTGATGGTGGGTGCTGAGGTTAGGGATTCGCAGGGAAACGTTGTCCGGAAGCTTCCTGTGAAGTCAGGGGTTCTTCAGCCTCTAGCCCTTAGCTTCGAGGGTGTCACCATACCTGAAGGCGGATGCTTGGTGTTCTACCCGATCGTGAAGCTGGCCTATAGAGAAGCAGGAGTAGCTTTCAAAACAAAAGTTGAATCAAAGCTTGACCTAGGCAAAGCTGGGCTTAAGGTTCCACCCACGCAGACAACCGACTTCAAGTACGCGTCGGGGACAGAGCACAGCATGCAGGGCTTAGGAATCAGCGTCAGCGAAAACCTGCTGCTAAGCAACCTAGCTACAGGCGAAACGAAAACCATGCGGTACGATGTTACAGTTGCAATTGAAGCCTACGTGAGCGGCGTGTTGAAGGAAACCAAGACAGGCTCAGCCTACGGAGAGGGGAAACTTACGCGAACCGATGAAGGTGTGTCGTCTACCCTATCTGTTGTTTCCACAAAACTATAGAGGCTGATGCCGTAATGGTTTTGGTCGTTTCCAGACGCAGGGTGCTTAAGGCATGTGTAATAGTGGTTGCCGCAACCTTGGTGTACACGGCTGCGTGGCTAGGCGTCGTAGCTTTCCTGCCTGAAGCAACATCGCTGTTTGCAGGTTCAGGTCCCGCTGGAGCAAGCCAAGGCGGCGTTGAGAGGTTTCAGGCAAGCGACATGATTGAAGTCTTAGTGTTGAAGTTTGGGGTTCTGCCGATGTACTGGAGCCGACTGGGAGGCGACCTGTCGGTGTGCCACCTGATATTCGGGTTTGTGACCGCGTTCCTTGTCTACCGTTACAGTTTGGAGGAGAGAAGAAAAATTGAGGAGGAAACTGCGTGACAAAGCAAACAGAGGCAGCGACAGGCTGACTAGGTACTGGGCTTACTGGGGCGTATTCTGGTTCCTGGTGCTTTTCCTCTCAACGCTTTCAGATGCTTTCCGCGACCTGATGCTGGCAGTAGGCATACTGGGCTTTCTGGTGGGGGTTCCATTAGCCTTCGCGTCCGTGGCTATCTACGCAAAGCGGTTCATCGCCTCATATTTTTATGGTAAGGTGAAAACGGTTGAACGACCTAATCCACCAACATAAGACCGCTTTGGCAGGGCTTGTCTGTGCGGTCATGGTTTTAGCCGCCGCAGCAGGAGCCTACTCAGTGGGTATGCAGGCAGGGATTCAAAGCGTTCAAAGCGTTGCGGAGAAGCCTAGAATAGTTGGCTACGTCATCATTGAAGTCTACCGGCCAGGCATAGGCGTAATCTACCACCATGAAGGCTACAACCTTCTAACCAACACGGGGAAAGACTGGATTGAGCAGCAACTGTCAGGTTCAGTCAACGCCTCGCAATGCGCCAAGTACATAGCCCTATCAAGTGACACAGGAACCCCGCAAGCCACCGACACAGTGCTGACGGGCGAAATAACCTCAGGCGGACTCGCTAGAGCTGCTGGAACCTACACCAGCACAGGCGTAGGCCAATGGAAGGTTGAGAAGCAGTTCACTGCAACCGCAACACACACCGCCGTGCAGAAAAGCGGGCTATTCAACATCGGCACCAAAGGCGACCCCAACGACGTCATGGTCTTCGAGAACACCTTTAACGTAGCTCAGCAGATTAGGCTGGCTTCGGAGGAACTTCAGTCAACCTTAACAGCAACGACCAGATCACTGTGCAACCTTTTGGTTGGGTGAAAACCTGGACGGTAAGCGTTTCGTAGGCGCTTACATTGTTGGCTGAAGGTTGATGGTTCTTGAGGACCTAGGCGTTCAGGGTCGCGTAAGCCTAGTAGGCTTACCCACTCCCCTCTTTTTTCGTAAATCCGTTTTCGTATTTTTAGTTTGGAGGAAGCGACTTGAAGGCTTTAGCGTCAGGTTTAGGTCTCATGCTAATTCTGGTTGGAGCAACGGTGGCTGCCTACCCTTACCTGCCTCATCAGGTGAAGTTTGACCTCGGCAACAGGCTTCAGCTTCTAAGCGTCACAGTCAACGTGATGAATGCTAAGATAGATGTGTCCTTGATGGATATGGGTTCCCACAGCGTTGTGTCGCAGCCCTCGGTTGGGGATAAGTTTTACGTTAAAGGCAGGTTCTACGACAGCCAGACTGGGCAGGGCTACGGAGGCTACTGGCTTCACTGCTGTCTCCTGACGAAGGCGACAGTGGAGGAATCTGGAAATGCGTACTGCTTAAGCGCCCAGACTGCGGGCGACGGCAGCTTCTCGTCTATAGCTGATCCCAACTGCTACAACTGGGTTGAGGTGCGTAGAGACGGAATCTGGAGCAGCTACAGCCAATATGTCTGGAGCGGAAACCCTGAAGGCAAAACCTTCAGCTTCTTCATGTACTTCTCAGGCACCACACCTAACATCTACAGCCAATTACAGGCAGTCACGGTTAAGGCTCCTGTTCAGCCAACCGCATCCGTAAGCATAAACGGCGTGGCAGTTCAAGACAGCTCATCCCTAACCACCACAAGCCCACTTAACCTTCAGGTGACTGTCACAAGCGAAGCCGACAAGGTGTATGGCGCAACTGTAAAGTGGTCTGGGCACGCTTCAGGAAGCAAGGTGCTAGGCAAGATTTCAAGCAACGTGTATCAGGGTCAGATAGACCTCAGCTCAGGCACCTACACGGTTAAGGTGACGCTTGACACAGTAGCCGGACTGATGGTTGCACTTAACCTTCAGGGCATGAAGGTGTCGTCTATGCCTTTCATCATGCCAGCAGATTGGCCTCTAGCCCTCTTAGGCTGCTTAACGATGACAGCGGGCTTGATTGTATTTTGCAGGGCCAGAAAGGAGGAGAAGTAGCCGTGTGGAAGTTTACCACTCAGCTAGGGGAGGTATGGAAAAAAGATGGTGGCAAGTTGGAATAGAAGACGTATAATGGTAATTGGTTTATTGATGATAACGGCTATCTTCATGGCTGATGTAGCTGGCGTATTACCACTCTCATTCATCCGTCATGAAATATACGCTAACGCCTACAAACGTACAGAAGCAGGCAGCTGGGTTAGAACCAGAAATTTCGTTGTAGGAGACCTTATGATGGTTGAAGGTGAGGTTTTCACAAAATATCCGTGGGAAGGAGGAGAAAGATTACCTAACGTAGAGGTGGAAATCTATTTCTCCGCCCCATATAAAACCATTACAACAACAAAGTCGGAAGCAAACGGCTTCTTTCATGCTTACTACAGATTTCAAAGCGAGGATGCTGGCACTAAAACAGTCTATGCTAAAGTTGTTGCTGAAGGTTCAACAACACTTCCAATTCAGGTAAGCGTCCTATCCTACGAGCCGCCGATAACAGATACACTTATGATTACGTTAGTCTACATGAAGTATCCGCCTCTCCGAGAATGGTCTCCGTTCACAGCAACCGTTAGGAGAACCAGTGATGGAGCAGCGGTTGCTGGAGCAACAGTTACATTTGAGTGCGGAGGCTACGTTGATGTGTTGTTCACCTACGCTTCAATACTCACAGATGCAAGCGGCATCACTCAAAACGCTATATACCTAAAGAAAGAGGGAGAATTCAAAGTAACTGTTAAAGCTAGCTGCCTCGGATTTTATGGAGCTTCTGAAACTGTAACTGTTGGGAAACCTATGGAAGCCCCTAAGCCCACAGCACCATCAATCTATGAAGTTTGGGATTTCCTGAAGGAAGTGTGGAGTGAAGTTTGGAGCTTTGCTAAAAGAATTATAGGCTTAACAGTAATACCAGATAATGTTCTTTATGCTGGAAATACCTTCCATGCAACCTTTACACTTAAAAACACTAAAGGAGTAACTGTTCCAGACATCACCTATAAGGATGGCACGGCCAGTTACCTCTACACAGCATGGATGATCGTAGATTCAAACGGTAATATAATTCATAAAGGCGATGTAACAGAAATCTCAAGTTTAGCTCCCTCTGCAACAACCACAGCAGCCGTCTCATGGCGAATACCTGAAACACTTAAACCTAACATCTACGCAGCAACCGCCGTGTTAATAGAAATTCCATACCACTACGATTCCGCGAGCAGCTTATGGATTAAAAACACACCTACTATAGTGGATAAAGACGCAGCTAACTTTGAAGTTAAAGAAGCCCCTTCACCACCAACACCAAACGTATGGGAAGCTATTGCTGAAACTTGGCAGAATCTCATCAACTGGTTGAAGAGCCTATTTGGTTGGAGATAAAATTTGAAAACTAGAAATCTTATTTCAGCAACCTTAATCCTTATTCTGTTGTTCACGACTGTAGCTGCTTTAGGCTCCGCCTACATTCCTTCAATTCCAGATGTTGACGCTCAAACCTACCCTATTCTAGTGGAAAGAGGAGCAAACTACGTTATTCATCAAATTGACGTAAACACCTACAGTTGGGAGTCTCAGCCTCAATGGGTTTATGATGGTTCAAAATGGGTTCCATACATTTTCAACCCTGATGCTTCAGCTAAAAACTCAGGTGACCCATGCTACCTTGTAAGAACAGGATTAATTACTGTTGAGGTGATGAAAGGCTACCCAGCGGCTAAATTCTGGAACCCAGAGTATACGGAGGTCAGACTCTACGAGGAACGTTGGACAGTTGAATACTACAAAGCAAATCAGTGGAAGGATACAGGTGTTGGTGCGCAGACACCAAGCTTCAGCGTGGTGGAGAACAGCACAGGGGTCTTCATAACACGGACGCAAAGTCTGGTTGGCGTGGGGAGGCTTACTGCAATCTACGCCTTCCATGTGGGCAGCCCACTAAAACACACAGTTATTTACGAAGGCCTCTCCTCAACCACCTATGAGTATCGAATTAAGCAGGTTTGGAACGGCATAGTCGGCAGCAGGGTTAAGCATAGTGCTGGAGCAGACACAATAACAGCGGCTAAGACAATTAATTCTGTGTGGTTTGAGTTTCAGAAGACAGATGGAAGCCTCAGCATCCTTGAAGACCAGTGGCGCACAGGCTATTTAGATGACAAATTGCTTTATCACAACGATGTGTTGCAGCCCCCTGTCATTGATGTTCACGCTCAGGGGATGAAATGCGAATTCATATTTCAAAATTCAACGCTATACACGATCGGTTTAGGCAAATCAATAAGGCTTGACCCAGACACAGCAACGTTAACTCCACCCAACAAAGATTCTTATGTTGACAGCGTTAATCCAAATCAAAACTGGGGTACCGCCACAAGTTTATATGTGTATAATTATTACCGAATATACGTGGTTTTCGATGCATCCTCAATCCCTTCAGGTGCCACTGTAAGTTTAGCACAGCTTAAGCTAGGTTCGGCTGCCGCTTACGGTAATGGTAACGGACGGGTAGATGCACATGGCTGCTCAGACACATCTTGGGGAGAAACAACAATCACCTGGAATAATAAGCCAGCTTATGATGGTACTATACAGGATTACCAAACGCCTGCATCAGGTGGCACAACAACATGGACAGTTACTGGTTGGGTTAACGGTAAAACAGGTGGGCTAGTTGGATTTTTACTCAAGATGAACAATGAAGCAGCTGGCTATGGAACCCAGTTTGCTAGCAAAGAACGTGACGGCAATGACCCTCAGCTTTACGTTGAGTACACTGCCACAGTGAGCATAACCATCACTTCAAGTCCAGCCACTGGAAGCGGATACGTAACCGTTGACAGCACAGCCTACAATACTCCTCAAACATTTTCCTGGACCCCTGGAAGCACACATACGCTTTCAGCAAGCTCAACAAGAGACATAGTGGCTGGGCAGTCGAGGTACGCCTACTCCTCCTGGAGTGATGGTGGAGCCCAAACTCACACCTACACGACTCCAAGCTCAGCCGCAACAGTTACAGCTAACTTCCACACTGAATACTACTTCTCCGTTTCAAGCTCATACGACAGTCCTACAGGTGCAGGCTGGTATGACGGCGGCAGCTCCGTAAGTTCCACGGTTACAAGACCTGTTTCAGGCGGAACCGGAATCCAATATGAAACCACAGGCTGGACGGGGACGGGAAGCCTCAGCTCAGGTGGAACCGCAGGCTCAAGCAGTACAGGAGCCTTCACGATAAACGCCTACACAACCTGCACATGGAACTGGAAAACCCAGTATCAGGTGGCGATTACGTCTTCAGGCATAGGCAGCGACTCCTCTGGAACAGTTGCCACGCTGAATGGCCAGGCGAAGACTCAGGCTCAACTGCCGTACTCAAACTGGTTTGACTCAGGCTACTCGCTTCCATACGCCTTCAGCAGCCCTGTCTCCGCTGGAACAGGCAAACAGTACGCTTGGGCGTCAACCTCAGGCCTAGGTCAAACCCTGCAAAGCAGCACGTTCACGGTCAGCGGCACAGGCACAATCACAGGCACCTACATAGCCCAATACGCAAAGACGCTTCAAGAGTCCACCTCAGCTACGCCAACCCTCACCAGACTTTTAGGTGTCGGAAGAACTTTAAGCGAGGTCAGCAGCAGCCTCTCGGACACGGTTAGTCGCCTAGCGGTGGTTCTCCGCTTAAGCTCGGAGTCCTTCTCCTCCAGCGGTTCCCTTACGAGAGCTTTAACCTTCCCGAGAGGCATATCTGAATCCCTTCGCATCATGCGTACTACTGTTATTTGGGATAACGGATGCACCTGGTGGGGTGCTTGGAGTCAGGGAACAGGCTCTTATGGTGTTCAGAAAAGCGATGAAACAACAATTAAGCAGCTGGGAAGCAGCAGTATGAAAATCGCAGTTGTCTCTGGTTCAGGTAATGAGATATGTGTGAACCAAGTCTTCAGTCCGCATTTAGATTGGTCGGATGAAAAATATTTGTCGTTCTACCTGTACGGGTGTAATTCAGGAGCATCTATAACGCTTTACCTATTGGGACCAAATTGGGATAACTTTTGGTGGAAAACATTCAGTGACGATTGGACAGGATGGAAGCACTTCAGTCTGGAGATTGGCACAGACCTATATCCATCTGGTTCTCCAAATAAAGGAGACGTATCGGAGATATGTTTCTCAATTCTTCCAGCAGCTCAATGCAACCTTTACTTTGACTATTTTGCAACCGAGTCTTCAAATGAAGCTGTGTCACGGTTATCGGCGTGGGGTAGAAGCCTCTCCGAGTCAGGATTCCTCTCCGACTCTGCTGGAAGGCTTGCTGTAGTGTTTAGAGGCTTATCTGAGTCCAACACGGTTTCAGATGCGTTGGCGAGAGCTTTGGCTGCTGGGAAAAATCTGTCTGAAAGCTTCTCGTCCTCTATGTCCGTTTCAGCTTTAGCTCACTTCCCTAGAGCCGTGTTCGTGTCGCTGACCGCCTCAGACAGCTTAAGCCGCCTAGCAAACATTCTGAGAGGCCTATCTGAATCCGCAAACCTCTCAGACTCCGCCTCCAAGCTATCCACCCTATTCAGAAGCCTCAGCGAATCTCCATCCCTCAGCGACAGCCTCAGCCATCTTATTGCCGTAACCAGAAGCCTTTCACAGTCTCTAACCTTAACAGACTCAGCCTCAAGGCTTGCCGTGGTGTTGCGAAGCGTAGCTGAAACAGCCACTTTAACCGACACAGGCTCTAGGCTCCTGGCAGCTCTTAGAGGTGCAACAGAACCCTTCACCACCTCAGACGCTTCTAGCAGGCTTCTCGGCGTAACGAAGGGCATCACCGAATCCTTCAGCTCATCAGAAACTCTGGGCAGGCTGGCTGCGGTTGCCAGAAACCTCACAGAGCCAGGGTCGTTTTCAGATTTAGTAGGCAGGCTTGTGGCTGTTGTAAGGGTACCCGCCGAATCCATATCCTTAAGCGACAACGCAGCTCGACTCTTAGTGTGGGCTAGAAGCCTAAACGAACCCTTCTCCAGCTCCGACAGTGTTGCTAGAGCCGCCTACGTGCTGAGAAGCATGTCGGAGTCCCTCTCGTCTTCAGATAGCCTAAGCAGACTGTCGCTTATTCTCAGAACCACATCTGAAAGCCTTACCGCTACAGAGGGGGTTGTGAGAGCCGCAGCCGTTTCAAGAAGCATCTCAGAATCATTCTCTTCATCTGAATCTTTAGGTAGGCTTCTTTCAGTTGGCAGAAGCCTATCTGAGTCAGTAACTTCAGCTGACTCTGCTTCCCGTTTAGGAGCAGTGCTGAGAAGCCTCTCTGAAACACTCAGCTTATCTGATACAAGCTCAAGGCTGGCTATTGCGGCGCGTTCAGTTACCGAGCTTCTCTCTGCCGATGAAAGTTTGGGTAGGCTTGGAGACTTAACGAGATCCATGTCGGAAAGCCTTGCGGCGTCTGGGGTTTCAAGCCGCCTAGCTGTTATGGCTAGAATACTGTCCGAGTCTCCAACTGCCTCAGATGCTCTGGGCAGGCTTACCGCCGTAAGCCGCAGCCTCTCCAATTCACTGTCGTCCTCTGAGTCGCTTGCACGCTTTGTCGGCATATCCAGGTCTATCGGCGAGTCAGCTGCGGTATCAGTGTCTGTAAACAGGTTTACCTGCCTCCCCAGAACCATCTCAGAATCCTTCTCAGCTCAGGGCTTAACCTCGAGAACAATAGTGGTTGGGAGAACAATAGCTGAAACAGTTAAGGCTGTTGGAACAGCTGTCCGAGCCTATGTGATGTGGCTTGGTGGACCGGGTCCTGGCCCAAGCGCACTAGGCATAATAACTTTCACGGTGGTTCCAGACACCTTCAAGGTAACTGTGGGTGAGCCTGTGAGGATACCGATTCAGCTAAGCTGGTCTGGGGTTATTGCGATTCAGGTAACTCAGCTGGAGTTTTCAGGGGACCTAGCCAAGTATTTCGTGGTTAAGACGAAGCTTCCTCATGAAACAACGGCGGGTATGGCTTTGCTTCCAACCACCCAGGTGGATGTGGAGGCTCTTCTGCCCTCAGATGTGCGTTCAGGAAGCTACAGTCTACCGGTGAAGGCTTACGCCGAAACTATGGATGGAACACGGCTGACCGCCGAGGGCCCAGTGTACCTAGATGTAGCCAGCCCAGTTGAGCCTGCAGCCACAAGCACATGGATTCTCTTAGGCTTGCTGGCGGCGTTCGGAGCCGCTATGGTTATGACGCCTTCCAGACGCCGATTTTAGCTGGCTGTTATGAATTGTGAAATCGGATTTCCAACTTCCTATTTTTATTATAGGGGTAGGTGGACCTGTCCGAGAAGAAGGTTGAGGAGAGGGAGGCTGAAAGGCTTAAGTCTGCATCTGTAAGCCAGGCGTACGACCCGTATGAGAAGCAGGCGCTGCTGTTCTTCGCTGAGCTATGCGGCTCCAGCGAGTCAGACCTGTGGAAGGCTGGCATCCTAGTTACTGTGGCTAAGATGCTTAGGTGGAGCTCCACAGCGGAGAGCAGACATGATGTCCCTGAGAAAATTAAGGAGCGACTGAAGATTCACGGCCAAGCCTTGAGGGAGTTCCTTGAGAAGCGGGGCGTAAAAAGCGTTGATGAGCTTCTTGCTCAAGCTGAAGAGAAGTTGAAGGGTTAAGATGAAGAACTTCCGCTTCAGCCTCCTAGCCCTCCTCATCATCATGATAAGCCTTCCGTTCATGCATGTTGAAGCAGCCTCCACCTCGCTGCCGCTGCAGGTGCAGGTTGACGGGCCAGCAACCGTGTTCCCAGGGGAACCTGTAAACTGGTATGTTCTAGTAACATTTAACGGAAGCCTAGTGGACACCACAGGGACGGTTACGCTTTCAGCTGAGGTGCTTAAAGCCTCAGCAGCCCCTTCTCCACTTTCCCTCACATGGATTAGGAAGGGCGTCTGCTACGCAACTTGGACAGTCCCGACCAACTCATCGGGGACCCATGCTCTCTTGGTCACAGCCACCAAGGGAAGCGACACAGCCTACGCACTCTCAAGCTTCCATGTGAGCAGCTGGCTGGAGTCACGCATCGTCGCCATCAACAAAACCACTGTGGACATCCTCACGCCCATAGGTGTGGTTAAACGCTCTGTTGATGACATTAAGCCTAAGGTTACAAGCCTGGTTGACCGCACCGTCACCCTGGACACGAAGCTTGGGGAGGTCAGAGGCGAAATTAAGAACATGACAGGCTCGGTGGCCATGATTGAAACCAAATATGGCAACATGCTTACCAAGCTTGACAGTATCAACGCGGAAAGCGAAACGACGGCAAGGCGCCTATCTGACCTGAACACTTCCATCTCAGGGTCGCTTGAGTGGATTAAGTACGGCATTATAGCTTTAGTCGGGCTTCTCGGGTTCTATCTATACAGCCAGAGACGGCAACAACCGCGACTTTATCGACCGCCAAACTACTATCGCTCATCTGCTGAACCTTCTTCGGCTTCACCGCGTAGAAGGACCCCGCCAAACAATAGCCGACCTCCGCCAAATAATAGAAGAAAGAGGAAAGCAGAAGCAGCTTCTAAGCCACGCAGCATCATTCACAAGGAAAGCGAGCTTCTTAACGGCGGTGGACAGGATGCTGGGGAGGATGACGGTGAGTATGTGTATTCACGCTAAACGTGGCTTAACAATTCTCGCGGTTCTGCTGGTTGCTCTTGCTTCTTCTCAGGTTTATGTTGCTGCTGAAGAGAAGCTGAAGGTGCTTAATGAGGAATATAGAATAGGCCCCGCGCAGATGTTTACGCCCGCCAAAATGACGGTTCAGTTCAGCTTCACCCAGAACGTAAGCGTAAATGTGGCTTCAGTTGGGCAAAGCCTCTACCAAACTGTTATTTCGCCCCAGATGGTCACCTTCACCACCAACGCAAGCGACCAGTGGACCCTAGACATCACCATCAAGTACACGGAGCCCACATACCAGCGCATCCTGTCAGGCGTGTGGAGCAACAACATCCTCATCATATCCATCGAGTTTCCAATTGTCGGGAAAAAGGAGATTCAGCTTCAAGCCAAGATCAGCACTTCAAAGGCACCTGAGTACCCTAAGCCTGAGGAGATTATCAACGGGTGGTTCAGCCGCTTCGACAGGTACTGGACTCAGTACGACGCTAGGATGCAGGAGCGTCAAAACCAACTTACTAAGCAGAGCCGTGAGGCAACGGATCTAACCTACGCAGCTCTAGGCTTCGGCATCGCAAGTATTGCCGGCGTGCTCTATGCGGTGAGCCGCATCAGGGAAATCGACTTGTTGCGCAGGAGACGGTTCGAAGAGTGATTCCTGAGTTGAGCGCTGGAACCTGGGTTCTGCTGGCAGGCGGAGCCGTAGCCCTATGGTACATAGCCGTGCACTTCATGCGTTTCCCAGGCGTCACCTTAGGCTTCTACGAGGTTGTGGGACGCTACGGAGGACGCTTCCTCCACGAGATTAGGGCTGTTTTTGTGGATTGCACAGATTCATTTCTGAGCCCTGAGATTGAGGCTGAGTTCAAAGCCATGATTAAGGAGGAGATTGACGCCATGCCCCAAGACGCCCAGAAGAACTTTAAGGACCTGAGAGAGAAAATTGATGAGCTTCCCATGGGCGAGGCCTTCAGAGTTGTAGGCGGCCGCACACCTACGGGGAAACATCTGCTTATTCAGTACGGAAACACTGACAAGTACCTGAGCGAGTACGCCTCAATCAGCCGCAGCGCCAAAATAAGCTTCGCCTACGGCTTCACCATGAAGGGCAAGATTTTCGGGGATATTCATCCGCTTCCTGAGCGCTGGGCAATTCCGGGATTCGGTTTGGTCAACATGTATCTTTTCAACCCTGTAACCCCCCACGAAGACACCGCGAACCCAGATAGCCAAAAAATTTCGCTTGACGCGATGCAGAGCTTCGCTAAGGTCGCTGTTTTCACAAAGACCTGGATTGAAACTAAAAGCCTCCTGAAAGCGAAGGATGAGCGTATCAGGGACCTTGAAGCGCGAATACAGGACGAACGCGGGGAATCCGCAGCCTACACTCGGCTTGGACACTCGGCTGTGAAGGCCGCGGGGCTGCATCAGCCCGGCATGAAGACTCCTGACCTGCTTAAGCTTGCCGGCCGCAGAGACCTGACAGGATGGATGATTGGGCTGGCTGTCGCAGCCTTCATCGGAGCCACGTTGTTTGAGCAGCTTAAAATCGCTGACCCGAAGCTTGGTGCGGTTGCAGCTGTTCTTGGCTTAGGTCTGTATCTTGCTAGGCGGGTTTGAACGTGAGTGAAACAAGATACTTTGAACGCAGATCCGAAAAGCTGGATAAGAAATATGATGCGGCTTTGAAAAGCCATGAGGAGTGGAGAAACTTTCTCCTGGAAGGCGATGGCAGGTTTCTTGATGACCATAGGGAGTTTCAGAGGCGTCTAGGCGCGTTGGAGGATTCAGTGCTGGTTCCGGTGCACATCATCGGCGAGGATATTGTAAGTGTGGGTGCGGCTCCGCCTATGGTTTCGACAGGGGGTTCTCAGCCTACGCTGGCTACTCAGCAGGCGCAGTCGCCTGAGACGCAGATGCAGGGACAGCCACTTGCTCTTCCTCAGCAAAGCCTGCTTGGACGTTTGGAAAACCTCCTTAGGGCGCCTGTAACAGTTCTTTTCCTGCTTTTTCTAGCGTACGCCTTTGCGACTCAAGTGATTAACGTCATAGTGGCACCTGCAACCCAAAGGGAAATCCCAACCCCTATTCCACCCATATACGTGCTCTACGTTTTTGCGGCGGTTGCAGGCATGCTTTTCCTGCCCACAATTGCGGGTGTTGTGCAGAGCTTCCTTGACCGACGGTTGCCTGAGGAGCCGCCTACTCTAAGCCCCTTAGCCGAGTGGATCCGAAGCGTCTTCGACGAGATACGAGGCGAATATGAGCAATACTTCTACAAGGTGCGTTTGCAGACCCAAAGCCCAAAGAAGCTTCCTTGGCTTGCGGAGGTCTACGACCCAGTGCTTTGGAGCACACGTGAAAGCGCCACGTTTGAGCTTCCGAACCGTTGGCTTGGCAAAACCCGCCGCGTCATGGATCTGGTGAAGGCTGCTGTGCAGCAACGTGAACAAATCTTGGATGCTATGCTTGTCCAAGCAAGACAAGCCCTAGCCCAACAAAGGGGATAAAGATTAAAGATGGGTGAAAAGAAATCTTCTACAGCGCAAGATTTCGATAAGCTTTTTATGGTTAGCTTAAACTATTGACACCATAAGTTTAGAGGTGTTTATTCTGGGTGGTGATTGGGAAGAAGATCTACAGCTAGCTGAAAAACTCTTAAACGCCGATAAATTCGAAGAGGCCTCTGTTCACGCTAAGCGGGCTTTAGACTCCCTTAAGGAGTTCGTCGCTAAGGAGCCTGATAATAAGGGTCTTTGGTTGAAGATGGCGGAGATTTACTGTACCTACGATATACTAGGCGAGCCTTTGAAGCAGTTTGAGAATTCCGCAAAATGCTACACTGAAGCGTTAAAGAGTATTCTAAAAAGCGATATTTGTATACTCAAAAATTTAGGCGAAGCTTTCGAAAATTGCACCGCCTCAATCAGCGCGGCCAAGGCCCCATTCTTCGATAGGGTGAGAGCGTTCAAGCTCGCTGAGTCCTGTTTCAGGCTTTACTTAGAGTTTGCGCCGAGAGACGCCGACGCTTGGGTTTCGCTAGGCAACACCGTCAAGCTTGGATCTCTCGGCAAACTAGAGGCTAAGAAGTATTATGAGAAGGCGTTAGAAATAGATCCTAACAACCATAGGGCCTTAATCAACATGGCTTGGTTCTGCGAGGAGCGTGGTGATCATAGCGGAGGCATTAGGTATCTATTGAGAGACGCTGAAACCCATCCAGACTCACATCACCCATGGATGCGCCTAGGTGACGCGTACTTTAAAATGGTCATGAAGGGTAGTGCTGATAGCTTCTTGGTAGCGATAAATGCCGCCATCGAGTACTATGAAAAGGCTTTGGAGAAGAATCCGAATAGCTCTATGCTTTTGGAGAGTCTGGCAACATGTTACGCACTTAAAGGCGAGCACGACAAGTCCAAGGAAGGCTTGGAAAGAGCTAAAGCGTTAAAGGAGCGACATAAGGCTCGAAGTTAGTGGTGGCGTCATTTTGAAAGGTATACGGAGAAGCCCTTCTCGATACCGTCCTCGATTGGCAGGTCAATCTGCAGAGACTTGTTCTCGAGCGATGTGTTTTTAGGTATAAGTAGAGTGATCTTGCGTTCCGAGTTGACAGGAACCTCAAATGGAATCGATCGCTGAAATACTTCTGGCTCGAATCGGCAATGATAAGCTTCATATGATTTTCTGTCTAGCAGAATTCCAAGAACCTTCACGGGCTGGGAGCCGATGTTATTCATGACGATAGGAACCTTCCAACCTTCGCCTGTTGGCATCGCATTTGCGTAGTCGACTTCGAGGACACCATATTCGGAGGTGACGGCGCGGAGTGCTTGATTGTACAATTCTTGGCTCTTCACGCTGTCCTGTTCTGCGTAGCCCGAGACCGCAACTACCTCCCTTGCTTCCCCTGTGTTGTTAACCGTGATTAAGCCTATCCCAAGCATTTTAAATCCATTTGTTTTCAAGCCTTTCTGCTCAGGTATTGCCAAATAGACGTTGCGAGCAATGGTACGCCATACCATACATTTGCCAAGAATCTCAAAGACCTCTTTGCCGGTGAGCTCCGCCTTTGCTTCAACACATACTGTGTCCGTCCATGAACGAGTAACTCCTACAACATCTGGCTCCACATGTTCTTTGTATGGGAAGATGTCACCAATCCAAATTTTGACATTCGCCTTCCCATGCGTGATGACTGCCCTGTAACCTCGAGAACGCAAAAGTCTTCTAGTAGGTTCATAGAGTTCCTGTTCTTCCGTGGTTTCTCACCTCAATTTGCATCATCCTGAGAAAGAGACCTATTCAGTTCGCTCCTCGATGACTTTCGCCCCAATCTGATTCAAAGTCTCCTTGATTGTGAGATTCAAAGTGTTCCTACTTATTCCCTTCTCCGCTTTCGCATGAATGTCTAGGTCCAAGGTGATTTCGGCTCCTTCTCGGCTGAGAGGTGTGAAAACTCCCCTCACGAGATCGGAGAGTCTATCCCAAGGAACCCTTAACTTCAATCTAATTGCCTTTATTGCAGTAGGCTCCAACCGTTCTGGCGCTATAGGAGCTGAGACCACACCTGTAGGCGGCATCCCCATCGGCCCCTCAGCGGAAACTGCAGCCAATTTAGCCTTGGCTATCTCAGGTCTGAGAACAATGGCTTCCTCTAGGACGCTTGGCAGCTCCTGTCCACCGTAGAATATCTTATCATTCAGTTGGAGCCCCAAGCCTTCTCGAATTGCATTCCTAAGCGTCTGCTCGCTCTCCAGAATCGGCAGGTAAGTATACTTTAGGAAAGCTTCCCAGACCTCTCCGTACGGCTTTTCCCCTTCTCCCTTTTCGAAGGCCCTTTCCATTACGGCTTTAGGTGAGATCCTTTCTAAGAGAAGCTCTTGGTCTTTCAGGTAGCTTTTGACCCGAAGGCTGAGGTTGGGCTTCTCGCCGATTGTTGGAATTCCCATGTCGTATACCTTGATGCCGCTGTTAAATCCCTTGACTACATATCGATACGCCATAATCGTTTTCACTGAGACCGCTGAATCCGCATCGCCCAGTTTCCCTCCTTTGCCATCCCTTCCATGAAGGGAAAGCTTGTCCTCTTCCGAGAAGCTTTTCATCAGGTCTGGTGAGTCCCTAATCGCCCTTAGGGCGAGGAGCCTTCTCGCATTCTTCTTGAGGGCTTTGTATTCGCTTGCATCAGCCACCAACAGTAGAAGCGTATTCTGATAGGTTCTGAACCCCGTTGATGTTTTCTTCAGTAGTTCGTTTGCAAACTCCTCCATCTTCAGATTGCCGTATGAAAACTCTGGATGCAAAATTACGAGTCGAAGCTTTTTGCCCTCACCTATGTCACCTGCGCTCTTAGGCCAAGGTGACAGGATATCGAGTTCTGAGCCTGCGATCTTTTGAATTCTGTTCCTAATCTCTTCTTCAATCTCCTCCTCTTTTACGGCTTCTTCCTTGTCGATTACGATTCTATTCAAGTTAGGACTGCTGAGAAAATAGTACAAAGATTTGTCTGAGTGCAGGAAATACAGCTCATCGTCAAGTCGCTTGACCGCATCTCCAACTATGGGGAATGGTATGCCTTCCCTCAAGAATGCGACTCGGAGTCTTTGGACGGTTACACCCTTCCTCTCAGCACCTCCGCTGAAAGAATAGAAGAATATTGCTGTGGCTAGGCCTGTGGCTACTTTGAACTTAGAGTACTCGCTCCCCATCTCCTTGTCAATTCTAGGCGCGTTCGCATTCGATCCAGTGATGTCGGATGCGATTACACCCTCAAACTGATTTCCGATATGTTTGACAAGCTCTGTCCTGATAGATGAGTTCGCCAAGTCAATATGGGCTGGCTGTATTAAGGGGCAGGGATACTCTCTTTTGTAGAGGTCCCCGATGACCTCTGCGAGAAAACGTAGCACACCCCTTGTCCTCTGGAATGTGGAGAATGTGCTCCACCTTTCGTAGAGTTTATCAATGATTTCAGGATGGAAGGGGTATGCCTTCGCAATCTTTCTCTTGTAATCCTCCTCCCTATACTCAGGCGGAACCTCCTCGCCAAGCTGCCTGTAGAGTTCAAAATATTCATCTGCCACCTTTCTGTGAAATGCTTTTTCACCGAGGTCGTCGAATAATCTCTTTCTGATTACCTCGTATACTTCCTCGCCTTCGACAGGCGTGTAGATGGCTTCAACCCTACCAGAGATCTTCTGTAGTTGCATCAGGGTCTGTTCGGCAGCCTCATCATAATGCTCTAGGATGCTCGAGGGGAGAGTTGCTATGACAACGCACTTCTCCACAGACGTGATGGCTTCGGATAATTCTTGGATGAAGGAGAGGAGCTGCCCCTTCAGGGTTCCTTCGGCGCCAGTAATATCTTTCAGATTGACCCCTGCTGCCTTGACAGCATATTCAAGCAATTCGTCGATGAGAATGAGAACGGGCTTGTTTACCTCCAGTAATTTAATGAGAACATCCTTTCCCGGGGAGACTCTTTTCTTGTCGTGCTCCTCGACCAGCTTGTAACTTCCAAGCTGTTTTGCTATCTCACCCCATGGCGTTAGTCCCCTTATTGCATCCGCTTCTGTTCCAACGAAGGCTGCAACCTTAGCCTTGGGAATCTTGGTTATGCCGCCTTCTCGTAAAGTATCGTCTTGAAGAATCACTTTCATGGCTTCAATGTCGAATATGGCGTCTCCATACTTGAAGAGGTGGTAGAGGGTGATGAGCGCATGGGTCTTTCCTCCTCCGAAGGGTGTCTGAAGCTGTATGAAGGCTTCCCCTTTCCCGCCTGAGAGTCTTGAGGTGACTGTTGCACACAGCCTCTCCAAGCCAAGCGTCATGTGGGTCTTTCTGAAGAAGATCTCAGGATCCCTGTATTCTAATGCTCCTCTGTCTCTCAGCACATCGCCTAATTTTGCTGCAAAGACAGATTCGTCAAGCCTGCCTTCGCGAATATCTTTATGGGGAACCGCTACGTTCCACCAAGGCTTACTAACCATGACTTTTCACTCCCTTTTCACTCCCTTCTTTCATCCCTCATATAATCGAGAAGTGTAGAGGATTCGGCGGTCCGCCCCTTCACGTATGCATCTTTTCCATAAAGAAAGCCTTGAATCAACTGTTTCTCCTTATCGCCTTCTGGTAGGACATCGGAGATTGCTTGAGCAACCTGCCAGAAGACCTCACTCCGAAGATAGCCTGCCTCCTCCAACAGCTCCTGCAACTTCTTTCTATCTCCTTTCTCCCATAATACTACAGCCTGATGTAACGTATCAATCATTGTGCTTGGCTTTTCCTTCCGGCTGAGCACTCGATCCTTCGGCCCGAGAAGCCTAACATACTCCTTCTCCTTCCTAACCAAGCCTGAACTGTCCCACATTTCAGTCAGCTCGATGCCGCCGACCGACTGAGTGATCTTTCTAGCTTCGTCGAAGTGGACTCTCGCGTTGTTAAAGGTCCACCTCCATAATAGGTAGAATCTTGTCGTAGCGTCCACGCCACCTAGGTCAGGCCTCTTCAATATTCTCCCTAGTGCGAACTCGCTGACGACCTTCCTAATATATTCTAGAAGCTCCTTTACAGATACTTCTTCGCCTGAAAGCCTTTCTACCCGTGAGTACCTGCCGAAGACCTCCACGGCTGGACCGATGGCACTCACGAAGAAGTCTGCACCACTTATTCCCTGCTCCCAGAACTGCTCAAGCTTCTCCCTAATCCGTTTCTCAATCGCTTCCTTCACCTCATTGAAGTAGCCAACCTCCTCCTTCACTCTCTTTCTGCAAACCATATATACAGAGGAGGCTAATGTGGCGCTTTCCATGGCTCTGAGTCGGGCTTTCATCTCGGTATGAATAGGCCAAGAAGCCGTCAAAACCAAACCCGAATTTAAGAGACTGCTAATTATAGTTTCCCAAGCATCCGTAGATTTGTAAGCAAAGACAACAGTAGCTATTCCTTCAGGCTTCAAAATACGATAAATTTCCCTAAATGATTGAGTAATCATGTCCTCAAAGAATTTTTTTGCTTCGTCGATGTTATTGCCATGCCTAAGCGCATGCATCACAATCTCTTGAGATTTAGGAGTAAGCGGAGTAGCAAACAAATCAGGATGGAGTTCTCCAATAGTTCTCTTCAGCCATACATAAAAAAAGTCTGAGAGATCGCTGTATGGCACATTATCATAGTAAGGGGGGTCGGTAAAAACTGCATCAAAAAAGATGTTAGGAAAAGGGAGTCCTGTAGCCGTTCCCAAAAGGGATGTTCCTGAATTATTGGAAGCTTTAGTACAATGTTCTACAGGTTTTAACATCCAATCTAAAATGTTATTCCAATCTCCACGTGATCCTCCGAAGGGGTTTACTTCTCCATAATCCCATACCATCTGTACAGCTTGTCTATCGAAAGATCTCTCGATAGATTGGGTATCTCCCCTATACCTCGCTAAAGACGACAGATATGTAGCAAAGGTATCAAAATTCAATCCCAGATACGTCATCAAAACATTAGTGTACTCTAATTCATTTTCTGCGACCATTTTTGAATATACTTCCTTGATCTTCTCGACAAAGGTGATAAGTGCTAATTTCTGTCGCGCATTGAAAAGGTCACCCCACCTATCAAGACCATACTTCCGAATTGAAAATGCACGCTCCGCTCCTGGCCCTTCGCCCGATGGTGTCGGCTCGTCGGGGATGGGACTTAAGTCCCATTTCCAGTTTCTGGCTTTCCCTTCGAGATATCTCTCGGCTCTCTTGAATACCTCTATGTCTTCATCCCTCGCGATTCGGTAGGTCTTTCCTTCTCGATCTAGTTTTCGGAGGACTACTGCTATGAGCCTTCCCCCCATCCTGCCTTCTTTCGCCTCCTTCCTAACCGTGTCACTGTCTATGCCTCCGCCACATACAGGACAGAGAACTGTAGCCCTAGAAGTAGTTCCTTGGGAGGGATCGAAGTCTATTTCCTTCCCTTGCACAACTTTGAATTCGATGGTCTTCGTCTTCTTGTGTGGAATCAGCTTGAGCGCTACCATCTTGTTCTCTTTCTTGGCCAGCCAGAACTGGCGCATGAGAGGAATTTCAACACCACATGAAGGATTCTGACATCTGACTGTTCTTGCCCAAATGTATCCGACTGGAATACTCCCGTCACGATCTGAAGGATAGAATCTGCCTATCTCCTTTCCTGCTTCTTGAAAGATCCAGTTTCCCCATTTCTTCACGTCTTCCACAAGAGGGTTGGTGTAGGTGGGTGTCAGTCCTTCTTTGGATTCAATTTGTTTTCCGCCGTACTTCTGCGGGTACTCGAGAACGGCCTTAAGTATTAGTAGTGCTACGGGGTTATATTCGAGGGCATAGGTTTCGCAGCCAAGCCTCAAAGCTTCTAGAGGAATTGCGCCGCCGCCTGCGAAGCAGTCAAGAACTTTTGGCGGTTTTCCACCGTTCGCCTGGAGGATAAGCTTCCTAGCCTCATCTAGGATTGTTTGGTTGAGTGAGTTTTCCCACTTGGAAAGCTCGGCTATAAAATTCAGCTTCTTCTTGAGCTCATCCTTGTCTCTTGGCTCAGGTGTTAGGGCAGCGAATATGGTGCTTCTTGAAGCAGCTAGAGGCCTTCTAGCCCACCAAATGTGAAGAGTCGAAATATGACCATGTCGTATGTTTTTCTCTCTAACAGATTCTTCGCTTACTTCTTTTAATGGAAAGTCAACTTCTATAAGCCTTTTATCCTCCATGTCAAGCACCTACTTTTTCTTTTGTAGCCACGCCTTTCCAGTCGGTTACAATATAACGAAAAACTTCCACCTCCTCCTCTGGTTTCAGCTTCTCTGCCGGATTTTGTATTGTGTAAAGTTCAGGGGCCGCAGCAGCATTTACAACGACATAAAGCCAGTATTCATTTCCCAATCTATGAGCCATTAACCATTCATTCGGCGTAAGCGCTATCTTGCCTTCTCCTGCTCTGGCTTTAACCTCTATATACCTGATGCTTTCATCCGGTGCTTTTGAACGTATGTCAAAGCCTAGATTCTGAGCAGCAACATCTTCTGGACTTCGGCCTTGAGCAATCTCAAACTCCATCGCAACACGCATGCCGATCGCTTCAATTTCCTTATCCTCCTTCAGAGTATCGTCCACTGGAAGCTTAGGCAACACAGCAACGGCTCCAAGAACTTTCGGCGGAGACAGCAATAGATTAACTTCCGACTCTATTTGCTTTTCAAGCTGCTCCTTCTTTCTTTCAAGCTCCTCCCGATTTCTCCTCTCATTCTGAATTGTAGCTTCTGGGATGTTTTCTCCCTTCGCCCTCCTCGTTTCATAATCAAGCAATTTTCCTTCAGATTGCAGAATAAGTTCTTGGAGAGACCTAATGCCATATTTTCTCTTGATTTCTGCATCATGCTCCCTTTGCTTCTTCAACTCGTCAAGGTATCTTGGCAAAACTGTCTCCACTGCAAAAGCAAGAATCGAGTCTTCACTAGGCACTGAGCTCAGCACTTCCGAAGTCAGCGAAGCGTGGTAAGGTTTCAGATCCCAGAGAATAGAAGGAGAAACCTGCCTTACGTTATTTTGGTTACTTTGGTATAACGCGAAAATCCTCTTGCCAGCAACCAAGCCTGTTCCATCATTTATCACACTTTCTAAGAACCAGATGAAACCATTCATGCTGCCAGAAGGATCCAAGAAAACCGTGCCTTTCTCGACATCATCGCCGTATTTTTCGAAAATCTTCTCGACGACCGCTTCGAGAAGAGGATGCCCAGGCGCCACAAACTCTGCCTGCCCCTTAAATGCCTGTTCCTTGTCAAAGGAAAACTTGCTATATTCTCTGAAAACTTCGCCGAACTTGATTTTAAATTCGAAGGGAAGTTTTCTAAGCTCGTATGGAACGGTGGCTATTTCGTAGAAGCCATCCTTTCTCTTTTCCATTTTCAAGCCAAGCTTCTCTGAAGCTTTGAGGAAGAATTTCTCGATGTATTCTGGCACTAGTCTGTTCTCTCTTGCTATTCTTGCCTCGCCCAGAATACGGGTTAGGTCGATGTGTTTTGTTGCAAGGCCTTCTAAAGTTGCCTCCTTTGCCCTTTTGAGCGCTTCTTCGTCTGGAATCCTTTCGATATCCTTCAGTATATCATCTAAGGAGCGTTTGTTTGTGACGGCTTCTATGATGAGGTCTTGAAGATTCCTTCCAGGAAGCACATCTCCGATGACATCAAAGACTCTGTCGCTTCCCAGATGTCCTCGAATTATGTCCAGCTTGTTGAAAAGTGTATCAAGAATCCTGCCCTCCCTCGTATCAATGGCCACAAGATTGTAAATGTGGGCTTCGTATTGCTGTCCATATCTGTGTATCCGCCCCATCCTCTGCTCAAGCCTGTTAGGGTTCCAAGGGATGTCATAGTTGACCATTAACCAACAAAACTGAAGGTTTATTCCCTCTCCTCCAGCCTCGGTGGAAACCATTATCTGAGCTTTCTCTTTGAACTCGTGCTCCGCGTTTATTCTCCTATCAAGATTCATTGTACCGTGAATGTATGTAACAGAGTAGCCCCAGCTCCGGATTTTTTCAACCAAATACTCAAGAGTGTCTTTAGATTCGCTGAAAATCAGGAGCTTCTCTCCATTCTTCTTAAGCCTCTCTTCATCCATCACTTTCTTTAGCTCGTTGAGTTTTGTCTCCACTTCTTTTTTCTCGGCTTCTTTTGCCAATTTAATAAGCTCATTAAGCCTCTCGATCTCATCCTTAAGTTCATCGAGAGTCTCGGCAGAAGTAAGCTTTTCAAGCAGCTCGTCTTCTCGTTTCCATCTCTCCAGCTCAGAAGAATCTTCCAGCGCCTCTTCGTCTATGTATCCAGCTTCTTGTATTATTTTTCCCTGTTCAAGTAGTTCCTGAAGCCTATCCCTTCTTCTCTCTAACGATCTTCTTATAGCCCTTAGGCTGGATGCCAACCGCCTCTGAAGAATGATGAGAGCGAAGGCAACGTTTCTTTTGTCTTTTTGCATGGCTCTGTTGAAATGCTTCTCAACGTACTCTGTCACAGCATTGTAGAGAATCTTTTCATCGTCACTTAAACGATATTTGACTGTTAACACCTTTCTCGGAGGAAACAAAGGAGTGTTGTCAAAGTTCTTCAAGTGCTCTTTCAGTCGCCTTAGAAAGAGAGGATTGTCTTTATTTATTATGGATTCAGCAAGCATCTCGTTTGTTGCAAAGAACCCTGGCTCAAGCAAATCCAAGAAAAGCCTAAAATTACTCGGGTCTCCTCTGTGCGGAGTAGCCGTCAAAAAGAGCGTGAAATCGCAGTTTCTTGATAGAAGCTCCCCAAGCTTGTATCTCTCAGTTCTCATCATCTTCTCGCCATACTTGTAAGCAGCCATCTTATGTGCCTCGTCAACAATCACCAGATGCCACCTAGCTTCAGCCAAGCTCACCATAACATCTTCCTGCTTCGCAAAATCCATTGAAGTTATTGCTTGGTTCTCCTCCAGCCAAACATTGCGTCCCCACGAAGCGTCCATTACAGCCCTGTCAATAGTCCTGAAAGCTTCGCCAAACTTCTCCTTTAGCTCCCGAACCCACTGATCTCTAAGGTGTCCAGGAATGACGATAAGCGCTCTCTCGACAAGCCCTCTCTGCTTCAACTCCTTAAGTATCAATCCAGCCATGATTGTTTTGCCAGCTCCAGGGTCATCGGCAAGAAGGAACCTAATCCTAGGATGCTTCAAGATGTAGTGATAAACAGCGTCAATCTGATGCGGAAGAGGGTCAATCTGTGAAACATTAACAGCATACAAAGGATCAAACTGGAAAGCAAATCTAATTCTCTTGCCCTCCATGGACAAGAAGAAAGCCTCAGCATTCCCAGACAAATCTTTTCTTCTTAAATCAACTCTTTTCACCTTCCCCAAGTCGCTTTTTCTCAGAATCCTAGAGTAAAACTGTTCTGACTTTACACCTATACCTTGTATTTCAGTGCCGGTTCCAATCTGTTTGCACGAGATAACTTTTATGCGCTCAGGCCAGAAGGGGCCTTCCAAAACAGTCTCAGGCCTTAAAAATTCTTTTTCATTTTCTGCAGCACTCATTTCATCACCTTTTCGTTCTTTCCTTTGTTGAAATACACCTTCGCTGGTCCAATCTTCTTTGACTTCACAGACCCAAGCGCCTGTAAATACCTAGCGAGAAAAGTTCTGTTTACCTCGAGTTGTTTAGCTAAATCCTTAACAGAGTGTCCCGGGTCTTTCCCTAACGACACAAACATGAAAGTGCCTCATTTGGAAGAACTGAGAAATCCCTCTATTTCTTCTTCTGCGTTATCTGCTTTTATGAATATCGGTACGTTTTCCATCCCTGTTGCTATGTAGCTTGATAGCATCCATTCCCCTGGGGCGAACTCTAATGTTTTCTCCAGTATTCCTTGGTCTATCATGAAGGCGCTGCTTACAACAGTCCTATCCCAAGGCCTTGGCAGGGTTCCAACAAAATAGGTGTGAAGCTGTTGCAGTGCGCTTGTATTCAGGTAGGCAACTCTCTGCGTGGCTATGCAGCCGCCCAACCCATATTTTCTTCCCTGCCGTAGCAGGGTTTCCAGCTCTTCTGTGCATTCTCTTTCTATGCCTCTAGCCTCACTTGTGCTTGGCAGGAACTCCTGAGCCTCGTCGAAGACGAATAAAATATACGGTTTCACCTTAAACTGCCTCTTTCTGCGTTGGAGGAACTCGCGGCTAAGGTTAATAGCCAACTCCTTAATGGTGAATGGGTCTGCTATGGATATGCAGGTTATCTTCATAGGTCCCTCTATCATGGCTCGAATATCTTGGAAGGTCAGCCCCTTATCCCCCTCAGTTTTCTGTGTCTTGGCTCTAGCTATCGTGTCAAGCATGCTTGAGCGTGTGGTCGCCCAACCATAAACAGTACTCTTATCACTCACCTTCAGGTCCTGAACAGTCTTCGACGCTGTTGCATCTAGGAATTTAACGAATTTCTCGTCAACCTCAGCTGTTTCCAGCAGCTTCATCTTGGTCATGTAATCTAAGACTGCTTGGTGGATCTTGTCTAAAGCCTCAATGTACAGCGCTCTGCCTGCGCTTTCTTTTTTCAGGTTGCTAATATCCTCCAAGACCTGAGTGTAGGTAGGTACCTTAAGCCTAGGCCTCGTGTAGTGGGTAACCTTACCCTGCCTCAGAATCTCCTCTAAACCCTTAATGACTCTGGGGTCGTCCTCGAAGTCTCTTGGCTTCACAATCGACATGTAAAGCTGGTCTGCACTATCCACCGGAACCTCGAAAATTATCTTTGCTGGGACTTTCTTATCTGCAAAAACATCCATCAGCAGAAACGGATATTCGCATGAGATGTCGAAGATAACGATCTTCATATCTTGCATGTGGTAGACAAGTCTTCTCAAAATGTTTGAAAGTAGATTTGACTTACCGGAGCCTGTAAAGGAAAATATTCCGAAGTGGTAGCGTAAGAGATTCTCGAAGTCGATGTAGATCGGTATCTTGTTGACTTCAGCCTCGAACATCTTGATTGTTCCAAGCCTAGGGTCCAGCCTAGCGTCAGATGTGGTCTTCTCGATTTTAACACCCATCTTTCTGAGCATCTTCTGATTGTACATTCGGTTGATCATGGCTTTGTTTAGAATATGCACCTTGTCTCCAACAACTGGGTAGGAGAAGCCTTTAACATAATCAGGCTCCTGCCCCTCTTTGACTATCAGGTCGTAGTTGACTGGTATGGCGCTTATCCGAACCATCATCGTCGACTTATCATCTGAAGCCCAATCTTCAACTGACTGGTCAATAATTTCATACTGAAGCGGGTAGTAGCTGCTGTCTGAAATTCCCCTCATCCCGAAATGCTCAGGATATATTCTCGAAATCTCCATTAAGGTATACCTTTCAGCAGGTTGGCTTGTGGACTTAAAGTTCCTCGCAGCCAGAAGCATACCTTCCTCAACCAGCCTCATCAGATCCTTCTGGTACTCAACCTTCACGCGGCAGTCGTATTTGGCGGTTGTAGGCGCAACCTTCACGTCAGTTGGAATATAAATCCGAATAGGAAATACGCCGCTTAGCCGGCCCTTGAATTTTCCATCGAAATCCGTGAAGTATTCAGATAATTTCTCTTCTGATTGACTCAATCTGAGCCCTCCTCTCCCTAAAGGTACTCATGTAGAACACAAATTGTCTTAGGCTACGGTGGTTTATTATCCATTCGCCTATGGCATCAATTATCCCTCTAACCTCGCCGTAATGCCACTTAGCCACCTTATCAGCTATGAACAGCGCCTTATTGTGGCCGAAAACCTCTGGGATGCTGGGGCTTGTCATGGCTTTCAAAAGAACCATCACCAAGTTCTGCATGGTATTCGGTACAGCCTTATCTCTAAACAATATGGGCTCCACAGGCTCTTTAGCTCCACCGTAATCATGATTGAACTTCACAATCGCCTTATCCTTCAAATCGAAGTCCGGGTAGACCAGGCGATCTATGAACAGGACATTGCTTCTCAGCTTAGGATCGTATTCGGCTTGAGAAAGCTGGATGTAGGATTTCACGAAAAGCTTCTCTGGTATAACCTTGTTTCTAACGGCTCCGCTGATGTAGCCTTTCCGCTTCTGAAAGTCTGGAATAATCATTTGGAAGGCTGAATCATACTCTATTAGGCTCCATGGAACCTGAACCTTCTCGTAGTTGAATAGGCTGATTGATTGAAGCAGCATCCTATCCGTGTTCGGAACCTTGCTAAGCTGCTCTTGGGCTATGGGATAATTCCATATCTTCTCGTTTACGCATATAGGGATGAGGTGGTTCTTGAAGTCTCTTGCAGTCGTATCCTTCGTAATGCCAACCAACAGAATCTTCTTCCTCCAGCATTCCTCAATGAGCATGTAGAGGCAGTAAAGGGTGAGGAAAGCGAAGTCTTGGGTTGTAAGCCAATGGTAGCCGTCGCTCTTCTTCAACTTCATCGGATTTTCTTCAGGGGGTCCTTCAAAAAGCTGATTGCCCACCTGTGTAACCAGCTTCCTTATCCGCTGCCAAGTGTCCCTGTATCTTGGGTTAAGACTGTACACGCCTTTAGTTTCAGTTAGATAGCCCTCGTTCACCGACTTCCTCAAGTATTTCGTAACTCTGGCCTTGCGGTCCTCCCCCTTCATCCCAAGCTCTTTGAGTATCTGGTTAAGGGTTAGAGGTTCCTTCTCCTCGATGAGGTAGATGGTTCGGTAGCGAATGTAGTCACCTCGAGGAGGAGGCAGATTCAGGGAACTGTTCAGAAACCTCTGCCTACCATACGCCAAGTCGTTCATGTCAAATGGAACACCGTTAACCTCAAAGCCGTAGATGGCTCCGTTGGTCTTCCAGAGCTTGCGTCTAGACGTATCATAAGTTAGGCTGGTCTGAGTGTTCGATAGGCTCCTATCCATAAGAATGATTTTCACGTTCTCCTTAGGATCCGCAACCAGCTTGTACGCCAGATAATACTCGGAGAAAAGCATAATCCAAGAAGCTATCGCCGAATTATTCGCAATCGACTCATCGGTTAGAGGCTTAGTTAACTTAACCTGCCCAGGCTCACCAACCTCCATGAACGTCTGATCAATCTCAGGAACCTCATTCACATAGATAGGGACACAGCTGGAGATCCCCTGCCCCTGCTCCACAAACCTATCCGCATAATCAACCTTAGGAGACCTATCCTTACTGAACTTAATTACTCCAGTTGAGGCGTAGGCACCCCCAAAAAACACGACCAAATCAAAAAGGGGTCGCGAATACTCCGTTCCATCTACCGCCGCGAACTTAACCTCATCCGCCCCAAAGAGGTTTCGTGCTGTTTCATACGATTCCTTAACACTGAAACCAGACACCATCAGATGAGATAGAAAATCTTCATGTATGCCATGGACGGATTCAAACCTTCTACCATACTCAGAAATCTGACCTGAAGCCCCACTCCTCAGAATCTCGCCAGTCCGCTTTATCTGCGTGCTAACAAACGATTCAGACATCGTTGCTCACTTAGATACTTGGCAAAGGAACAATAAAAAGGCAGAGAGATGAGTGTAAATGGAGAGAATTAGACGAATATGACTTCCTTAATATTTTGTTTGAGTAAATTCTAATAGTGAACGTTATCTAGTAGGTCTAAGCCGAAGACACGTGCTTACAAAAGATCTCAGATCAATATACGATAGTTAGAGAAAATGGAACCCTATGGCCATCGTATCCTGTGCCTAGCCAGATTTTAACCTATTTCGACGAACTATTCAAAACATATCTATTTTGAGCTGCAAACGAAGTGGGCCCCCTTTCTTCACAAGCCATAAATCGACCATGGGCATCAATTAATCCTATGTCAAGAATGCGGATAATTCCTGTGGACAGGTTACAGGAAGGTATGAGGCTTTGCGCAAGAAACATCAGAAGCTATCTACAGGGTGTGCAGTTGTTGCTAGAACATTCACATGATTTGGGTGATTGGCACGCCGTCATACTTGCTATATTTGCGTTTGAGGAACTAGCCAAATTCGCCCAACTGAAAGAGGCGAAGGAAAAGGCGACAACTGACAAAGTGGAAATTGATGATCGACTATTCCGCGATCATGAGTACAAGCAGGAGTTGGCGCGAAAATTGATTGATGAGGAATCTAGGAAACTAATTGACGAAGCTTCTCTCCCACCCGCCTTTCGAGGTGAAACGGTGGAAATCTCTCCTCTGTTGAGGTTGGACTGTGCTTTTGTGGATTGGAAGGATGACCAGTGGATTCATGGGGCACCACTAATACCAAATAACCTACGAAGGTTTAAAGAAAGTATTGCACAAGCACTATGTTCACTTGAGAGATAAAACGCAAGATGTCAAAGTGAGATGCTCTCATGCCTAGCCAGAGCATCCAACATCCAGGAGCTCGCTGGATCAATCCCTGAAGCACTTGAGATACTTGAGAAATATGTGAGGCTGCTCAGAAGCGGGAGAGCAAAACTGGACGACCTGATCGTAAGGAAACAGCTTTCAAGGTATCCAGACGGATACAAACATAATGTGCTTCAAGCCATTGCGGCGAAGCAGCTTAAGGCTGAAGGCGTCAATGTCTCTGCTGGGCAAACAGTTAGCTACATCATAACAGATGCCGGTAACAGACAACCTGAGAATAGAGTTATTACGCTAGAACTTTCTGGGAGCGAAGTGAGATACGATGTGCATAAATATGTGGAGCTTCTTCTATCATCCGCAGTTAATGTACTAGGTCCCTTCGGCTACAATCTTGACTGCTTAAGAGAGAGTTGTGGAAGATCATTTTCTCCCCACGGGTATTATGTATAGCGGTTGCTCTTCAGAAGGTAGGCTTAGAACTTTCCTAACATGATCGTCGTGAAATGCTCCAACAGTGACCATTCCGAGGTTCATGGCGGTTGCTTGGAGACATAGGTTTTGAGCTGCATGCCCAGCTTCCATATGCACATATCTTATGCCTCTATCGCCGTACTTCACGGTTGTTCTTTCGTAAACGGCTGTGAATACGATGTTTATTGCACCCTCCTTGACGCAACTTTGTCCTAGGGCAGCTGAAGCCAGCTCCGCCCTCTTTTTAAAGTTAATTCAAACAACCCTTCATTTAAATCAAAGTTAATTTCTACAATGGGGTTATGTTGACCAACTTCGTCATATAGTATCATTATCTGAAATTGTGTAAATCTTCTATTAATAAATTGTTGGGTATAGAGTAAAAACAAATTTGCTACGTCTAAGAAATCTTCAACTTCACTACGTACTGGTTTCTTGAATTCATGTTCCATTTCATTCCTTTTCTTATTTATTTTACTTAATATTCTGGGGGCTACTACACCAGTTTTTAGTAGTAAATCTATTTTCTTTGGAAAGTTCTAATAATCTTTCTTGGTTTTTTCGTACATCCCAAATACGTACAATAGACAATCTATCCTACAATCTATAGCTCTTTTGATGTTTGAAAGAGCGTTAATTAGTGATTTTTCATTACTTTCTTTCATATCCTCTTCAGCAAATTTGATGAGATCCTCTGGTTCAAGTTCAAAAGGTAAATCTAAAGAGTTTAAACTACCTGAAGCAACCACAAAAGGCTTTTCTAAAAGACTTAATATCTTTTCCATAGTTTCTTTTGGGTTAACCATTTTCATATTATTCCATTTCATAAATATCTCTTTTACTCATTGATCATCATATCTAATTATCTGAAGATTTCGCTACAAAAAATCACTAATGAACTCAAGAACAATCTCGCCTTATCTTTAGTGAACACTTCACTTGACGGATGAGAAGCATGAACACGGTAAAATTTAGCAACGTCCATAAGCTGTTCATAATGCTTCTCCATCATACCCTCTTGTTTAAGTTCATCTATTCCTTGTGCTAAACTCTTGTACTCAATCTTGCTTCGTTTACAAACATCCATAACTATCCCTTCTAGAATATTTCCACACATGCTACAACAGTTTCTGTTAACTTGCCGTCACATATGATTATTGGCTTAAACATGAACCCAACCACAACAAGCCAATAATCAAAAAACGTGACTGTAAGTTAACACTCATGAAAGATGTTGTCTAGACTAGCGCCCCTAAGCCTGCCATCCGCCAACCATAATGATATTACCGAGCAAGAGAGTTAAGCTTTCTCTCATATCTCTTCCGATTTGTTGACTCATATGGTTCTCTTCGCTTGAGCATGAACCATATTATCTTCAGCATCTTGTTCGCCACAGCTATGATAGCCTTCTGGTCCCCCCTCCTATGCTTCACCCTCTCATAGAATGCTCTCATCCTCTCATCATGGTTCACCGCAACTCTAGCTGCTTCAACCATTATCCATCTCAGCATCCTTGAACCCTGCTTGGTTATTCTGCCGCTATACTCTATGCTTCCTGACTGGTGAAGTGATGGAGCTAACCCTGCCCATGACACTAGCTTCTTGTAGTCTGGGAATCGATCGATGCTTCCTATCTCCGACCTGATTAGTAACGCTGTGTAGATGTCTATGCCAGTCATGCTTAGAAGGAGTTTCACATCTTCGTCCTGCGAAGCTTTACTGCGGATCTCTTCATCAACTCTTTCGATCTGCTGGTTTAGGTTTTCGATGTGTTGAAGATGGTTGCTTAACATCAGTCTATCCAAAGAGGCGAGTTCAAGGCTATTAAGCCATTCAACGCCTCCCCTTCCAAATAGGTCCGAGTATCCACATGTGTATCCATACTTGTCGATTAATGCGTGGACCTTGTTTTTCACCATCGTCCTTATCTTGACTATGGATGCTCTATGCCTGACCAACGCTCGCACCTCTCTGAGATGCTTTGGAGGAACGTAGCTCTCTGCCACCAGGTCTCCTCTCAGCAGATGAGCCAGTATCCTTGCATCAACTTTGTCGCTTTTGATTCTTGCCGACGCTATCGCCTTGGTCTTCAATGGATTGGCCAGCACCACAGGTATATGTTTGTCATCAAGACTGTTGTATAGATTTGTCCACACACTTCCCGTGGACTCCATGACCACTCTATCATCCATAGTGAGCTTTGAAGCCAGACCCTCTATGCCTTGATGGGTATTAGTGAAGGTGAACTCATCGATTATGAAGCCTCTTTGGTCCATTACAGCAGTCTGCATCTTTGCTTCCCAACGTCTATCCCTACATATCTCGTTTAATTCACCTCCCAGCTGGCTTCAGGCTGCATTCACTCATCCGAGCTCACAGGCTCAATTCTCTAGCAGCTCAGGATACCGTCCAGTCAGAACCACGGTCGCATACACCATGGTAACTCATGGACTAGCCAGCCTAAACACTAATAGAAACATCTTTCATAAAGTCAGAACAAACGCGTTTGCAAGGGTTAACACAAACATGTAGGGCGGTTTCAGGCAACTGATATCCCTACGCAATTTTAGGTTCACTAGTGAAAATCACCCAGTCTAAATTCTGGAATTTCCGGTTTGCAGAGGGTTCTTTCAAACCGTTTTTCACACAAATTTGTTTATGGTGCTTTATATGGGGAGCGTCTTCGAATTTTTCCCTAGGGCATCTTCACTCATGAAGCAATTTTGTCTAGGGGATTTTCGCTAGTGAAGGCCTCTTGAAAGCAGATTACACTCAAAGCTATCTAATTCTCTTAGGGCTGCCAGAAGGATTTTCCATGCCGATGACTGATGTAGAGCTTTTCATAAGAGAGGACCTATTGGCTTGGATGGATCAGAAGGTTAAGGAACGTCTCTTCTCCACGCGCAGTCATGCAGTTGAATGTTCTCTCGAAACCATGAAAGCATCTCTGGACAACCATAAACGAGAAGGAGTACACGAAGGTGGAATAGGCTAAGTCTTGAGGTTCCAGTTAGGGTTGGATGTGGATTGTGAACCCGCAGCAATCATCTCAGAAACACATGGACGGCTGGAGCCTACAGAAGATAGTTGAAAGCTACCGCAGGGCTATACTCTTACCCAAACCAACCCAAAAAGTCTTCCTGCTCCTAGAATCCTCAGGCAACCCAATGCACATCGACCATGTAGCAAAGCTTCTGAAGATGCATAGAAACAGGGTTTACGAAGCCCTAGAACAACTTAAGAAGAACAATCTTGCAGGCCAGATAAATGGTTACTGGTATGCTTTGAGGTAGCTGACTATGGTTGGGAGATGCCTTCACCTGAATTTATTCCTCCATCTCCTCTTGTGCCGGCTCCTCCTCTGAGAGCTCTTTTTCTAAAAGGGACTTAATCTCTTCGATTTGAGCATCGTGATCTTGAACCTTTGCTTTCAAGTCCTCTAAGTCTTTTTCCAGCTCAGCAACAGCTTCCTTGACAGCATTAATCTGTGGTGGCGCCCTCTTCCTAGCAACCCGTCGCCTAACCCTCTTGCTAGGATTAATTTTTCTCTCCCCCTTCAGTGTGGTTTGCTAGAAAAATACACCGCTAATAAATCTTGTTGTAATACGCAGGATGGATGAATACTACAAAGAGCCAGAAGGCGTATCCAGAACCATCCTAGTGGAATCTGCCCAAATTAGGTGCAAAGCTTATATACTTTGCACCTAAAACAGGTGCAAAACTTATATACTTTGCACCTAATTTTTCCGCCCTTCTATTGAGGGTAGATGGAGGTTAAATTTTGAGGCAGTTAATATTTAGAGAGGAGAAGTTTCGTTGGCTGGATCTAACAGTTGACGAAGCTTTAGAGGACTTTCTAGGCTTAGCGGACGGAATAAATTCACCTATGAAGTTTTTCGATGTGGAAAGGGTTGATGACAACACCATGCATATTAAGGCTTGGATATCGCCAAGCTATCGTGATCTACGGATTGAAATCGACGTAGTCAACAGCAAAGCCAAGCAGATTCTGAGGCAGCTGCGCAAATCAGGCTTCCGCGGACCTGTGGAAGAAAGACAAAGCACCACACTCTGGTGAACAACCGTTGACCTCTGCAACCACCGTTGTAGGGCTGCCGAGTTTCCAACATCTTCTTACTCTGCGCCGTAAGGCTTTCCGCAACGGTTGCTGGAGGCGTCTAAGCCAAGTTGAGAGAGGCCTATACGTATGTGCCTTGTGGGTGATGAAAACGCGGGGACGGATAAGGAGTGCTAATTTGGCGAAGCTGTTGATGCGCATAGTTGACAAGCTTTCACATGCATCCAGGAGGGCGCATGCTATGGCTGAAGCCTTGGCCCATGCAGTTGAAACAGCGAGAAGAATAAGCGGTTGGGCACCGCAATACGGCGTATGGATTCAAAGCCAACAATTCCTAGCCTACCTCCTAACTAACTTTAAATCGACGCATAACAACAGAAATTATTGGTGATAGTCATCCTTCAAATGGTCGCCGCGGCCTTCGCCTTCGCTTTAGGCATCATCGTGATCTGCTCAGTTCTATACAGGATTCTTAGAGACCGTAGTCGCGTATGAGGAAGCCCAGCAGCAGCGAGCTGGCAGACCTCTCAACAGGGCTAAGCTACGTAGCAACAGGATTCGCCCTAGTTGGAGCGGTTAACATAGCCCTATGGTTTCTAGCCTTATCCGCATCCATACTAATCACAAAACACTTCGTCTAAATAAAGCTGAACTCTTGTGAATTCTAAAAAAGAAGCTTTCATACATTCAAAATTCCCTGTGGCATTTATACGCTATAGAGATCACGTTCTATTCCACCAAGGCAACCCTCTATCGCTTAAGCCCGCTTTGCGTGAAGCTGTAGGATGGCTGGTCTACGAAAACCCTGAATACGTTATACTGGCTTGGGACCGCGATGTTGGGCCTCCAACCCTCCGAGGTGGGGATCCTAAAGCCTCAGGCCTCGTGGTTCTACGCTCCGATATCGTTCAGTTGAAGAGAATTAGGTAGTTTGCTCTACGCCTTTCTAATAACCACTTCTCCACCCTTTTCGATGAACACAACTCGGTCTCCCTCCTTGACTTCTATTATTTCTCGAACTGGCTTTGTTAAGGTGACTTGGAACCTTCGTGTAACCGCAACTGCGTCTAGGATTTTCTCCCGCAAATCGTTTCCACCCCACCTTCTATTTGATGGGGAATTCTTATATATTTTTCCTACCAATAGCACATGTAGGAGGAAGACATGGACATGACAGCCACACAGCTTCAGACACTGCAAATAAGCCGCAGCCCGCAAGGAAGAAGACTTCATAAACCGCTCATACTCCACGTACCGGAGCCTAGAAGCTTAGGGGAATCCGCAATACAGAGGTTCGTGGTAGAAGCTTTCTCGTGTAAGATGCCTGTCTTAATAGAGTTCACCCTCTGCAGCCCAGCTGTGATTGAGCTTGCTAAGCATCTGATGCGCCACAACTCCGGAAGTCCAGCTACCCTCTACCAGTATACATATGGTGTCTGGCGATACTGTCGGTGGATAGCAAAACATCCAGATGAGTTCCTAGGAGAATGCTTGGGACCTGAAGGCGAGCCGGTTCCAAAGGCTTTGTCCATACACGCAAAGCAACTAGACGAGTTTGTTGGGGAGCTACAGGCTGAAGGGTTGGCTCCAGGCACAATCTCAAACCACGTTAAGGGCGTGAAAGCCCTCTACAGGGTCAACGGACTGCAGCTGAACCTTCCATACAAGGTGAGCAGACGCGTAGTTATGAGGGACAGGGCGCCAACGCCTGAAGAGCTTAAACGCATCGTCGAGTTGGCTGACCTCAGAGGAAGAGTCATCGTTTCGATGTTAGCTCTAGGCGGCTTCAGGGTAGGAACACTATGCAGGCTTCGATATCGACATGTGCGCAGAGACCTGGAGCGTGGAATAGTTCCCCTTCACATCCACGTCGAAGCAGAGATCACAAAGGGAAAGTACGGCGAATACGACACCTTCCTCGCCCATGAAGCCGTTGAGTACCTACGCCTATACCTAGAGAAGAGGCGAATAGGCAGCCCCGAGGAGAGAACACCCCCAGAAACCATAAACGACGAATCACCTTTGATAAGGAACAGCCACTCAGCCCAAGTAACACCAATAACCGCTATGCGCATCCACACAATAGTCCACAACCTCTACAGGGAAGCAGGACTGATCAAGAACAGAAACGGCCGACGATACGAACTCCGAGCACACAGCCTCCGCAAATACTTCCGAACCCAGCTAGCCGCTTTAGGCGTCAACACAGACTACATCGAATACATGATGGGCCACAAGATAAGCACCTACCACGACGTGCAGATGAAGGGCCTAGAGTTCCTTAGAAACATCTACGCCGCATCAGGCATATCCATCAAGCCTAAGACAGAGCTGTCCCGAGTTGAAATGCTCAAGGAGATAATCAGAGCTTGGGGCATGAACCCAGAAGAAATCCTAGCGAAAGAAGCCTTAACTCAGCCACATCGAACATACATATCGCCAAACAACCGTGAACAAGACCATATCGGAATCCTCACAAATACTCTAAAACACATTGTGAGAAAAGAACTAATGGACATAAAGACCCCTTAACTCCCAACCGTATAAATTCACGCTCAGGCGATGGTAACCCCCGGGCTACCAATATTCAGTATCCCTGTTTTTTAAGATCTTCAATTATTCTATCAGCTTTCTCCAATGCCTTTTCAGGAATCTTTGCTTTTTCAAAAAGTTCTTTAGGCCTAAGCAAGCTTCTTGTCGCATCCAACCCGATCTTTGTTGTCAACAAATTCTCCCGATCACTTGATGGATCTAAACTTGAACCTCTTACCCCCGTTATTATCACCAAGTCTTTGTCAGCTTGAAAACATGTTGCAACCGCCTTCTCAACATCTTGGATGTTTGATGGATCCACATCTTCATCAACAATCACCGCAACCTTAAGGCTGGGGTGCGAGGAGAATGCTGCGGCTATGACATTTCCCACATCTCCTTCACTAACTTTTCTAATAGATATTATTGCGTGAAGCCATCCCCCCCCGCCAAGTGTAAGATGTACGCCCCTAACAAAAGGAACCACGCCTCTAACAGCGTCTAATATTCTTATTTCATAGGGTAGACCCATCAAAATCCTGTGCTCAGCCCCACCTGGAAGAATTTCTTGATACAGGTAGTCTCGACAGCTCATCAAGCCTACAACCTCAACAACAGGTTGCTTCCTCACAGCATCATAGGTTTCAAGTAGGTCAGCGAAAGGCCCCTCCTCAGCAAACTTATTCACATGAATCTTACTCTCAAGAACAAGCTCCGCAGTTGCAGGTGCATAAGCATCAACTCTATCGCATTTAACTAAATTTAATTTCCCATCTAAAAGGGAGTTTGCCACCCAATACTCAGAAACTCCAAAAGGCACTGACATGGAAGCCGCAAGCAACACGGCAGGTTCAACACCGATAGATATTGCAACTTCAAGAGGCTTCCCCAATTCACAGGCTAACTGCCATAGCCTATTAAGTTGACGTGGAACAATTCTAATAGCGAAATTACTCTTACTCAAAAGAAGAAGCCTGTGAATGGAAACGTTTTCAATTTTGCCATCTTGGCTTCTAGTTGCAACAACCGACGATGTGACGTATGGCCCTGCATCATTCTCGAAGTGTGTTAATATGGGAATTTCCCGCAGATCAGGGTTTGGGTTGATGAAGTCCTTCACTGGAGCACCTGAAACCACAGTGGCTGACGTAGGATTCTGAAGTGCTCCAAGCAAAGTGTCATGTAAATCTGGAAGCTTAACTCCTAAAGCTTGACATAACCTATCTCTTGTGCCGCAAAGACCAGCTATAACCTTAGCGTCATGTCCCTCAATATTTTCAAAAAGAATTGCAGGTCCGCAGTCAAGTTTCCTCATTACCGCTGCAGCCTCATATTTCGCTGATACTGGTTTCTTAATTCTCAGAATTTGGTTCGAGTCCTCAAGCTTCCTGATGAAATTTCTCATTTTTTCCCCAAGTAATTTTGCTTTCGTTAACTTTAAATTTTGCAGACGCATACTAATAGAAGTGATGAAGGGTTAACTTTAAAAGCTGAACATGCAATATATTGAAAATAGTGGATAGAAAAGGACAAAATTCTGTAGTAGGGTATAGGAGGAAAAACTGAAGAATAATGCAGGATTCATGTGAGAAACATAATTTACTTACAAGCAATGTTTACAGAGAAATTTTCCCCTCCATTAAGTGTAGCATTTTTCAGCCCATATTTATTCAAGCAGAAAACCACATCCCAACCTTACTGTACGCTTTTATAAATGGCTTGGAGGTAAGCTTGGAAAATTGAGCACAATACACGGTGTTTTCCTCCCTAAGCGCTTTTTCATTGCGAGTGGTTGGGCTGTAAGTTCTGTATCTCCACTTAACGCGTTTGACGCAGCTTTAATCAAGGCTAAGATTGGTCAATGTAATTTAGTGAATGTTTCCTCCATCCTTCCCCCAGATGCAGAGCATGTTGAGAACGAAACTATAACACCAGGCGCAATCACATTTACTGTTTTAGCCCGCATGGATGGTGATCCAGGCGAAACTATTGGAGCTGGGATTGGCTGGGCTTGGTTAACTACAAATACACATGAGAAATATGGAATAGTTGCAGAGGCCCATGGATACAAGGATAAGGAAGCTATTGAAAAAGAGTTGAAGTGGAAGCTTAATGAGATGGCTAAGCTTAGAGATATGAAAATCGAGAACTTTGGTGTGAAATCCGAGTTTCTCGAGGTTCCTAAAGGTAAGTATGGCAGCGTAATCGTTGCACTCGTCTATACACCATGGACGAAGGAGGAGGCACAGAGACAGTTCAACAAAAACACAAATGCGACCCATAACCCTCCTTCCAAGTGAAGCGTCGATTCTCAATATATCTATTTTAGGTGCATTACGCATAGCTGATTTTTAGAGGGTAACTATTAGATGGTGCTCCATAGGCAGCTGGAACCCAGAAAAATGCTGCGTATAGTGGTTGTTGGAGGAACATTTGACCACCTTCATGTAGGGCATCAAAAACTATTGAACATGGCCTTCCAAATATCTAAGAGAGTGTTAATAGGATTAACAACAGACGAATTTGTGAAGAAACTTCATAAACCTCACAAAACAGGCTCCTACAAGCTTAGAGAGCGGAGGATCATGGATTTTTTGGAGAGTTGTGGTTTACTTTCGAGATCCGTGATTATGCCGATAAATAATCCTTTTGGAATAACAGCAGACGAAAAAGATGTTGATGGAATAATAGTTAGCCGTAGAACGATCCCTAGAGCCCGCTTAATTAACCGTGTGAGGAAGAGGAGGGGACTAAAGCCTTTGCAGATAATAACTGTTGACATGGTTTTAGCTGAAGATGGAAAGCCAATATCTACCACTAGGATACGCAGAGGCAAGATTGACAGAAAAGGTCATGTAAAGGCCTAGTTTCCAAACAAATAAGGGGTTTGGATGGGTTAGCGTCAAAGTTTATGTCTTGTCTGCGCCAGCCTCGTAAGAATCTCCATGTTGAAAACCTGTTTGAAGTTCCTGTTTAGAATATCCATGTAGAGCTGAACTTCATCGCTGCTCATATACTGAAACATGTAGGGTCCTGTATAGGGGGACGGTTCCCCCTCCCTCGAGATAAACTCAATGTGCATCAATGGGTCTCCACGCTTTATTGTTATAGGCTTTCTATCGTTGCTTAGATTAACGAGTTCAAGTGCAAGTCTGCCGACGAAGCCACTGTGGACCTTGGCTGCATTAAGGAAGGAGAGGCCCATTCTGCCGTATTTACTTTTAGCCGTTAGGTGCGCAACAAAGTCTGGTGGGGTGAAGACAATCTCGTAGGAAATTAGATTCTTATGTTCAAGATAGTTTAAGGTTGTTTCGTCTCTGACTGTTAATATGTATCCATCTCCATCTGTTAGGTCGTAGTCAAATGGGTATATGCACCTATATTTATCAATCAGCACCATTAGCTTGTTTTTACCCAGGATCACCATGTGGCATCACTTTCACTAAGCTTAAGCCTATGCTCAATATATGGCTTACCATCCACATGGGGTTTTAATCTTACCTTAAGATTGAATGACAGTTACTTCAAATCTCGGCTGGAGAGTACGCCGCTCTGAAATATCTCTGAAGTTTACGTTGAAGTCCAATTGTAGAATTGTTTCACTGTTGGGCTTAACGGAGAAATCTGCGGGAACTTCTAAATCGCTCTTTGTAAATAGTAAGCTGATCTCGCTTCCATTTATTACGGCGGTAGAGTTGAAAATCTTCAGCTTCAACTTGTCGTATTGGCCAATAGGCAGTTTTACGCTAGCATAAACTTCCGTACTCTTATATAGAGTGGTTAGGTCGAAATCCCTAGTTTTATCTGAGGTTGAAACCCACCCTGAGCCGGGGTGCTCCTCTGCGAAGTGAGCCATAAGTGCGGAACACCTAACGTGTAAGTGTTCAACACCATCTTTTGAGCTGTTCGTCACTTTAATTGTCAAGGTTCCCTGCGATGTTAGAGGATATGCAATTAAGGCAGTGACGATCAAGAGCATTACGATTGAAACAAGCCTCTTAAGCATCATGGTAGCGACACTAGCTCATGTTCTCTCAGATGTTTAACCTACTTTTTCACCGCAAAGCTGGAGTAACTCACCCCATCTATCGTTTACCCATTTTTGAATAGTTTCGATCTCGCCCTTTCTCTCAGGCTTAAGGAGATGACTGAATCTGCCTTGACCCTTCATAAATTCCTCAACAGGCAGCGGCTTAGGAACCTTAACGTTCAGCGTATACTTGCCATCTTCAAACTCGTAGATTGGGAAGAACAGTGTCTGCACAGCAAGCCTACCTATCTTAACTGTTTGGTCTGAATCGAAACGCCAGCCTCTTGGACATGGAGTTAGAACATGTATCACAGCTGGGCCGTCTACCTCTATTGCTTTACGAATTTTTGTCATGTAGTCGTTCCAGTAGGATATTGACGCTGTAGCAGCATACCTGATATTGTGAGCAGCACAGATCTTAATCAGATCCTTCTTCCACTCAGATTTTCCAGGTATCTTACTGCCTGCAGGGCTTGTTGTCGTCGATGCACCATGAGGCGTCGATCCAGATCTCTGTATACCCGTGTTCATGTATGCCTCATTGTCGTAGCATATGTAAACGAAGTCATGTCCTCTTTCAAGAGCTCCTGATAACGCTTGGATACCTATGTCGAATGTACCTCCATCTCCCCCGAAGGCAAGAATATCAACATTCTGGCTCCATGCACCTCTTCTAGCCATAGCCTTGTATGCAGCTTCAATGCCGCCTGCAACAGCAGCTATGTTTTCGAAAGCCACATGAACATATGGAACGCGCCACGCTGTATACGGGTAGACGGTTGTAGAAACCTCTAAGCAGCCAGTTGCATTCACAACCACCGTTGGGCCCCGGGCTACTTTAAGAGCCATCCTAACAGCTATAGGTGCACCACAGCCTCCGCATAGCCTATGTCCTGGAGCAAGCAGCTCTTCCACTGGAAGCTCCTTCAAGACAACCATTACTCTCTCACCCCCACAAAGCTTAACGGCTTCTTAATCACCCTTGTTTTGGCAACCTTAAGGGCCTCCATAAATATCGACTTGATATCCATCGAGGTGGTATCTCTGCCTCCAAGCCCGTAGACAACATTGAATATCTTAGGCACCTTCTTTTTCCCGTAGAATGCTGAAATCACATCGCTACACAGCGATCCGTATAGAGCACCGAAGCTGCAGGCTCTATCCAACACAGCTAGGGACTTAAGCCCTTCAGTAGCCGAAACAACTTCTCTGGCGGGAAAAGGCCTATATAGAGAAAGCTTAACGACACCGACCTTCTTACCCTTCTTCCTAAGCTCCTTTGCCACAGCTTTAGCTGTTCCAGCCGTACTCCCCAAACAGATTATTGCAGTCTCAGCATCCTTCATTTCATAGGTTTCTAGGACACCGTACCTTCTGCCAGTAAGCTTCCTGAAGTCTTGGGTAACTTTCTTTAGAGTTGGCTGAACCCTGCCCATAGCGTCCTCCTGCTGCATCTTAAACTCAAAGTAGTAGTCTGTAAGGCATATTGGCCCGAACGTTATAGGTTTCTCAGGATCTATCCTGTAGGTAAACTCTCTTGAAGGTATGAAGCTTTTCACATCCTCATCTTCGAGGACGTTTACATCCTCCATCGAGTGCGTTAGGATAAATCCGTCCAGGTTGACTGAAACAGGCAGTTGAACATCCTTGTTCTCAGCGATTCTAAACGTTTGGATAACCCAGTCATAGGCTTCCTGAGCGTTTTCACAATAGACCTGAACCCAACCGCAATCCCTTGAACCCATCATGTCAGAGTGGTCTCCATGGATATTTATTGGTGCTGATAGAGCTCTGTTCGCAACACCCATCACTATTGGGCACCTGAGGCTTGAGGCAATGTAAAGCATCTCATGCATCAAAGCTAAGCCTTGGCTGGCTGTAGCTGTGAATACCCGTGCTCCGGTTAGGCTTGCGCCTACGCAGGCAGACATAGCTGAGTGCTCCGACTCCACGCATACAAACTCTGCGTTGACCTGCCCGTTTGCAACATACTCGCTAAATGCTTCAACCATTATTGTCTGAGGAGTTATCGGATATGCTGCTACGACATCTACATTACATTGTTTAACAGCATAAGCAATAGCCTCATTGCCGGTTAGACCTATAATCCTGCTCATCTATGCTCTTCCTCCATACTTATCGCTTTCACCGGGCACTCAGATGCACAGATTCCACATCCCTTACAGTAGTCGTAGTCAATCTCAACACCTTTCTCAACCCTTAAGATTGCAGGTTCAGGGCAGTAAATCCAGCAGATTAGGCAGCCAGTACACTTCTCCTGATTTATCACAGGCCTAGATGCTACTCTCCACTCACCTGTTTTGTATTTGACTGATGAGCCTGCTTCAAGAATTGTGCATGCAATTGGAATAGATTTCCATCCAGGCTTTTTCTCTCTTATACTCATCCTCCAACAACCTCCTTGTATGCCCTCTTTATGGCTTCTACATTTCTTTTACCAACCTCACCTGGGAAGCGTTCAGATATCACCTTTAGAACAGAGTTAAGTGAGGTTACAGGTGCTACTTTGGCAAGTGCACCAAGCATGGCTGTGCTGAAGATAGGTCTTCCCAGCTCCTCTAAAGCAATCTTGGTGGCGTTCACAGTATAGGTTTGAGCGTTCTTTATCCCAAGCTCTTTTCTAAGCTCTTCCGGCTTTCTATCGGTATTAATGATTATCGCTCCACCCTTAGCCAATCCATCACAAACATTAACCGTCCGAAGCAATGTTGGGTCAAGAACAACCACAACACCCGGGTTATAGATCTGGCTATGAATCGTTATCGATTCATCAGATACTCTTGTGAAGCCTAGAACTGGGGCACCTGCCCTCTCAGGCCCAAACTCAGGAAAAGCTTGGGCATGCTTTCCATCAAGCAAAGCTGCTTGACCAAACATTCTGCTTGCGGTCACCACGCCTTGTCCAGCCCTTCCATGCCAACGAATCTCTGTTAGCAACATTATCCCTCCAATACGCCAGCTACTTATCTCGGTCTTCACTCTTAAATAACTATTAAGTATTAACTATTATTATCGTCTAGGCTATGCCAAACTCTGGAATCTAGCTATTTTATCCAACTCTTTTTGTCTTTGAGTTCTGTGGCTCAACCATAAGAGTTCTGAAAGAAAAATATTGCTTTAGTAAATGCAATAAAATAGTTATATGCAAAAAGATGAACATAAAGAAAAGATTTTGTTAATATAAGTGGTAACGTAAAATGGTTAAACAGATCAGGACACGATTCATAGTTGTTAGGAAGAAAGCTAAAAATAGCGAAGCATTCTATCGGTCTCCGAGAATCTATTTTTCAACAAAGCTAACAGACGATTCCTCTTTTCCCTTTAAGGATAACGACGACATAATTATGAGAATTGATGGGAAGCATTTAGTTATCAGGAAGACCCCTAGAAAATACCTCGCAAAAGTAGATGCTCCGGAGAACGTGAATTTAAGCCCTATGAAGATGTTCCTCAAGAAACAGAAGATAGCGCCAATAAGCATATCACGTACGCGGTAAGCATTAGGGTAGTTTCAAGCATCAATTCTCTAAGCTTTCATTGAAGCTAATCAATTTACGTAAAATGCTTAACTTTTGGGCCATTTAGGATAGGCGCTAGTGTAAAACGTCCTAGGGTCTGTTTGTTGGATGTATGGTTGGTGTTTATTCAGTACTGTTAGTTTGGGTTTACTCTATATGTTTGTTACCTGTTGGTTGGTCGAAACAATGGTGGGGTTTTCTGTGGTTTATGTGCGGTGTAGATTTGGGTTTTCATAGGCGGGGATATAGTGTTTTTGAGGCTGTTTTTCACTTAGGAACCTAGGGGTTGTAGGCGATTTTCGTATCCTCATAATACATGAATTAGCTAAAATCTGTTTTTTCGGTTTTAGGGGTGAAGTAGATGGTTGTATCTTTGGCTAGGATGCTCAGCAGCTCCTCAAGCGACTGGAATATGCCTGGTTTCTTCCAGTGTCTTCTAACCGCTATGTAGTGGAACTTTGCTTGGAAGCCTCTTAGGATCATGAATCTCCAGACTTTTCCGAAGTGGCATGCTAGCACGGCGAAGCGTTTAGGGTATCTTCCGAAAAGGTTCATTGTCTGGAACAGCTTAAGGATTTGGGTGGGTCTCTCCACGTAGATGAAGTTTCTTCGGCTTGATTTAACCTCAACCGCCATGTAGATGCCTAGTTCATCGTTTGTTGCCTCTAGGTCTGGGAACACGTTTAATTGGCTTATCTTCCCTGCGCCGCTTGACGGTATGGGTCTTGCCCTCCATCCCTCGATCATGTTTATCAGGGTTGCTAGGCGGTGTACCGCGTATCTTCCTCGGCGCTTGCTGGACTTTAAGCGTCTTCTTAGCTGTTCTATTTCCAGTGGGGTGGTGTTGGTTTTTTGCAAAGGTTTAGAACCCTACTCACACTATGTGCTTGTTTCGCTATGAGATGTACTGGCTGTTTGATGCGGTTTAAGTTTAGGATGAGCCATCCAAAAAATTGGAAGGTTGTCAACGTTCCAAAAAATTGGATGGCTATCCAAAAAATCGAACCCCTGATTATCTGCGTCTGCGTTCCAAGCATATTGCTGCTAGCCCTAAACCTATGGCCAGCGCTATCGTTACTGCCATCAAGGGTTCCATCCACCCCTTACCCATATCGACTGAAATAATGTCGTTTTCGGCGTAAGCATACTTCGGGGCAACTATCTCGGCATAAAGCTCTGTTGCTAGGAAAAATAATCTAGGAAGGGTTTTGTTTTGGATTCGGCAGTGGGCTGTGAAGTCTATTTGTGGCTTCACTTCAGTTTTCCAGGTTGTCCTATCATATGTGGGATCGTAGTTCTTACTCCAGTTTTGAATAGGCTTAGTTAACGCTTTGAAGTTAAGTAGAGTTAGGTTGCTGACCGTGTTAAGTGCCGCCTCGTTAGTAAGTGGGTATGATTTATTCATGAAGAAATTTGCTTCTAGCTTGATGAAGTCTTCCATTGGAGTTTTAAAGTATTGTCCAAGCCTGTTGTAGCTAAGGTTCCCTGCGTAGAGCTTATCATCCACATGGAAGGATTTCCATGCTAAATTGATCTTCAATAAATCGCCTTGAGTAACTACGCCTCCAATATTAAACTCGGCGGTGACATTCATTGTTTGCGGTTTTGAGTCCACTGTTATGGATAGGCTTTTCGCAAAGACGAAGCTAAGTTTTTCCCGCAAAGCATTATTTAGGCTTCTGTTAGCCATTTCCAGATCTGTGCCTATGACACTCGTCTTCTGTGTTGGGAAGGAAGTTAGATTCTGGTTGACTGTTGAGACGATTCTTACGTTTAGGAGGCTGTCGCTAACCTTAACCTTAAAGGTTGATGCCTGAGCGCTGCATAGGCCATAAGGCAGAATAATGATCAGCATCAAAATGAATACAAGAATGTTCTTTGGCTTCAATGTAACCGGCTCTCCCCATATCTTACCTGAAATTAATGTTTATGGCTCCTTTACTTTTTCTCTTTGAATATTCTAATTATCTCCTCAGCGACGACTATGCTTCCAGCCTCTTGGCATTCAAGGGTTTGGCTTCCAATATGACATGTGCATACTGTTAGGCCGTCTGGAAGTGACACAAGCTCCTTCTCCCAATCTTCCTCGGGCGGCTCATCATGGTAGACATCTAAGGCTGCGCCTGAAAGCTTCTTTGACTTCAATGCTTCGAGAACAGCCCTCCCATCAACAACATCACCACGAGAGGTGTTAACTAAGATGACTCCATCCCTCATTAGGGCTATGTTTCCCTTGTTGATAAGGTGGTGGGTTCCATCTGTATAAGGAACATGGATGGTAACTATGTCTACCTTAGATAGAAGCTCCTCAAGGCTTCCAGCTAAATCAATTTGAAGCTTTCTGGCTATATCCCCGGCGTCAACTATGTCGTATCCAACAACATTCGCTTGGAAGCCTTCCTTAAGTATTCTGGCTACTTCGCTTCCGATTCTTCCAGCCACCCCGATGATGCCGACAGTTTTACCTCTAAGCTCCCTACCTACTATTTTCTTCTTCGGCCAACTGCCCTTCTTCATAGCTTCGTCCGCCGTTGGAATTTGTCGTAGAACGTCTAGGATGAGGCCTATGGTAAGCTCAGCAACACTAACCGTTGAGGCGTTGGAAGCAGACACAACCTGTATCCCAAACTCCTCTGCAGCCTTTAGGTCTATATTATCTAGGCCAGCACCAGCCCTTGCCACAACGCGGAGTTCATCAGCCTCCTTAAGCACATCTCTAGTTACCTTAGTTCTTCCTCTAACGATAATGGCATGGTAACCCCTGATTTTTTTCCTAAGCTCCTCAGAAGTGATGTTGGGCTGGACATCAACGTCGAAGCCTGCATTTCGAAGTTTCTGTATGCCAATTGAATCTAATGGATCGCAGGCAAGAATCTTCCACTTCAAGTCGAACACCTAGCGGATGGAAGCTGTAGTTTCTAACGTTCTTACAATAAAGGTTAACTTCTTTAATCTTTCGCTAGTTGCCAAGATAATTAGAGTATTGATGCGTTTAATAAAAATAGGGAGTTTATTTAGCCTGCTTGAAACGCGGCTTAAGCTTCTCCAAAACCTCTGGAAGCGTTGTGTACTCCATCTCTTCCGGTCCGAGTCTCGCTGGCATAAATTCCCCATGACGCCTCAAGAAGTCAGCCTGCTCATTGGCGATTGCCCTGGCTCTATCGAAGGCTACGTCATCAAATAGGTCCGCGGGCTCACTTTCACGTAAACCAATAAGTTTACCGTCAGCAAGGTTGAACCCTAAGCCAACAATCCTCGGTGGGCCATCGAAAAACGTGCACTTCGCTGATTTAAGCCCAACAGGCATCAGCGGCCCATAGTGTGACCCCCTCATCCACCCTGCAACTAGATGTGGGAAGGCGAATGGGGCAAGAACCTCACCCATAGCCGGGAGCCCCATCTGAGACCTCACCATCATGCATGGGTCGTCTTTGCCTACGTATCGTCCCGCAATCAACGACAGCCTAGTAGTGCTTGCAACAGCAGCTAGCAAGCCGTCTTTCCTCCTGAAAACTCTCTCAATAACGTATCTGCCTGTTGTCCCAATCAAGGCGATTAGGTCATACATCTCATCTGGGCAGTGGAGGTCAACAACCTTATCCTCCATCAAGTCCATAACCCTGAAGGTGAACCCGTCATGCATTGAGAGGTCAATAACTAAGCCTGCGGTGGTTGGATCAGCGAAAATCTTGTAAAGTATGTAGTTGAAAGCTCCAGGCTCCGTTTTATCCGCTGCAAAAACAGCGAAAGGCTCACTTTTCCTTTCCTCAATCTCCATCTCAGCAACACCAGGTCCCATACCCTTAACGTTTCCGCTGAATGTTTCGACAAGAAGATCTTGGCCAGCAGCATACAGCTTAAGCGGCTTAGAAACCTTGTCAGTAATCTCCTTAAAGGCATTCCATGCTAAACCATGAATCTCCGAATTACCCTCACCTTTACGGTGGGTCATAAGAAGCTCCAAGTCGTCTCCGCAGTTGAAGACAAAATAGCTGAGGATTGTTTCCTTCTCCCTTGCCTTCTCCAGAATCTCGTTAGCTAACTCAATCTGCTTTGGGTGAACTATGTGATGCCCAGCCAAAGACCCTACATCTGCCTTAATTAGGGAAATCGTTGCCTTAGACTCCTTAGCCAACCTATCTCACCTCTATTCTTAATGCAAAGTAGTCATATATGTATCATTCGCATAGTGGCGTCGTGTGAGCTATCCCCCCACATCTGTCCCTAAATAAATAGTTTACGGAAGGTTTGGGGAGATGTGGTGATGGACAGGGTTGAGAGGAGAAGGCGATGGATGGTTCGTAGAAGGCTTG
>Ga0315280_10000484_pt1 | contig 74103 bp, 77 predicted proteins | sample YL17G06_40_MG_FD_203697 | JGI IMG/M metagenome (GOLD analysis project Ga0315280, IMG submission 203697) | Sediment microbial communities from Yellowstone Lake, YNP, Wyoming, USA - YL17G06_40 | ecosystem: Environmental > Aquatic > Freshwater > Lake > Sediment | place: USA: Wyoming | collected... | reverse complement strand
AGGCATGTTGCTTAATGCTCAAGCGGCAATCAACGGCCAAAAGAGGGAGAAGATCCTGAGCATAGCCTACTACGCAAATTGAGAGGAATAGACATGAAACAATCGATAAAGGGACAAGCTCTTAAGTAAGTTTGAGATTGTGATAAATAAGAAATGCTTCAGAAACGTCGAAATATCGAATCCAGAATGATCGACATTGCATAGACTAGCATGGTTGCATGGATGAACGGAAGGTCCTTCAGTCCAGCCTGAGCGCTCTTTCCCTTCATGATTATGTAGTTGGCGATGAAGAGGAGAAGGAACCCGGCTGTAAAGCCGGCAAGCGCGATGGTTCCAAGCACCTAAGGAAAAGAGCTGCGCTGATGAAATGCATTGCCGTGAAGAAGAGTATCCAGTATGTTGTTCCCTTAATTCACAATTGGTGCGAATCTCTTGGGGTGGTTCTATTCCGCTCTGCCTTTACGCCTCTCTGCGCGTGGATTAGGGGAGATCGCGATAGCTCTCGGCACAGGCCTATTGATCCCGGGTACGGGATACATCGTAACGAAGGGCAAATTCGATCCCCTATTTCTCCTCTTCGCAATGCCATTCATAATGTATGGGTTCACGCTCAGCCTGAGCCTTGAGGCGCCGGACATGGAGGACGACATCAGGGTGGGAAAGAACAACCTCGTAGTCCGGAAAGGAAGGGGCTTCACCTTCTCCGTCATCGGCGCATTATCGTTCCTTGCCACCCTCTCATTCCTCACCTACGCGAAGGGAGTCGCGCCTACCACGATTATCGACTTCAGAGTAGTTGTGATGATATCGTGCATCCCCCTTGTCGTTGGACTCGTTGGATTTTTTAGGAGGCCTGAGAAAAGGGATGTGATAAATCGCCTTAGCGCAGCATATATCGCAGCCCTATTCCTTTTAAATGTATTATTGAATATATATTTTATAATACTGCTATGGGTTTGAAAACCAAACGGCCTAGGAACATGCCTTAATTCCTTCAGACGCGGTGAACGAATCTCGTGAAAGCATTTCTTTCAATAGATATGGAAGGGCTTCCTCATGTTGTCATTCTGGGACATAGGTACACCTTTTCGTCAGATCATAACTCGTTCACAAATAGGAGATCCTTAATTCATTATCCTCTACTTCTAGGCAAACTAAGCTCGAAAGTCGTGCATGGCATAGTCCCGTCTGATCCAGCACTGCAGCAGGAACTTTAGTAAAACCTGCGACTACGTCACACCATGTCTCAATCGACTTATCTTCAATCTTTCTCTTCCTTAAATCTTTCTATCTCATCCTTCAATTCACGAAGTAGTTCAGCCAAAGCTTTATTCAGGAGTACAATGTTGTCTAGCATTTCTCCGACCTTAACCCATTTTTTATATTCGCTTAGCATTTTTTGGAATGTTTCCAGGTCCTATGTATGCTTGTATTAATTTGTCTAATCTTTCCTTAACCTCCTCAGCCTTAGCATCAATGCGTATAATTTCATTACCCTCTATGCCTTTGCCTTTCCCTTTGTCCATTTTAAATGCCGTCGTCTCCAATGTGACTCCTACATAAATATTCTCTGTCATATCGGCGGTGATAACTCGCAGTAGTTCTCATCACCGCGAATATCATTAAAGAACCTCTTTAACTTAAACACCTGTTGGTCGGGGAGTAGAAAGGGAATTTGGCTGCGTCTATCAGCCATTTATGGCGTTTTACAATTACTTGTTTACGCCACATATTGGGGAAAAAATGAACATGCAAACGTCAGAGTCATAAGATGGGTTATGAGGAAGCTCTCTCGAATTATAATCTACTTTCTTATCTCCTTCTTTGCCATTTCCAGCAATTTTGATGTCAAATCAAGCCTCTCCAATTTGCGAGCCTTCTCATCTTGAGGCCGTCTCTTCAGACATAATCGTGGTCAGCCCTTCAACTCATATCGCATCGTGTAACCCGTATCCCCAAGTTCGACTATCTTTAAGTCATGATCGATATAGAATTTCACCGCCATGCTGTTCGTCAATCCGACGTTAGGCTCATTTTTTTCTACTCATAGAATTCCGACCTTTTATTGTCAGTGTTTCGGATAAAAGATAATATATGCAAGCTAGAAGCCAGATACATCTGAAAGCATGAGAGATTGGAAATCCATTTTAAAAGGCGACCCAACTGGATGGCTGTTGGAAAAGGATAATCCATCCGTGCGATATTTCACCTTGACTGGCATCCTTGGAAGACCTGAAAACGATCACGAGGTAAGAGAAGCGAAAAAGGAAATCATGAAGACTGACGTTGCGCTCAAGATTTTGGCCAAGCAACAGAATGGGTGTCATTGGGGAAATCCCGAAAGTTTCTATGCGGACAAGTACGGAGGGACAGTTTGGCAACTCATAGTTCTGGCAGAACTAGGAGCGGATGGAAAGGATGAAAGGATCAAGAAAGCCTGCAACTTCATCCTGAAAAAATCTCAAGACCGCGAAAGTGGTGGATTTTCTGAGTCAAAGAAGTCCGAGACTGGTGGGGGTTCACATGACGGGGTATTGCCCTGCCTGACGGGCAACATGGTTTGGAGCTTGATCAGATTCGGCCATCTGGAAGATCCCGGGGTCCAACGGGGGATAAATTGGATCGTTACGTACCAAAGGTTCGATGATGGTGCCGAAGAGGAGCTTGATGGTTGGCCCTACGATAGGCAGGGTCACCCGCATTGTTGGGGGTATACGCGCTCACAACGCATACACACGTGCCACATGGGCGTGGTTAAGGCATTGAAGGCGTTGGCAGAGATCCCCCTTGATGAAAGATCCAAAGGTGTGAAAAATACAATTAAAGAGGGTTCAGAATACATGTTAAAGCATCACATTTTTAAAAGGAGTCACGACCTGAATCGCGTATCTATCCCAAACTGGTTAAAATTTGGATTCCCCCTCATGTGGCAGACGGATGCGTTGGAAACATTGAGAATATTAACAAAGCTTGGCTACAAAGATAAACGGATGCTAGAAGCCATAAATCTGGTGATCTCAAAGCAGGACGATCGAGGCAGATGGAGACTGGAAGGCCTTCCAGCCCTCCAGGGATCCTTTTACAGCTCCTTCGGCATCAATATCGAACAGAAGGGCGATTCGAGCAAATGGATTACATTGAGTGCCCTGATGGCTTTGAAAGGGTTCTACAGTTAAGGCAGCTCGAAGGTACACATTGTTGTCGCCAGTTGGGTCACCGAGTGCAACACGCTCTCCGCGCCTTCACACCGGACGATGAAAAAAGATTAGAGAACGCAGGACCCATGAACGTGATCGTAGGATCCATGAACGTGAGTGCGACACCCTGAACTAAAGGTATACGATAAACCGGGGCCAAGATGGCTTTTTTACCTACTTTTCACTGCAGATTGCGTTCCGATAAAGTTTATATATATACTGATCGTTCCTTAAGGAGGATTAGAAAATGCCCAAACCTAAGTTCGAGATATACAAGGACAAAGCGGGGAAGTTCAGGTTTAGATTGGTAGCACCAAATGGCGAAACAATAGCAACAAGTGAAGGCTATCAAGCAAAGGATTCCTGCGAGAACGGAATTCGATCTGTCAAAGAGAACGCAGCAAAAGCAGAAGTAGTTGATGTCACGAAAGCAGCTTAAAACGCGAAGTATACCTTTTTTCATTTTTTTTAACTATCACTCTACTTCCCCAAACGGGCAAAGGCGGAGTATAGAATGTGGAAACTATTGTCGAACTCGATTTCTATATATCCTCTGCCGTAGAATCAATGTAGCACCTATCCCATTTCTGAATAATCAATTTATTACAAGCGATCGTTTAAATGAATCCAATGTTACTTAAGGCGCTGATGACAGCAAGAGTGGAGGCGTCTTTTGTCTCCCCCTCTCCCCATGAGCTGTCCTTGTTCTGGTTGTCGACTATCCACGGGAGCATCCTCATGATCGCCAATTCCGACACCGGATTATGGTAACTCGCGAAGACCATCAGAAACATGGCTTGTGGATTTACAAACGTCTTCTTGGTTGCTTTCCCTTCGAAATCGACATCCTGCGAATGTTGGCATTCCGCCAAGAGCCAAAGTCGAGCCTCTGCCAATCGCCTCAGCTTTTCGTCTTTTACATGGCTCAAGGCTTGGAATAGGGGATTCAAAAACATCCAAGTCATAAGCTGGGTTAAGAGGAAGCCCTCTCGAATTATAATCTACTGGGGAATCATTTCACTTGCGGAATGACTTCGCGACCAATGATCTCGACGGGCTCGATCTCATGTACGTTGGGCATATTAAAGATAATGTGCTTAATTCCGATTCTTGCGAGCCTCGAGCATAACGCGACGACCTCTGCAGAGCTCATCGCCCCGGGAGCGATCTTGATGGTGCCGAGAGCCGTTGGTTCGATTTCATCGTATCGGCGTTCAAACTTCTTGCAATATCCCTTCAGCTTGCCCAGCTTCCTCGCGAATTCCTCTTCAAGCCCTTGGTACCGATCTTTCAGTGTCGGCGGATATTCGAAGTCCTTCAATGGGGTGCTAAAGTTGAAGTTGCAGGCGTCGCCATACTTCGCGACCAGTCGCAAGGTTTTCCTTTCACCCTCCCCTCCTATGAGGATGGGCGGATGCGGTTTGGATAGGGGTTGGGGGATGTTCATCGGTTCGTCAAGCTGGTAATACTTGCCCTTATACGGGGATTTGTCACCTCGCCACATGTGCTTGGCTATCTGGAGCGTCTCCTCCAGACGCTCGAATCTTTCGCTCAGGGACTCGGGGAATGGAACTCCCAGACCTTTCGCCTCGCGAGCGTACCAGCCGGTGCCTATTCCGAGGATGGCTCTGCCCCCGGAAAGGACGTCAAGGGTTGATACCGTCTTGACCAATATGCCTGGGTGACGGTACACGTTGCCGGTGACCATCAGGCCGAGTTTGATCCTCCGCGTCATTACTGCCATATACGAGATGGTGCTGTAACCTTCGAGCATTGGGGCTTCGACGGGACCAAATGACCGCCCTATGCCGAAAAAATGGTCCATGACCCACAGGCTTGAAAAGCCAGCAGAATCGGCGACCTTCGCTATCTCGGCCAGCTTCGCGCCAACATTCTGAGGACTGCCAGGCCAATTGAAATGATATATCTGGAGGCCGATCTTCATCCCAACCACCCACCGTCTACCTGAACTTGGGAGAACGCTATCTTACCCACTTGTAGTGCTTCGATGCTTCCTCATTCCAGGGTTGCGCCAAGATCTCCTCCAACATCGCTTTGGCCTGTTTAAAGGACTTGGATCTATGATCTTCCAAGATCTCCAGCAACAAACCTTTCCTGTCCCCGTCCAAGAAAGCCTGTAGAATGCGTTCCATCCTCAGCATCCTTGGCATCATCACGTCGAGCATCAGCCTCTTTGGCAGCTTGCCAACGTGCATGCCTTGTATCCCCTTCCCGCTTACGACGGCTGGGATCTCCACCACGACGCCGTCGGGTATCCCGGAGATCGCGCCCATGTTGGGTATGTTGAGCTCGAGCACCCTTTCCTTGTCGTTCACGATGGCGTCCACAATTGACATGTGCTGCTCCCCACTCATGACCGGCGGATACTCCTTCGTGAGAGAAGTGGTTGGGTCGCTGAACAACCTCTGCCTCTTTTTCCAACCCCTTTCTCTAAGTTCCAGATATCTCGACCAGCCGATCTTCGAGTCGAACCCGCCCATTGGGCCGTACCACCTCTTCTTCGCCTTGAGGTCCGTGTGGTGCCACCACGGCGAAACACTTCTTATCGTGTCGCCGATCGGGAAGACGCCGTACATCCTATACATGTCCACGGCAGAGGGCGAGAGCTGCTCACCTTCCCAGGGGACGCGGGGCTTCAGGAACTTCGCACTCTTCCAGTACCTTTCGGCTTTGTCCTTTATCCACCGATCTATGAGAGGGTAGGCGTCCTTGCCCTTGTAGAGGAAGCGGGTCATCCAGACGCAATGGTTGAAACCTGCAACTAGGACATCGATGTCTTTCTCATCCAACCCTAGGTTTTTGACTATGTCCCTGTAACCCATGTGCCCGTGGCAGACCCCGATCACCTTCGTCTTAGTTTCCCTGGCTACGAGGTTAGTGCCCTCGAAGACGGGATTGGCCGTCTCGATGAACCAGGCATCGGGGCACGCCTTCTCCATGTCCCTTGCCAAATCCAGGAAGAGCTTCAGTTGGTAGTAGGCCCCGATCCCGCCGTAGTAGTCGCTGACCCTGTCGCCCACGCCGCCTTGGTAGCCGTAACGCTCCTCTATCTTCCGCTCGTTCTCCATCCCCTCGTAACCGCCAACCTTGACAGAGCAGACCACGAAGTCGGATCCTTCCAGCGCCTCCATTCGGTCCGTTGTCGTCTTGAATCGAAGGTCCGCCTTCGTCTCCCTCATGTAACGCGTGGCCAATCCGTGCACCAGGTTCAGGCGTTCTTTGTCTATGTCCATCAGCACGACCGTGCTGCCCCAGAGGTCCTTTGTCACGCAGAGGTCACGTATGAGGCTGACCGAAAACATGACGCTTCCGGCGCCTACGATCGCGATCTGGGCCATGTTAAGCCCCTCCGCATTGGGCTGTGCTTCCATAGAACTTGAGATTCTCAGCCATCATTTCCCGAATCGGTAAGTGATAGGGGCATTTCCCCTCGTGCCTTATCTTGAATACTATTTCCCGCATGGAACGATCTGTGGTCGCATCGACATTTAAGTTTACTGCCGTCATATGATGGCAGAAAATCTTCTAGACAATTTTTTTCTGCCTTCAACTTAGGGCTTTTTTCCCCAGATCGACCACATCCTAGGTAATATACTGCTATTGCAAAAGCTGCCACTTAGTATCTTAGTCTTCTCCCGCTCATGCTGCCAAACAGTTTGATTACGTTCCCGCTCTTCAGCAGTTTATGTAAAAACTCACCCCGCTCCGTCTTCCTATAATAGTAATGCCCTCCCTCTCGGCGCTCCATGAGAACTCCCTCGCGTAGGAAGAACCCCTCTATCCATATCCTGAACTGCGTATCGTTTCCGAGGACCTTGATGAGGTCCCACTTCGTGGCCTCCCCCTTCTCCTCGATACAGTTCAGAAGCTCTAAGGCTATGGTATCTGGAGATCTGCGGGAGGACACTCTTGACGCCCCTAGTTAGACTTCAATTTTTCCCCTAGATCGTGAAGGCGTTTATACCTCATTTTCAATGTGTACCATTTCCGGAGGGTCATGGCTCCATTAAATGTTAGAATACAGAATATCATGAATCCGGAAGCGATGTATTTTGTCTCCCCCCTGTCAAGGCCTATAACCAGAGCAGCGGCTCCCATCAAAATCGCTATGAATCCGGAAGCGGCAATATAATTTATGCCCTCTGAGAGCTCGTTTATGAGGGACTTCGCGTCGAAGGCTAGCTCTTCAAAGATATCGTTCCATTTGGCAATCTTCTCATCAACATTGTTCTTGTTCATCTCTATCACGCCGTACACCCATAAACGCTCTTGGATGCTATAACGTTTGTTCTGTAACTATAGGCGTCATTAGTTCTAGTCCACCAAGAGAAGAAGGTCTGAGGCGATGGCACGAAAGTTCCTCGAGATCGCCCTAAATCCTAATCAGTCCATAGCTACTAGTCTAATGCTGTTCTAACCCCAAGTATGGCTCCCACATAATATGCAAAGGCCCAGACCGTGCTATAGAAGCCATCTTTGATCATGTCAGATAGGGGCACACCGTGGCCCACTCCATTTGCCAAGCTGGCAAGGACCAAAAACGAGAGAGTGAAGACAGGGGGCTTGAAGAGCATATCAGCAACCAGCCCAAATGTCAGGAGAAGGCCTATGCCCATGCAGAAGAATTCGGCCTGGCTCTTGCCTACCATTTCGCGCGGATACTTTTTTGCAGCGGGAAGAAACATGAACCATACAGGGTGGCTTTTTTCAGGCTCCAAAGCCTCTCTGCATGCACGACTTGGATCTCGCGCGAGTGCACAACCTTCCATCCAGACCTGTAGATCTTGAAAGTCAGGACCTTGTCTCCCGCCCATTCAATCGAGGGGTCGAATCCCCCAACTATATCGAATACGGTTTTCCTGTAGGCCGCGTTCGCAGACTTGATCACCCTGAGTCGGCTCCTGATCCTGAGGCGTTGCGCTCCCCAGCGGTTTGGTTGGCGTTAGAAGTACCTGGCCACAGCACCCACTTCCGGGTCGCGGAAGAACGACAGGAATTTCTCCATCCACTGGCTATCCTCGATAATGCAATGGGAGTCGATGAAAACGACAATACGACCCCTTGCTTCCTTTACTCCTATGTTACGCGCCGAGCTTGGCCCGACGGGCTTATTGTTTCTGATGACGGCGACTGGGAAGTCGGCGAGTATCTCGTTAGTCCTGTCGCTGGACGCATCATCGACCACGATGATCTCCTTGTCGGTAAAGGCGTCCCTCCTTAGGACCGATTCCAGGCAAGCCGCTATCCATTTCTCCTCGTTGTGCACGGGTATGACGACGGAGACGATAGGTTGCTTCTGGATGCCCTGACCTTCCTCCATTCCCTACTTTGTATGCCAACTATCCGATTTAAAAAGGCTTTTAGTGAAGGCACACAAAAAGGCGTTTAAAAGGCATTCATAACCCTAACCTGGAACTTCAGAGCAGATCAAAGAAATCTACAATAGTCTTAAATGTTCGACAAAAAACCAAAATGGTCTAGGTGAATAATAAAAAGCTGATAGAGGCAATGGCATAAATGGACACGATGTTCAGAGACAAGATAAAGGGCCTTGTGAGAAAGGCAAAGGCGCTCGAAACGGCGCATAAAGATAGAATTCATGCAGCAAGGACCCGTCATGAGGCTTCGTGGAGATTAGAGAAGCCCGATAGGATACCGGTCAGCTTGGGTGTGGATCCGGTCTGGTCGGACTGGTACTACAAGAAGAAATATCGCATCAAGGTAGGGCGATTATGGGATGATCCAAAGCTTCTGGTCGAGTGCGAACTTAGGGCGTGGATCGATTCGTTCCTGGACTTTAACGACGATAGGACCTTCGTCATCCCCGACTCGGTCGGCCCCTTGGGTGGGGTCTTCCTCCATCCGTCCATCGTTGGATGTAGGACCGTCTTTCCAGAGGACGATTTTCCATGGATAGATTTGAGTTACAGGGCCTTCGACGCAAAGGAGAAGATCGACGATTTCACGACGCCCGACATACATGAGGCTGGCCTCATGCCGGAGATTCTAAAAAGGCTTGAGACCTTGGATAAGCTCGTAGGCGACATCGTCGACGTAAGGATCTTGGGCGGCGACGGTTCACCACTTCAGATGGCCGCATATACCAGGGGCATAACGCAGCTGATCAGGGACATGTACGTGGACCCGCCACTCGTCCATAAACTCATGAGGAAGATGACGGACGTCTACGACAAGGTGAACAGATATTATGAGGCAGTATGGCGAACCCCGTACAGGGGTGAAGACATCGAAGGGCGTTTCTATGACAACCCTCTATCGTATTTTTCACCGCACTTGGTCGAGACATTCGTCCTCCCACATTACATAGAATATGCCGTGAAGTGCGGTTGGAAGAACTGGAGCTTTGAAACCCAAGACGTGATGGACCGGTTCGTCGACCTGTTCAAGGCGATTCCCATAAGGACGATAAGTTCGCTAGTGAGCTCGTCCGACCTTGGATTGTTCAAATCGGCTCTTGGCCAAAAGCACGTGAGGTTCGGCGTTTTCATGGCACCGGGTAGGATGATGCTCGACCGACTTGGGATCGAAGGGGAGGTGAAGAGGATCGTAAATATCATGGGCCACGATGGGGGTTGGTCTTTCAGTAGCGGCGCAGTGGACAGCGCTGTCCCGCAGGAAAATATCCAATTCTTCTTAAGCGCGGTTAAGAAGTATGGCTGATGACCCTCTTTCAGGATTATGGCTCTTCTTAAAGCTCTTAGGAATGGTCATATTGACTTCAAGTCATATCTTGGTTTATTGCCAAATCGGGTTAAATCTATGATTGGTAGCTCATTCCCATCGGGGTCTGCCAATATGGCATATTTACCGCATCGGACAACAATTGGCTCCTGAATGACCTTGTATCCCCTCTTCTTATAATCTAAACAGAACCCCTCTACATCAGCTACCAGGAAACTGAAAGAGGGGCTGGGCATGCTCGCGTCATTGTGAATAACTATTTCAGAATCGCCTTCCGGAAAAACGAGACCAATCATCTTCCTTTCATCATCAAATCCAAGAAGACCTTCAAGATAGCGTTTGAAGAACAATAGGCTATTAATAATATCCCTTAACATTCTAGCGCCATGGATTGAATTGGACAACAGCAGCTCGTTCAAAACGCCATATTACAGCCTATCGGCGGAGGAGCTATTAGCCGCATTGCCAAGCTCCCCCGAAGGACTGAGTTCGAGCGAAGCCCAACAACGCCTCAAAACGTTCGGGCGCAACAGCCTGCGGACAAAGGATAGGGCGACGCCCTTGCTTCTACTACTCAATCAGTTCAAAAGCCCATTAGTCCTCATCCTGGTCTTTGCCGCTGCAATATCGGCCATCACAGGAGAATGGGTAGATGCCATCATCGTGTTAATCATCATTGTAGTAAGCTCGGGGTTGAGTTTTGTCCAGGAGTACAATGCCAACAACGCCGTCGAAAGGTTGCGCACGCGCATGACTCTGAAGGCGAACGTTCTACGCGATGGGAAGCAGCAATCCATCATGGCTGAGGAGGTGGTTCCAGGCGACGTCGTGCTTCTCTCCGCGGGCAGCCTCATCCCGGCAGATGGGGTGGTTCTAAAGGTTGACGACTTTTTCGTGAACCAGGCTGTTTTGACTGGCGAGACCTTCCCGGTTGAGAAGATACTTGGACCCGTTGATGAGTTGGCCAGCCTGCCAGAGCGTACGAACTGCGTCTTCATGGGGACGAACGTGCGCAGCGGAAACGCTCGCGTCCTGATCACCGAGACCGGCTCCAGAACCACCTACGGCCAGATCGCTGAACGGCTCACACTTCGTCCCCCGGAGACCGAGTTCGAGCGGGGTATCGGTCAATTGGGCAACATGTTGACTTACGTTATGGTAATGTTGGTCTTCGTCGTCTTTGCCATCAACGTCGTCCTGCTCAAACCCGCCATCGACTCGCTGCTCTTTGCCGTCGCCCTCGCCGTCGGCATAACCCCCGAATTACTACCCGCCATCATCAGCATAACCCTCTCCAAAGGCGCGCAGAGCATGGCAAAGCGTGGCGTCATCGTGAAGCGACTCGCCTCGATCGAGAACTTTGGAAGCATGGACGTCCTTTGTACGGACAAGACCGGCACCTTGACCCTTGGCGTGGTGAGCTTGGACGGCGCCCTCGATCCAAAGGGCCGCCCGTCAGACGAAGCGTTCCGTTACGCCTACCTCAACGCCTACTTCCAAACCGGTCTGAACAACCCGCTCGACGAAGCCATCACTGCCAAGGCAAAGGTGGACGTGAGCGACTTCATCAAGACGGAGGAGATCCCCTACGATTTCGTGCGCAAGCGGCTAAGCGTTGTGGTGCGGGATTCCAGGCTGGATGCCGACAAGGCCTACCTCATCACGAAGGGCGCGCTTGATAACGTCCTTTCCATCTGCACCCGTGTGCAAGAGGATGGCGCGGCATCAGCCCTCGATGAAGTCAATGGGGCTCGCATACAGGAACTTTATGCCCAATGGAGTGACCAAGGTTTCCGCGTTCTGGGTTTGGCGACAAAAATCGTACGGCAAAAGGAGAAGTACACCGAGGTCGACGAGTCCGACATGGTCTTCTTTGGCTTCCTGCTATTCTTCGACCCGCCAAAGCAAGATGCGCAAAAGACCATAACCGATCTTGGTAATCTTGGCGTGAAACTCAAGATCATCACCGGTGATAATCATAGGGTTGCGATGCATGTCGCTAAAATGGTTGGACTCGAGATAACGGGCATCGTGACCGGGGTCGAGATGAATCGGATGCCCGACGAGGCGCTCTGGCAGCTGGCGGATCGCGCCAACATATTCACGGAGGTTGATCCGAATCAGAAGGAGCGCATCATTTCTGCCCTGCACAAGACCAGTCACGTTGTCGGCTATCTGGGTGATGGCATCAATGATGCACCTGCGCTCCACGCGGCCGACGTGGGGATCTCGGTAGATTCGGCGGTGGATGTTGCGAAGCAATCCGCTGACTTCGTGCTCCTAGAGCATAACCTTGACGTACTTCGCCAGGGCATAGAGGAGGGGCGGAGCACGTTCGCAAACACGCTGAAGTATGTTTTCACGACCACGAGCGCCAATTTTGGTAACATGTTCAGTATGGCAGGCCTCTCGCCCTTCTTGCCATTCCTGCCCCTCCTGCCAAAGCAGATCCTGCTCAATAACTTCCTCTCCGATTTCCCAGCCATGACCATCGCCACGGATAATGTCGACCACGAACTTGTCGAGAAGCCTCGACGCTGGAACGTGAGGTTCATTCGCGACTTCATGCTCGTCTTTGGACTCATCAGCTCCATCTTTGACTACCTCACCTTCGGCACGCTGCTCTTCATCGTACACGCCGCCGAGGAGCTGTTCCGCACAGGCTGGTTCGTCGAATCGCTCTTCACCGAATTGTTCATACTTCTTGTAGTGCGCACGCGCCGGTCGCTTTTTAAGAGCAAACCAGGACGCTATCTGTGGATCAGCACGCTACTTGTTGGCATATCGGCGCTTTTACTACCCTACCTGCCTTCGGCTCAGCTTTTTGACTTCGTACCGATACCACCCCTGACCATGCTGCTGCTCATTACAATAATACTTCTCTACGTCCTTGCCAACGAGGTGGCTAAGCGATTCTTTTATCGGAGAGTGTACCTTTAAGTTGCTTGGCTTGAGGGCAAGACTCCACATAAGCCTTGGTCATTGGGGAAATCTCTCCATTATCTCTTGAAAATCAATCCTTTTCTTCAGGATGTATTCCGATGCACCAACACTGACATAGTTCGGTCCGAAAATAATCATCGCTTTACCTTGCCCCATCGAAAGGAGGGCCTTCGGGTAGTCCACTATATATTCTGGAACGTGGGAAATCCCCGGCCTCCGACCTTCAGCAATTAAGGCTATGTTCTTTGATGTCGTCTTTGCTTGGAGTAGTGCTTCGGCGGCCATCTTCATCGCCTCCTTCCCTCCGATTATCGCATAGGATGCGTCTCCTATCGCGAAAGCGTCCTCACTACCCTTGATCAGTAATCTCTCATCGACATCGATGCATCCAATATGCACGTTCGCTCCCGTAATCTGAGACGAGATGACGCAGCCTTTGACCCCCGCCGTCCAGATGGTCAGGTCAGTATCGATCTCGCCGCCGTCCTCCAAGATCAACTTTTCCTCGCCCACCTCTTTTATTCCATTGCCCAGTAGGAATTTCACCCCAAGGGAGGTGAAGTGTTCCATCGCTATCTTCTTTGCTGAATCATTGTTATATGCCGGAAGTACTGAGGTCATTTTTTCAACTACGATTAGTTTATTTTTCTTGTCCATGGCTTTGAATAGATCAAGCATTTCCGCAGAAACCTCAAGGCCCACGAATCCTCCACCCGCAACCACGATATCCGGATTGTCCAAGCTCGATCTTAATTTCTTATTTATGTCGATGAAATCAGTAAGGTGATACGCCGGTTGGGCTATGTTTGCTCCCTTGACATGATAGAAATTTGGTTCTGAACCGAGGGCCAAGACAAGTATGTCGTAATTCCTCTCTTTATTCCCTACTTTGAGCCTCTTCTCGTTCAGATCAACATTATCCATGCTACCAATGGTTAACTCGAAGTTCCAGTAGTTGGCAAGCTCCTTAAGGCCGTAAGTCAGCTCCTGAAGGTTCGTTTTTTCGCTTATGAGCTCCGCACCGCCTATTGTGTTCTCAAAACTCGTCTTATTACAGATTAGCTCAACCTCAATATTCCTCACTCCTCTCATTATCAGCTGCCTTATGACCTCTGTTCCCCCATAACCACCACCGACAACAACTAACCTTTTCATATTATTAATAGTCCTACGGATTCATATAGGTCTTGTGCTTAATCTGAAAGAAATTAATCATAATTTATTTTATCATATTCAAAATTGGTCACTGAAGGAAAATGTACTCTCCCCCTCTATAAGACAGCACATCGGTCCGAAATCCACATCGAGTTAGTAACTGCTCGCGTATTGGGATGACCCGTCGATCTCGGCTACCTTCTTCAATCTCAAAAAAGGAGCTTCAGCATCATCCTGTATTCCTTGATTACGCTATTTATCATGGCCTCGTAGTCGACGAAATCCTGCCAATGGTTCTTCTCTAGCCAGAACGTATTGCCACTGAGGCGGAGTCCATCGAGGCCCCGATCGAGTGCCCGCCTCTCCTTCTCTACCCAGCCCTTGAGCACGCCGTCCGCATCAAATGTACCGCCGCGGAGATACCAATCCGAGTACGAAATTATCTCGATCTGGCCCTTTGCGATGTAATCCTCTAGGTCGTGCACCGCCTCCTTCAGCGCCGCCTTGGCTTCTCCCTCATCCAGGGGCTGCGACGTTATCCACATGCAGAACTCGTTGTCCCTCAGGCCCTCGGCGAAGTACGGCACCAGGATGTCGATGAGGTCCTCCTTCGTCTCGTAGAACTGGCAGAGATGCGTCCCCCAGGGGATCCTGCCCACCACCTCGATTCCCGAGCGGCGCAGCTCGCCTTCCTTTTCCTTAAGCATCATATCCTAGATAATAACCTACCCGTTGTTAAGCCATAAACGAAGCTTTGATATAAAGCCTTGTTATTATCAGAAGACGCTGGCTGGCAAGGAGGAAATGGGATGATCTTCCAACGCGTGAGGTCGGAGGGGTTGGCGCACATCTCCTACGTTATCGGTTCTGGCAGTGAGGTGGCTGTGATAGACCCACGACGCGACTGCCAAGCGTACATCAACATTGCCAAGCGGGAAGGGGCGAAGATCAAGCATGTCTTTGAAACCCACCGCAACGAGGACTACGTAATCGGATCCATCGAACTGGCGAATCTAATGAGCGCAAGGATCTACCATGGTTCTGGCGTGCAGTTCGAATATGGAAGAAGGCTCAAGGACGGGCAGGAATTCGCGATCGGCGCATTGAAGCTGGTAGCGATCCGAACTCCAGGCCACACGGACGAAGGCATGTCCTACGCCGTTGCCGATCTCGAAGCGGGAGAGGAACCCGTCATGGTTTTCACGGGGGACACCCTTTTCGTCGGCGATGTCGGCCGCGTGGACCTCTACGGCCCCAAGGAGGCGCCGAGGATGGCCGGGAACCTCTACGACAGCATATTCAAGAGGATACTGCCCTTGGGAGACGGGACGATCCTCTGCCCCGCCCACTCCTCGGGATCCGTTTGCGGCGGGGCGATCAGTGAGCGGGAGGAGAGCACGCTGGGTCTGGAGCGGGCCCAGAATCCAGCCCTGCAGAAAGGCAAGAGGGACTTCATCCGATTCAAGATTGCCGAACGTCACGAGAGGCCCCCGTATTTCCGCATGATGGAGAGGTACAATCTCGAAGGTCCACCCCTGCTGAGGCATTTGCCAGACCCCGATCCCCTGTCGCCCAGGGATTTTCGGAAAAGGATGGAGGCGGGCGCTCTGGTCGTCGACACACGAAAGCCCGCGGCCTTCGGTGGGGCGCACATCAAGGGCTCATACAGCATATGGTTGGAAGGCCTGCCCTCCCAGGCGGGTTGGATGCTGCCCTATGACACGCCCATCCTGCTCGTTCTCGAGGACAGGGGGTACTTGGACAGGGCGGTTAGGTACCTCGTAAGGTTGGGCTATGACCGGATAGGCGGTTACCTGTGTGGCGAGAATTCGTGCGGCGTGGAGGCGTGGTATAACGAAGCCCTGAAGACGGAGCATCTGGGACTACTGACGGTGCAGGAGTTGAAAGCCCGAATGGAGGTTGGGGACAAGATTGTGGTGTTGGACGTCAGAAGGGACGATGAATGGGAGGATGGCCACATCGGGGGCGCCATGCACATACCCCTCAGCCACCTAAAAGAGCGCCTGAAGGAAGTGCCAAGAAACCTCCCGATCGCGGTCGTCTGCAACGTGGGTAACCGCGCCAGCCTCGGGGCGAGTATATTGCGCAGGGAAGGGTACGGGGAAGTGTACAATGTGTTGGGGAGCATGACTGCCTGGCGGAACGCAGCATATCCAATGGCAAAGTGAGTGTTCGAAGAGGTTTAGAATTATCATCCGGCTTATCTATTAACGCTAGTTCATCCAGGTGATCCGAGGAATCCATCCTCATAAAATACTGACTTGTAGCCATTCCCCGTCAGCCACTCCAGAGCTGTGATAACTCTCTCCTTCACGTCAGGTTCGTAGTGGCTGAGTTCAGGCCTGAAATACTGTTCGTGAATGATCACCTCCATGACGTCGGATCTGTGTGGGTTGGAGGCGATGAAGTCCAACGTTGGCGCGATATCATCCAGCTCTATCTTATTGATTACAAGATCGTGTTTGATGAAGAGGATATCAGTTTTAGTATCCTTCCAGTAATCGCGGCCATTTAGGTACTCGGTCCTCTCATCACCCAGATAGTATGAGACGAATGGCTTTCCAACATCGGGGTCGATGAAGAACCCACCCACAAGGCCTATTATCCCGGAAGCCCTTAAGGCCTTGCAGGCATCCAATGAAGCGTCTGCCCAATGCACCGTCGTGAATGGACTGAGGAGACTTCTACCCGCGAAACGTATGATCTCCCTCGTAACTAAATTGAAATCATGTAGCATCTCCTGATAACTGGCATTGACGTACGGATTTGAGGGTTCATCCTGTAGCGCATGGAAAGTCAACCTCATCCATTCGGAATTCTCCTCCCATTCTGATTTATACTTGTCAGGCATTTGTGAAAGGTTGAAGCCGCTTGTCTGGTAGTATATGTTAAAATGAACCCTAGTCCCATATTTGCCGTGCATCTCCTTCCAGAAAGCCAAATATTCATTATCGAAGATGGAATTATATTTGGATGCATTGAGTGCGAGATCCTTTAGGAATAGGATGTTGTCATCAGTCGAGAAGCGGTACCTCTTTATGGTATTCCTATCCCAGAGAACCATGATGGAATCTGTTGTGACATCATAACCGACCATCGATTTCGCAGTTACGTGATTCTCCCACTCCTTAAGTATAATTCTACACTCGAAGATGTCATAAGACGCACATCCTTCCCCTCTAGTTTCTGCTCTCATGTCGTTGACGGTAACTTTCGATTTATATGGGGCAACTCCCCTCACGACGATTTCAAGACCACCTAAATCCTGTTTGCCATCATTTTTATTCAGGATTGCGCCATCGACAGGATCAATTATCTTTATGGACCTGCATGGCAAGGGAAAACACCGAAGTCAAGGGCATATCCCTATCCCTTAAAGATTCCGGTCAGTATGGCAATGATCAGTTAACATTACTAGAAAAACTGTTCCGTTAAATGGAATTCAAGGGCCATTACCATCCCGATTCATTAGACATTATAATATATGGGAAAGTACTCTTAGATACGGGAGGAATACTGATGATGGGACAAACCACTATGGAAAAAGCCAAAGGGCCACTCCGCGTACATCCGGCCAATCCGCGCTATTTCACGGATGGGAGTGGCAAGGCGATCTACCTCTGCGGTTCTCACACATGGGAGAATCTACAGGACGGGATCTTACCTGGATACACGGTCGTCGCCATGCCCTTTGACTACGATGCCTACCTGGACCTGCTCGAGAAGAACAACCATAACTATGTCCGCTTGTGGCGCTGGGAGTTGACGACACACGAGCCACAACCCTGGATGCGGGCCGGTCCCAACAATGCACTGGACGGTAGGCCGAAGTTCGATCTGACCAAGCACGATCAGGCCTATTTCGACAGGTTGCGCCTGCGTTCAATCGCGGCTCGGGATCGGGGGATCTATGTGGGAATAATGCTCTTCGAGGACTGGATCTTCATGAATAAACGTGCGGAGCATCCTTTGGAGCTACATCCCTTCCACAAGGACAATAACATCAACGGCATCAACGGCGACCCAAACGGAGACGGCTGGGGAATGGAAATTCACACCTTGCAAGTTCCCGAGGTGGTGGATATCCAAAAGGCATACGCCTACAAGGTCATCGAAACGGTCAACGATCTGGACAACGTCCTTTACGAGATCTGCAACGAGGGGAAGGGTCACACGAGGGACTGGCAGTACGAGATGATCAAGTACATCAAGGGCGTGGAGGTGGGCAAACCCAAGCAACACCCGGTGGGGATGACGTCAGTGGGGGACATGAACGGAGCCTGCCTGAATGGCCCCGCCGACTGGACATCGCTCGCCACTGTCAACTTCGACGTCGCGACGGATCCGTGGGCGTCCGCTCCCCCAGCGGCGGACGGTCGCAAAGTCGATCTCCTCGACACGGATCACATTGGGTGGAAGATCTTCATCAAAGATGCAAAATTCACCAGGACGTGGATATGGAAAAGTTTCACCCGGGGACATAATTCGCTTCTGATGGAGAACCTGTCCGATTCCGCCGGCTGGATCGCGGGTCGAGCGACCATGGGACACACCCGTCAGTATGCAGAAAAGATGAATCTGGCAGCCATGAAGCCGCAGAACGAATTGTCATCCACCGGCTACTGCCTGGCAAATACGGGTTCGGAGTATCTCATTTACCAACCCGGAAGCGGTTCCTTTACAGTAAATCTGGTAGCTGGTACATACTGGTATGAGTGGTTCGATCCGGAGGCGGGGACGGTAGTGGGGAGCGACGCCGTGACGGCCGTCGGAGGAAACAAATCCTTCAACCCGCCCTTAAGTGGCGAAGCGGTAATCTATCTAAGAGTGACCTGAGAGACCTGATCGCAAACACTATGCCCTACAGTAGCTAAAATAAAAGGACGCATAAAGAGTGGGAGCCAGCTGAATCGCCCCTTCAAATATGGTGTATAACATACCAAAATTAATAAGCGCTTCTGGGTCGCTTTAAAGGCGTTTCAAATGGTCGCTTGGCTGCTTGGCTTGTTGAGTGTCGTCATCATCAGCTCGGTCTCTGCTGTCGGCATTTTCACCCTGTGGTTAAACGAAAGTAAACTCAGAAAAGTACTTCTGTATCTGGTCAGCTTCTCGGCTGGAAGCTTGTTCGGAGACGCCTTCATCCACCTCATACCGGAAGCAACGGAAGGAAATGGATTTACGACGCAGGTTTCCGTTTTGATAATCATCGGCATCCTTTCCTCGTTTTTTGTGGAACGGGTCCTTCAGTGGAGGCATTGCCACATACCTACCACTAGCGAGCATCCACATTCTCTAGCGTATATGAATTTCTTTGGGGATTCCGTGCACAATCTCATAGACGGTTTGATAGTTGGCGGCAGCTACTTGGTCAGCGTCCCAATCGGGGTTTCCACTACGCTTGCCGTTGTGTTCCACGAGATCCCCCAGGAACTGGGCGATTTCGGCGTTCTGGTTTATGGAGGTTTCAGCAGAAGGAAAGCGCTTTGGTTCAACTTCTTGACCGCCTTGACAGCGGTCATCGGGGCGTCGGTCTCGTTGGTTTTGGGTTCTACCTTGGAAGGCTTCGTTCCTTTACTGATACCTTTTGCCGCGGGAAACTTCATCTACATCGCAGGCTCGGATCTGATCCCTGAGCTTCGCAAAGACATACCTGAGCTAAAAAAGGCGGTGTTGCAGATGGCATCTCTCATTCTTGGCGTCGTTATCATGTATCTGCTTTTACTATTGGGCCACTAATGCAAATTATTATAACAATCTGAAATAATATGATGGGTTAGAACCATGAAATCCAAGAAGAAACCTAAAGAGAAATCCAAGAAGACCGAACCGAATGTCAAGCAGGCAGTACCGTTTTTTATAGTATCGAACGTCGAAGAGTCAATCCATTATTACGTCAACGGTCTCGGTTTCGAGATGACCAAGAAATGGGTAGACGAGGGTAAGCTCCGCTGGTGCTGGCTTCAGCTTGGTGGCGCGGCACTGATGCTACAGGAATTCCGGAAGGAAGGGCACGATTCTTGGGTGCCCGAGGGGAAAGTGGGCGAGGGCGTACCGATTTACTTCATCTGTGAAGACGCCCTGTCGATCTATCGCGAGGTCACCTCACGGGGAATTCATGTTTCTAGACCCTTCGTCAGGAACGGGATGTGGGTCACGGGCCTATCGAACCCGGACGGCTACAAGATTTACTTCGAGAGCGAAACGGACGTGCCTGAGGAGACAGTTTTCTCTGAGCACGAAAAGCAATGAAACCAGCGATAATGAGAATATGACAACCAGTGATTCCACAAGATGATTCGGGGACCGATGAGAGTATCGCTGGACGACTTCGATTCCATAATCGAGCTTGCCGATGAATGTTTCCCACGCGATAGGGACAGCGGAGGCATGCTGGCGCGCTGGCCCCACTGCTACATCCGGCAACCTGAGAAAGTAAGGAACTGCCTCGTTATGAAAGACGGAACAAAGGTTGTGAGCAACGTCGAATACGTCGATCAGACATTACTTGTCGAAGGAACTGAGATGAAGGTTGCGGGAATCACCGGTGTGGCCACCTTGCCAAGTCATCGTGGCCGTGGCTTCATGACGCAGTTGCTCAACTACTGTACGACCCTGATGCGCGAGGAGGGTTATGCGTTTTCCGATCTTGGGGGCGATAGGCAACGCTACGGGCGCTTTGGCTGGGAGAGGGGCGGTCGCGAGTGGTGGTTCGATGTCACGAGCCGTTCTTTGAAGGCCGTGGACGCACCAACCGGATGCGATGTAAGTCAGTACGTCGCAAGCTCCGAGGAGATCGATGCAACCCTCGAGTTGTATGAGCGAGAGCCTCTGCGCTTGAGGCGCTCTCGCGTTCTCCACGAGATGCTCCTGGGACGGAAGGGAAAGCAGGTGTGGCTTACCCGAAATGGTGGAAGCGTGGTCGCGTACGTTGTCACAGATCAGGACGAGAGGGAGCATGAGATCGTCGAGTTCGGGGGAAGCGCTGAGGGCGTGCACGCGGTCCTGCTGCATCTAGCAGAGGCCCTAGGAAGCGAAGTGCAACACATTAGCTCGTCTTGGTCGCATCCGCTGAACGCCACGTTCTTTTCGATGAGCGCGCGATGGGGCGTGAACTCCACGCGGATGATAAAGATAATCGATCTTGGGAAAACCCTGTGTGGCTTTGCGCATCAACTCGGCAAAAGTTACCGCGACCTCCAGTTCCAAGGCATCCGCACGGTTTGCCTTGCAGTCGAAGGGACCGAACAGCAGGTTGAGATCCGTTTCTCGCCCGAGGGGGTAACGGTTGGGAACGTGCCCAACCACTCAAGGGCGCTGACTCTGTCCGACCGCCAAATGGTGCGCCTCTTATTCGGTCCCGGCACACCGAGTACCGAATTCAATTTACCTCCACATGCACGCTTCCTGGAGGGACTCTTGCCTGTCGACTTCCACCTCTGGGGGAACGAGACCGTATGATCTGTTCTCGTATATTGCGTCATACGTATCACCAAGAGTACCTCCGCCACAACTACTCGGTTATAATGCATAACCTGCCAGCAGAATGTATAAATATAAGTTAGTCTGAAGTATAACCAAGGGTAAGAATGATAAGCGAGGAAAGGAAGGTCGGACCCAAGGGACAAGTGGTTGTCCCCGAGATATTCAGGAGAGCCCTCGGCATCATGCCGGGCTCCATACTTAGAATCAGGCTGGAGGAGAGCAGGTTGATCCTAGAGAAGGTTCAGGGCGACTCCGTCGGCCAGTTCGAGAGGATCGCCAAAGCAGGTCGCTCCATACGAGCAATCAAGCCCCATGAGTACGAAGAGGAGTTAGAGAAAAGGGCATCCAGATGATCTACCTCGACTCAAATGTATTCATATACGCGGCGCTTAACGCAGACAACATTGGATCAAAGACGAGACAGCTCCTAACGAGGGTGGAAGAAGGTGATGAAGCGGCCGCTTCATCGGCCCTAACTTTCGACGAATTGGTGTGGATCGTAAGCAAACACAGGAGAAAGGAAGACGCTTGGGCAGCTGGACAGGCATTCATAGACCTAAGGAACCTTAAGATCATAGACATCGGTCCGACAGTCCTCGCCTCAGCCCTTGAGATCATGCGAAAGCACGACCTTGCACCCAGAGACGGCATCCATGCGGCTTCAGCCCTTACCCAAGATATTGAGACAATAGTCTCCTCGGACGAACATTTCGACAAGATAGAGGGCCTGCGAAGGAGGTTCCCTTAGGTTTGTGAGTATCTATAATAATCCATAAACGCAGACATATGAGTGAGGAACGAACATGCCGTTTACGCCGTTCCATCTTGGACCTGCTCTTGCTATAGGGTTCCCCTTGAGGGAGTTGATCCATGCGCCTACATTCACTGTGGCCAACGTGATACTAGATATTGAGCCATTTTTGGTGCTGCTTCTCGGACTGGGATATCCCTTACATGGTTTTACGCACACATTCTTTTTAGCCTTTCTCGTCGGTCTCGGCCTTGGTTATATGTCATACTTATTCGAGGGTTTCCTATCTCCGCTCTACAGAGTGATCCTTCTAGAATCCTCGAAGAAACTGAAAATGAGGTCTTTCTTGATCGCTGGGGTTCTAGGGGCCATGCTACACGTCCTCTTTGATTCCCCATTATATGACGACATACACCCATTTTATCCCCTAACGATAAACCCACTTTACGACCCAAGCTTGACGCTTTACACGTATCTTGCATGCGTATGGATGGGGATCTTCGCTATAATCTACTACATCTTATCAGTGGCCTTGAAAACCTACAGGCGTCATGTATCACGATAGCCGTTCTAAGAACTCCCCGACTACATCCGGATGGACCGTGGGCAATCCCGCAACCGACGATCATTTCGGTCCAACTACCATGACTGTCTACGAACACATAGTCCCAAGAGAACAATGTGACTTGAATTGATTTGATGGCTTCTACGTTGCCAACTCGATCCCTGCCGCGATAACCGATCTTATGAACGCCGTCAGACAAGTGTAGGTTGAAGGGTCCATTGTACGCCTTCCACGAGCCACCGTCCAGACAATAATGATTCCCTCACCAATATCTCAAAAGGGCTATTGGTGAACACATGATTATATTCATATACTTGAATTTCGGTTTGGATAACGGGCTGTGATGAATATCAAAGATCTATTCGAATATAATTGGTACTGCAGGCGCAAGTTCCTCGAAGGCATGGGTAAACTTGCGTGGGAGAAGGTAATTGAGGACAGGGGTGCGAGTTTTGGCTCCATGAGGAACATCTTCCTCCACAGCTTGGAGGCGGAGCAGGGATGGTTGAGGCACCTCGCGCGAGGAAAGATAGGCGAGTGGCCGAGCCACGACTACGACGAAGACTTCCAAGACATCGGTGCCGTTAGAAATTACATGGAAGAGGTCGAGGACGGTGGCAGGGCCTACTTCGCGAATATCGAAAGAATCGACCTAGAAAGGTCGCCTGGCTGGCTTCGAACTAAAAGGTATAGCGTCGAGGACGTGCTGATGCACGTCGTTGAAGAGGAGATTCACCACAGGGGTGAGCTCATCTGCCTGATGTGGCAGATCGACGTAGAGCCGCCATACGCGAGCTATATGGACTTCTCGGTAAAGGGGAAGCGAACGCGATCGCAGAAGAAATCGAAACAAAAGCGAACCACTTAATCAGAAGAAGCTGAAGTAACCGACGTTCATACATAGGCATTTCTCCAAAAGGTATAATCAGACTAAAGAATCGAAAGGCTTGACGGATTGAGGAATGGCTGAGTTGTAATAACCAATAATTCAGAGTAATCTACATAGACTATATGGATGATTTTGGACATTCTGGGACTTCTGTAATCTTTGAACTTTATACAAGTGATAGCAAATGCTTAAGTAAAACAACGAGCTAAAATCTCTTTAATGCCAGAGATGGAAGATGGTAAATTGGAAAAGGAAAGTGAAAAGGAGATCAAGAGGCTAGCTCGGATACTGAAAAAAATGGAATATCTAATGACTATTGTGTTGGCTATAATTGCTTTAGCCCTGAGTCTACTGGGTTTGAATCCTTTTATAGCTACGATAATAGCAATCCTCATAATAGTGGTTCCCATCTTCATAGTAAGCATGAAATTAGATAGGTTACTCGGAATCCGAACATTTGGTAGAGTGTATGGCGTTCCCAAGTCAGAGATAATAAGGATGGTACTGATCGGTTCCGTCAACTTGCCATATTTGTTGTTAGCACAGTCGTGGGCAGTCCTGTTCTGAGTATGATCCTTTTCTTCGTAGGCGTCTTGATGTTCTTCACCTTGACCATCCGGCAAGGCGAAAGGATTTCGCACATGACCCAAAAGTTCGACGTGAAAAGCCTACCCCCTGAAAAGCAGAAAGTAGCAGAAGAGGTTTTTGGTATAGTGCGCGGGAAAAAATCAGGTCAGAAGAAAGAAGAGGAAGATGAATAAAACCAACAGTATAATCTCTCAAAGAGGCTATATGAATGTAAATTCATCGGCAACAGAGAAGAACATTCAGGCTTAAAAAAACGATAGAGATAAAGGAGTAATAATAATCGAAGATCGATAAGGCGAGAAGATGGCAGAGATGAGGGAGACCTTTTACGACCCAAAAACTATTACTCCCATGGTCGCAACAATACCTTTCCGCACTGTCCGGTTAGCTGTAGCTCCCAGGCGTCCTGCACCTTACTTAACAGGAAACTGTGCGTGATCATATTGTCGATCAACCCCCCTGACCCTTCTATGACCTTCATCATTTTAGGTGCCAGACCCAGATTCCAGTGCCACGCCCCATACACGCTCAAGCCCTTGCTTATGAAGTCGCCAACCCCATTCACGGTGAAGTCACCCGAACCTCCGACGATCGATACCTGTCCCTTCCTCCGTACTGCCCTGATGCAAAAGACTGCTGCCGCCGCTGTTCCCGAGCATTCGATCGCCTTGTCCACGCCTTTCCCATTTGTCAGCTCCAGCACCCTATTGAGCACGTCATCTGCATTTGGATCGAACACGGCCTCGGCGCCCAGCTCCCTAGCGAGCCTTACGCGGTAGACATTACCTTCGATCCCAATGACCCGTGCCCCCCGATACCGTGCGTTGATGACCCCACCCAATCCCACTGGCCCCAAACCGGTGATGAGCACCGTATCGAAGGCTCCAACATTCATAAGCTCCATCGCCCCAAAAGTTGGCCCGAAACCACAGCAGGCCATGCCTGCATGTTCGTAACTCATTCCCTTAGGAATTGGCAGTAAAAGCCAGTCCTGTTTCACAACAAACTGGGCGTAGGTATCCGTGCCCCAATCCGAACTTAGCACCTCCTTCATGTTCTTGTTGTTCTGGCAGTGGATGTAATTCCCCGAAAGACACAGCGAACAAGTGCCGCAAGGATACTGGGGCATTACGACGACCCGTTGCCCCACATCCACCGTTCCTTTCTGTGCCACCTCCACCACGTCCCCCACTGCCTCATGCCCCAAGGGATGAAACATGTTCCCGGCCTTGTAAGCTTTATACTCCGTGCACATGGGGGCCACGTGGATCTTCACAACAACGAACTCGCCCATGGCCTTCGGTTTTGGCTTTTCTACGACCTCGCACTTACGCTCGCCTGTTATCATCACGGCTTTCATTTACAATCTAGTGAGTATGTCACTCCACATTATATCATATAAATTCTTCCAATGCATGTACGCCTTTTTTGGCTTTTATCAACATTGTCTTATAATTTGGATATCGGTTTCCAGCTTAGTGCCAAAGCGCCACCAACTATTCCCAATATCGCGCCTATGAAGAATCCACCCATGCCCAGAAAGCTTATCAGAGAAAAGATCAGTATCATAGTTCCCCACGTAACATGATCTGCTGGACGGACGCTGAGCATCAGCGCACCTATGATAACAATTATTCCAGATAGTACCCCAATGAACGAAATTCCGGACATGAGACCGAAGGGTATTCCTATGCCGCCCATCATCCCGCGGTAACCTCCCATCATGCCCCCCATCATGCCCCAGAATCCACCCATCATTCCACTATAACCATACGTGAACCACATCATCGACATGCTGCCACCTGCCATGATCAGTACTCCACCTATTAGGGACAAGAAAAACGCCAGTGTGTTGGTCTCTTGTGAGTTCATCGTCTCACCTTCACGTATATCATACCATGAGACGGATATTGACATATCCAATTACAATATCGAATAAAAGGCTGCAAAGTAGACAGGGATGGAAATTAGCATTGGAGATGAATTACGGGCTCGTAAATGGATTCTTTGTACTCCTTTACAATTGGCACTGATATGGGGGCTCTTTCAATCGGCTGCAAGGATCATGAAGAGACCCAGGTGGGCGCTTTTCCGACCATGGCGCCCTCCCTTTCTTCTCATGAAGCCTTCGGACATGGAATCCTCAGGTCAGATAAGGCGTGTTGAGTAAACGAGGTATCGGTTGCGTTCGCACATCTGTCTACGGTACTCCTTCATAACTCCCGGTATATCGTTCAGACGGTCCTTGGGAATGTATACCAAGCTACTTCCCTCAACCCAGTACTCTACGGGTTTGCTGGCCAGTGGCACCTTCGCCTTCCCCAGCACCTGCTTCAGGCCATTCCATATGCCCAAGTTAATGGGCACGGTCGTCTTCATCTCGGACTTGATTATTGTTTGTTTCATCACGGATCACTTACTTAGTGGGAACCAGTGAAAATAGATGGCCATTTTTTGATAGGATGCGGATTAAAAATTCAATCCTTTTTTGGAATTAAATAGTTTTTAAGATTATTTACAGCTATGGAATATAAATGCGTCTTAATTAAGGTAATTAGTCTTCTTTTATCACCTAACTAGGAAATGGTGCCCATATTTCATTCATTATTATTTTGCACGCATAATGGCCAATTTTTCAATATTGGACCGTAGAAATGGGCGATTATAGAAGTCTCCAAGGCAACGGTTAACGACGGCACTGGATGGGGAGATGGGCCTTCAAATATTTTGTTGAAAGAGTAGAATCATATGTGCGTAACTTCCATCATGTCAATTGGGTGTTCGAATGGATCTCGACGACGCTTGGGAACTAGTCGCACACTGCGGCCTCTACTGCGGTGAATGCATCTCGTATAAAGGAAGGACAGCCACGATGCTGGCGAGCGAGCTCAAGGAACTGATAGAAGCCGCTGATCATCCGGATTGGGTCCCCCGATTCGGAGGAATAGATTTCGACTACAACGAGTTCCTAAAGGGATTGGAATACTACACTAGGGAAGGCAGCGGATGCTACAACAGTAAGCCGTGCAGTACCACGGGAGGATGCGGAGTCCCAGGGTGTAAAATCAAAGGCTGCACCAAAGAAAAGGGAGTCGACATCTGCTTCGAATGCGACGAATTTCCCTGCACGCGTCTTTCAAAGTTCCTGGAAAACCATCCTGAACAAATAAAGGAGTACGAGGAGTTCAAAACGCTGGGCAGGGACGCCTGGTTGAAAAAGCACGTGGAGAGAGCTGAGAGAGGATACTGTAGTGCGACAAAGAAATACTACGTTGAGGCAAGGCGAGACACGTGATGGAGCCAAGCAATCTCAAGGGCTTGCTAATTTCTTACAGATCATCATGAAATGCTCGCTGATCTCCACTACGCTTGGGTTCGTGCAAGTCTTCAGGTGCATATCCCATAGGGTTTCATTGTATTTCCCTAGTTTGTAGACTTTATTGTATTCCTTTTCGTGAGTTGAGAAGATGCCCTCCAAACCGACCGTTGCGATCATCCTCACCCTGCCTTCGAATTCAGCCCTCAATTCCTCTGGGATGTAGAAATGGCATGCGGTGAATCCATATCCCCCGAAGTAATCGCCGATTGTAACGTATTTCCTCCAGATGTCGGGGGCTTTTTTTAGCTCGGGCCACAAGTAGACGACCGTGTTCATCAATATGGCCAGCCTGCCGATTACCGATACGAAGATCGGTGCGTTACACTTGGCAACCCTGATCAGCTCATCGGCTGCCTTCTGCCTCAGCCTCTTGCGCGTGAGGTGTCCCAACGTCCCTCCCAGGCAGATCACGGCGTCAAACGAATCATCTTTAAACATGGAGAGGTCGTCGATGGAGCCTTCGATCACATTCTTCACCTTGCCCTCTACCTTTGCCTTCCTCACATGCCTTTCCGCCATTTCCAGCAATTTTGGCGTCAGATCGACTAATGTAACATCATATCCCATCTTCGCAAGCACAATCGTATAACTACCAGGGCCTCCGCCCGCATCCAATACCGAACCCCTTTTCGGCAGATATCTCTTGAGGAAGTACATGGTGGTGTCGTATTCCAGCCTATGGTAAGGATCATTCGTCAGCCTTTCCAATTCAACCATGCAATGCTTGGAATAGTGTCCTTTGACCAATTCTTTAATTTGGTTGGCCCGCAAATGCGATCATCCACCCCAACACAACGTTAACTTGTATTATCGTTATAGCTATATACGTTCATCGATCTACATGATAACATAAAGCAACTTCTACAGAGGGTTCCACTAGGCGTCTTCGATTCGCCAAGACGAATCTGGAAGTAGCTTCCGTGTGTGAGTTGATGCACAGACTACTTTCATCCTGGGGATCACATTGCGAAATGTTGGATTAAGCTTATACATAAGTAGGTAATCTATATAGTGAGAATAATGAAATGGGTAACAAGACAATACGTGCACGTTGACAGAACCGCCTGTCCGTGGCTGATAAAGAAATTCATCGATCCAAAAGCAGAATTTATCTTCGTTCCCGTGGAAAAGATTGAAGAGATCGTCAAGAGAGAGAAGGCAATACCCTACGACGCGCCTGGTGTCGAGTTAGGCCATCATGGTGACAAGTGCAGTTTCGACGCAATAGTCGAGAAGCACAAGATAAAGGATCCGGCGGTCTTGGAGTTGGCAAAGATAGTACGTGCGGCCGATACCGATGAAATGGAAGCTGCACCTGAAGCTGCTGGGTTGGAAGCCGTCATGACAGGTTTTGGCATCGTATTAAAAGACGATTACGAGACAATTACCAAAGCAAGTCCAGTATACGATGCGTTATATACCAACTGCAAGCTAAAACTTATTCGCGAAAAGTATAAGGCTGATATTGAAAAGATCGACAGGAAGCAAAGAAGAGAGTTTCTGAAGAAGAAATTAAAGGAATAAGAGTAGGTATATGGATACAAATCCCGTGATGTTCTATGTACTAAAGCCTAATAGATTGATCGCTGAAATTATTTTTTCTATCCTCTTAATGGTGGTTGTATGGGCAGGTTACCATATTTGTATATTGTCTCCGTGACTATTTCCATACCTTTACTGAAGTGGTCTGGATTTATGTCCTCAGTTATGCCTATTATGAATCCATCTCCTGGTGCTATATCTTCTAGAAGCCCTATCGTAAAGCTCCTTATCTCCTCGGCGCTTCTCAGGAAGATCTCCTCTGGAAAATTCATCCATATTATCTTATCCTTCCACGCCTCCTTCGCCTCTCTTAGTGGAAGGTCACCCATTGGCGGCGGCGTAAACGCCTCTATGACGTCCAGCTTGGTACTGGCAATCAGGTTCTTGAGCACTCTAAGCCTTCCATCCATGTGGGACATGACTACCTTTCCTTCGAGTAAGTCGGCATACTTGTTATAATAGGGCAAAAGGTACTTCTCGAATAGACTCGGGGATACGAAGACGCCATCGATATTATCCCCAAGGCTGATGATCTCAACGGGGGAATCTGCCAAAATCTTAAGCAATTCGATCTGTTTCCTCCCAAACGCTTCTACGAGTTCACCTATCGCCTCAGGATGCCTAACTAGAGTCAATGCAAACGTCTTGAATCCCATCTGGTTGATGATTATTTCCATTAATGGCGTGTAACCGATTCCACTCGTTATGACCCCGTCGACACCAAGTTCCCCCTCCAACTGCCCATAACTATCATAATCGGGCTCGTAGATCACATCCTCAATCATATATTTAATAACCTCGACGTCCTCGATGCCCTTTATTGGATGCTCAACGATTGCCGATCCGCCAGGCGACTGGAATTTCAATCCCGTCCTGATCCTCGATGATGCCTCGCCAACCGGCGTGTGATATGTCGTGTAGACATAGTCACCTTCAGTTCTGGTCTCGACCTTTACGTTTGGCATCGAAGTCTTACACAGACTGCAACCACCAACTATACCGAGCCCCATGTCCCTCATCTTGCGCTCAAAGTACCCCCTTGGGAGGAGCATCGAGTAGATCGTCCACGGCACCTTGTCTGGTCGGACACCGGATAGTACGGCCTTGACTCTCTCACCAACTTCCATGAAGGTCAACTGCGAGATTCAGTGCAACCCATATAATCCTTATTGTTCACACTCATGATGTAGGATGGCTAAATCAATGATTCGAGTTATACTTGAATTGATTCATCCATAAAATGTTCTAAATTCCTCAAATGCTCTGCATATGGCTTCTATATTTTCAAGGGGCACGTCAGGTCCACACTCAGCTGAGAGCATTAAACCCCCTTCCTTCGATCCCAACCGAATCACAGTCCTTTTGATGTGTTCCTTTATCCCGGAGGGGGTTGCGAATGGGAAAAGCTGTCTATCGAGATCCAGATTTATACAGACTTTGCCCTTCATCGTCCTCGCGATCCCTTCCGGCGTATTGGCTCCAATTTGGGGATTGATGACTGTAACGCCAGCATCGATTAGATCTCCAATTATCTCCAATATGTGGCCATCGCTGTGGAATGCAACGTGACTCCCTGCTTCCCTGCATGGCTTGAACATCCTCTCGTATCCGGGCTTAAGATGACGCCTGAACGTCCTGGGGCTGACCATACAGGATACCTGAGTGCCCAGGTCATCTTGGAAGCCCATGATGTCGACACCTATCTCCAGCCACTTCTCTACTACGCGCATGTTCGCGGAGATCACGAGATCGATCAGCTTCTGAAGCTCTGGAGGATCGCGTAGGAAGTCGGTCATCAGGTTCTGAAAACCGCGAAGGAAATGCAGCCGCTCGAAGAATCGATTACCCCCTTCGCCCCACGTGAGCGCTCCGGCTTTCCTCGCAGCCTCCACGTTATGCCTCGCAATAGCCCAATCCTCGCGCGGCCCGTCTTCAGTGAAGTGCGTCGTGTCAGGCGGTCGATAGGTAGTTAACTTGCCCCAATCGTCTAGTGGGTGTTTGGCTATCTGCCCGTAAATACCATCGATCACATGATACCACACGACGCCCCATGTATCCGTGAAGTACTCGCCGCTATTCCAATGTCCCATGTCGTCAAAATTCACGCTCCCTTCCTTGAATCCCCTGAAAATCAGAGGATGATGGAGGGCCAAATCCTCCAACGCCTCCCGATGGCGCTTCCATGTCCCAGGCAGGAAGCCCATGGTACAGGGAATCCACTCAGGATCTCTGAATTCGATTGTCGCCAGATAGTTCTCCCGTTCGTTCATCGAAATGAGATATATTGGCCTCATGTAAATAATTTACCATAGAGCTGATGTTGCGTGAAGAGAATAATAATCTCCCGCTGTTCCTCTGCGTTCTTAGGCTTAAGAAAGATGTATGGATATATCCGCTTCATAGATATATAGCCCAAATCTAGCGATTATGTGCAAAGCCTGGTGAGGTGCAGTTGGGGAGCTCAAACGTAACCATACGCAGGGCCGTGCCTGAAGACATTCCCTCATGCTTAGAGGTAGAATCGTCGCAAGGAGATAACACCTTTTCAGAGGATGATTTCCGCGACTCGATAACCGAACCAAACGCAATCTTTCTGGTTGCCGAACAAAGACAGCAGGTCGCGGGGTTCATCTTGGGATACTTTGTACCGACAAGGAAGAGAGAGGCGGCGATACACTCAACGATGGTGAATAGGCAGCATGAAAATAAGGGCATCGGATCGTCTCTCGTCCTTAACTTCGCAAAACTCGCTTTCGGACGAGGCGTCGAGTTGGTATATGCCGAAGTGGAGGAGGGTCCAGATAAATTCTACGAAAAATGCGGATTCAGGAAGGCAGCGGTTTGGTATTCGATGCTCTTGAAAAGGCATTCACGGTGATGGCCAAACTGATCATATAACAATAAAAAAGAAGTGGTTCCTGACGGTCGAAGTTCATAAGAGATTTTATATGCCGCTTAGATAGCATTGGATTGGAAGGCATTTTGAGGGAAAAGGAGTTTAGAAAATATCTGAGCCAGACTACGTGGTACAAGAATAGCCATTCCCCAAAAGAAGGCCTTGACCGAATCATAAGCCATCATAGGTTTCTTCGTTCCTTTCTAGAGAAAGCATAAAGAAGGAAATATAGCAATTTCATTATTTTGGCCTATAGAAACCTTTCTTACCAGAGAATGTTTCCTAGAAATGTTACTACTCATCTGTGCCGACTTTAAACTCCCCAGTATCTATCCACTCGTTCCTCAGCAGCGACCACCAATCAATGGCTAGGCCCTTCATGACATACTCATAGGGGAGCCAGCCATAACCCTCATTCCCCCATTCCGTACCCCAAGAGTTTCTGATGAGCAATGCCCCCTTTGTCCCCTCATCTGCTGCGTTGGTGTTCTTGATCTCCATGTTGTCATCATAACCAACAGCATCGACTGCATGGCCACCAAGAATCCTCTCGCGAGATGTTGGATACGGTATTTTACCGGTTTTCTCGGCCTGCGAGATGGAGCTGTAGACCGTAAACCCGAACATCAAAGGAAGGCCGGCTGACAATAAGGCCTTGATTCTAGTCATCAATTCATCTTTGGTTATTGTTATCGGATCGAGGCGGTAGTAACTGATCGCCTGATAATTCTGGGCAAATGCGTAGCAGAAGGAAGGGGGTTCTTTATCGAAGTCGGCGATTTGATATGGCCAATATTCCTCAGGGGGCACGCCGAACAGCACCAATGCGCCCATGGTCGTCCTTAGATGAGCACCCAAGTCTCCCGTCAAGTGCAGCATGTTACGCGTGATCTTGTAAAGGAAGAGCCTGGAGGCCCCGATATATCTCCCGAATGACCTCCTCTCGAAATACTCCACTATCCCAACTCCGGCGTGAGCCGTGCATGAACCGAGTGTACCTTGGTCCTCGATCGGAGAGCACCACTTCCTTAAGTCCTTGGAATTACGTAAAGTCACTTTCGCTGGCTCCGCCACTCCCGCTTCTTCAAGCATTTCCTTCACGGATTTCGTCTGTCCCAATCGCTCAAGTTCGGGTTTGACCTTATCTTGATCAACCCCGTAGTCGCGAAAATCTGGGTAGTCTGGTAACCATCCCATCCCATACTTAGTCTTCTCGCTCATATTATTGGAAATCCCCTAAGTGACCCTTGTTGGTCGCATACTTAAGATTTGGCTATCGACATGTCGGTACATTTTCGAATTCCATAATAGTTTAAGCATGTGTAGGGTCATCTTCTGCCTCCCATCCATGAGTAACGCCATAAATATCATGGAGAAGAGCTTTTAACCCTAAAGTCCCGTAAATATTCGGGTGATTCGCTCGTCCGCTTCCTCCGAGGACGCCAGTTCCCTTCTCGCTGAAGCAGCGGAGTTGGAGGGGAATTACCGATGGGAGGAGGCAGCTGGGATTTTCGAGAGGATTTTACATGTGATGCCGTTGGATAAGGCAAAGCGATCTGCAATTTTCTTGCGCTTGGCCTTATGTCATGAGAGTTCTGCATTTCAAAAGGACAGCGCTCCGGATTTTCGGGGGGAGATGGAGGAAGCTATCGCGGTCTACGGGGAAATGGAGGAGATGGCCGAGCGCGATTCGCCTTGGAGATGCCGGGCATCGGCCGGTAGGCTTCACCTGGAGAGCATGCTTGCCAAAGACGGGGAGGCGCGCCGGCGCCTGCTGGACGATGCGATCGATTTTGAACGTAGGGTCATAAAGGAATTCGAACGACTGGGACCATCATCGGAATTGTTGGAGGCGGGTAACTTCGGTTTGCTCATATTGCTTAAGCGATTCTATCTCAATGAGGAACTCAACGACATCCTCAAGGAGGGTCTGGCCCTTGCGGAGAGATTGGCAAAGTCTCACGTCCAGGATGCCGATATAAGCGCCCGTGCTTGCACCGATGTCCTCTGGGCACACATGACATGGTCTGCGATGGACCATTTCGAGGATTGGTATCGTGACCCGACCCGTTTAGACGCCATTCTTCAAGGGGCACTCGCGCTCGAACCTGAAATTAAAGACAAGAGGGTCTTGACAGTGCTCCTCGAGGGAGTCCTCTACAACAAAGGCCTCGTTAAAGGCCTTGAAGTTACGCCTGATGAAATAGATAGGCTGAGAGCCACAGCTGGCGTCACCCGTGATAGACAGGTTGTCGGCAGGGCTCTAGGCCTTGCGTTGCACTTCACAAGATGGCGTTTAGTGGCTGAACGTGACATGGAGCCGGCGCAGAAATTATTTCAGGAAATAATTACGTTGTTCAAGGAAACGAAGGAGAACCTCGGTCAATTCCCCGACACGATCTCCCATTACGTACTTGGATCGGCATACGGCGACTTCGTCCAAGGCCATTATGTTTACGCTGATTTCGCAACTGATCCGACCCAGCGTAAACGTTTGCTTGAAGAGGCTGTTACGGCCTTTCGCGAAGGCCTGCCGATAGCGCGGGTCACCGGAGGCACGGTCCTCGGCTTCCTAGAATACGCAGGGGCCGAGGCACTGCGTCAACTGGCTCGCATCGAGGATGACGAGCGACGAAAGCTGGAAATCCTTTCCGAGGCCATCATCATCGCTGAGGAGAGCAATGTCATTCATGCGGTTGCCCCTACTTTGCTTTGGAACATTGGCGTCGGATATGTAAGTGAAGGATATCTCCGTTACGACTTGGTTCAGCTCACGCAGGAGCCGGCCAAGCGGAGGGAGTTGCTGGAAGCGGCCATAACGAGATTTCGAGTAGGGTTTGATAAAATTCGCAGCATCCCCTCCCACTTATCGCTGGGAATGCTGCTCCGTCTCGGTGATTTCTACCTCCGATTCGTCGGTGCATTGGGCAGTCTGTTTGAGGAGACTGCTGACTCGAAGCTATTGGACGAGCAAATCCTAGCATCGAATTCGGCAGTTGAGGCCTATTCGAGCGCCAAGCGTCCAGCCCGTGTGGCTGAGGCCATCTGGCGCCGTGCTAGGATCCGCAGTAAAAAAGGAGAGCATACGGATGCAGCCCAAGACTACGGTCAATCGGCCGAACATTTTCAAAACGCCGCATCCTCCATGCCCAGCCTTGCGGGCCTATACCTCGATCTCGAGAAATACCTGCAGGCCTGGACCAAAATAGAGGAAGCCCGTGCTGCACATGCTGGTGGACAATACCGCGAAGCAAGCGAGACCTACAGACGAGCCAGCTCCATCCTCAAGGACACCCAGCGGTGGTCGCCTTTGAGCGAACACTATGACGCGTGTGCCCTCTTTGAGGGGGCGGAAGCGGTAAGTCACGAGGAGAATCCAGAACTTGCTGCCAAGGCATTTGCGGAGGCAGCATCAGGCTTCGCTGCCTCAAAGCAGGTCATCTCCGAATGGCAGACGATCGGGGAGGAGGAAGTGAGGGAGAGGGAACATTGGGGCCATGTGACCGCGGCTCGAGAGCGATATTGCCGGGCCCGTGCGATACTTGAGGAAGCGAAGCATCTGGACAGAAAGGGTGAGCACGACCTTAGCTCCAAGCGATTCGCAAGTGCGACCGCCATCTTGGAGAGTCTTTCCAAAGAGGAAGAGACGACGGAGGGCAAGCAGGAGATGCACACCCTCGCCCTCTTCAGCCAAGCTTGGGGACTGATGAAAGAGGCCGAGGCTAGGAGGAGAGCCGAAACATACGAGGAGGCCGCCCAAATGTTCGAGAAAGTCGCCGAGACCGTGACGGATGAGAAACTCACAGCCATATGCCGTGGGAACGCCGCCTTCTGCCGCGCCCTGAGATCTGGCACCCGCCTTCGCATGTCACGCGAAAAGGCGTTATACCGCGAGACGAAAGAATACCTTGAGGCCGCGGTCGATTCCTACATCGATGCTGGAATGGAGCGCGCCGCAAACTGGACCAGGGCGACGGAATACATGTTCGATGGTTTGGTATACTTCACACAAGCAGAAGGTAAACTCGAGGCCCAAGCGAAGAGGAGATTCTATTCCCTTGCGGAGAGCAGCTTCCAGGAGGCCAAACGGCTCTATGCGGGGTCCGGATACAGCGGCAAGGAAGAGGAAGCCAATCGCCGTTTGGAACAGGCGCGGGAGAAGCGCCGAGTCTTCACATCGCCCGCCGATGCATTGGATTCATCGGTCGTCCTTCAGGTTGCACAGGCCCAGGTGGCCCCATCGTTGATGCGCGACCAGTCCATGGGCATCGAGCAGTTCGAGGCCTCCAATGTTCAGTCGAACCTCGTAATTGACCGCTCGGAGATCGCCCTCAATGAGAACTCGAGATTAAGGATTGAACTTGTAAACGCAGGCCGTGCGCCCGCGGTCCTCGTTAAGGTTTCGGAGCTGGTGCCCAGCAAGTTCGGGATCGACGTGATGGGCGAGAGATATCGTGTAGACGAAGGGGGCATTAACCTGAAGGGCCTGCGATTGAATCCCTTCGATACGGCAGATATCGGCGTGCTTTTGAAGGCCAACAGCGCTGGCGAATTTTCATTCCAACCCCGCATCCACTACTTAGATGAACAGGGACGTTATCGGCAACATCAACCTCAACCTGTGACCATCGTGGTTCGGGATGTAGGCCGTGAGGTGAAGGGCGAGGTCATGGAGACTCCTGAATCTAAATTCGAGTTCAAGTCGACACGGGCTGAGGCCGCCTTCACATACTTGGTCGATGAGTTCATCGAGGACTACATGAGGAGGAGGCTCTATGTGGAGCAGGCGGGCTGGAGGACCCTCACGGATGTAGCTAAGAGGGCGAAGATTCCGATCTCAAGTCTTTATGGGAGGCGTGGGGGATATGGTGAGGTAATATCTGAGCTGGTCTCAAGGGGATTGGTTGAGGCCAGGATATTCAAAGGCCAGAGGGGAAGGGGAGGAGAGGTCGTCAAGGTGCGCATCTCCTATGACAAGGAACCGGTGAAACGCCACGTCGAACGGCTGATCAAGAGGCCCATTTAGGCCACTCAGATCGCTGGGTAACTCGCCTTAGATTCCACTGATCACGCAAGCTCGATGCATGTTGTCCAACCTAATCAAGCCTGCCACGACAATCCTTCCATTATTCGCCCTTTTCATGAACTCCCCATACCCGTTTTTCCTGATGAATTCAAGCTGTTTCCTGCCCTGTTTATACTTCCACCCTTTTTTACCCCAGTACATTTCCAAAATCTTGCATGGATAGTCGGAGCAATCGGCACAGGTTTCCAGTCTCCTTTCTTTGAAACAACATACCTTAATCTTGCATCTGGCCTTATCGATGTCCCTTTCCCCCGTTCCATATCCCAGTTTACAACCGCGACAGCCACCTTCGCGGAGTCCGCGACAGGTCCTACAATATGCGCCGCAACACCCGATTTCCCTTACTGTCATCTCGCTTCCTTATCTCATCTCACGCGAGCATTTTTATGGCTGTAGTTATAAAGATGCTATCTTTCGTAAGCTTAGCTTAAAGGCCATGGGTTCTTCATCAAAGTAAAGTTACGGTGGCTATTACCATTAAGTACTACTTACGCAATGATTTTTGGGATTTTTGAAAGGCTGGTCGCCAGTAAGGTCAGCTACTTTCGCAAACGCAGCTGGCGCTCTAACGACGACAGGATTAGGGGCGGTGGCGCCTATACCGACATTAAGGTAGGTGGACGACTTTCTGAGAGCCAAGGGGATGGGATTTATTTAATTGAGACCCGAAAGACTTGTCCGTTTCTGTGGGTCCGACTGCGGCGGCTGTGACACGTATAAGAGATTCTTAGCGGGGGATGATGGCGGATTGGTGAACCCTGAGAACGATTATCGTTGTTGCTGGGTGCCCAAGGATTACCCGAGGGGGAGGGACTGTGAGATCAGAACGTGTTGCGAAGGGAAGGGGATACTTTTTTGCGGCGAATGCGAACTTTTTGATGAGTGCGTCAGGATGAGGGACTTCTACTCTAAGCCTGGCTATGATGAATTGAGGAGGAGAATGCTCGAAGAAGTCCAGAGGAGGAGAAGGAAATGAGAGTTGGACTTATGCCTTCAGTCTTTCCAGCTTGAACGTCACAGGACGCGTCCCATCGGTGCAACAGGTGTACATGATTCCAGTCCCAACCCAGGAGAAGTTACCACCGAATAGCAGGACCGACAAATCCTTGTATATATCGTGCCAAGCCCATGTACAGAAACCAGTGGGCATTTCTCCATTCTCAACGATAAATTCCTGGTCCTCTCTAAACATTGAGCAGACTTCGTACTCCTTACCAGTTGATGGATCTTTGGGAATATTAACGCCAAATACAGTTTTTGGGCTAAGCCTCTTGATCACTGTTATTTTTATTTTTCCAACCATTACTTCTTCACAATCGATCGTATGATTTCAATAAGAATATATGTCTTGTGGAATCATGGTTGTACAATAGGGGAGTAGGACGAATGAAAGCTCTCATAGATATATCTCATCATTACATCGGGTAGATAGAAGATTTACTAGTGCCAACCCTTTTTCAAATCCTTGGACGACTTCCTCCTTTCCAACGACATCACAAACATAATTCTGATATCTATACTTAACTATACAATGCATGATTCTATCCATCAGGAGATTAATCTTCCATGCGTTTGGCTTCCCCTTTATAATTGATAGACATTCTTGAAAGTGGAGAAGAAAAGGATGAATTGAATTGAGTGATATAAGTAAATACAACCTTGGCGACGTTAACAGCCTCTTATATTGGTAGGGAAGGGTTATATACATAAAAGAAAATGAGGCTTAGGGAAAAGGTGGAATTGCTTGGATACTATAAAGTCTGAAGTGAGTGTCGATAAAATACCTTGGGTACAAGTATTGATCCTTACGGTCGTGTTCAGCTTCATCGGGCCCGTCTACGCGGTCATAGAGCCTAACGGGGCTTGGTATGCGCTGGGCTCCATCGGTTGCAAGCTCGTCATCATGGTGTTGCCCATCATGCTCGTTATGGTCGCAAGCGCGCTTGGGAAACTCATGGGAAGGCCAGTAAGCATGTCCTATCTCACGTACCTTTACTCGGTGGGCACCGGACTGCTCTGTGTCGCATCGTTCGATTCATTCCCAGTAGGGCGAGGGATTCCAGGTATGATCCAAGACAGGGTGCGCATCGCTCCGGAAGTCCTTCCATGGTCTACGCTCTTGGTTCCAGCCGTCGCAGACGTTGAACCGATGTTCCCGGGCAACACAGCGGTATTATGGGGCGCATGGTTTCCAGCCATGATCTGGTGGGGCATCTTCGTCGCGGCCAGCGGGTTCTTCGCCCTGGGCTGGGGGATCATCTGGAGGAGGCGATGGATCGATGTCGAGAAGGTCCCATTCCCTCATACGCAGGTTGCGATATCGGTCGTGGATAAGATTGGTGGCACAAAGCCGCTCAAGGAAAGACTCGGACTGCCTTTCGTTGTCGCCATATTTCTGGGCTTGGCATTTCAGATCCCGCTCCTACTGCAGTACATGTTCCCGTGGTTCCCGGACATCTACGGCTGGAGGACGAACACATGTCTGATGGGAACAGCCTACATTGACTCGTCATCCCCGCTAGCGGGAATAGTTGGATTCGCCCAGTTCAACAAGAACCCCGCGTTCGTCGCGATCCTCTACATGGCACCTCTCAACGTCCTGCTCGGTGGGTGGCTCTGGTACATAGTCTTCGTCGTGCTCATGCAGATCGCCTACATAAACGGCTACTACAGCGGTATACTCGAGACTCCTGGATGCTGCCGCGTGTGGGGCGGGACGATGGGCTACAGGATAGGTGATCCGTATAAGTGGGACGTCTTCACGACAGGAGGCGTCACGGTCGGCATCTTCCTCTCCTACATCTACTTAAACCGGGTATATCTGATGGAGACGTTCAACGCCGCAATCGGCAAGCTCGGTAAGGACAGGCTGGACGCGTTCGAAAAGAGCGAGCCTCTGTCGTATAGGAACGCCTATGCGCTAATTGCGGGATCGGCTATCATCATCATAGCCACGCTCATGGCGGTCGGAGGGGGCTTCGCAACATCGCTGACGCTTGTCATAATGTACATTGTGGTGGTCTTCGTGCAGACGCGAACATATGCCCTCGTCGGCTACGTCGCGCCCGCGGGCTCAACATACGGAGTCGCTTGGGTCAAGACGGTGCTCGGCACTCCAGCCGAGACCACGGATTGGTACGTCTCGACCATGTTCTCGTACCACCTGAATTGCCAGCCGATAGCTGGTGGTGGAGTCGGCTTCCCCCTGCTCTCATCGCTCTCGTCCTACCAGATGGCAAGCGCTTACAACGTGTCCACAAAGAACGTCTTCAAGATCCATTTCCTCGTCACGGCCATCGCGCCCATAATCTCGGTTGCGGGACTGATCTGGGCCTTCTACACGTTCGGCATTAATAGGGTACCGTCCATTGGTGACTCAACGGGCTACGAGGGCTACACCCCGGCCGCGCTGGCGCGCCGCCCCGCCTTCGAACCATGGTGGCCCCAAATGTTCGCCGGCATACTCTTCGCGCTGGGCATCAGCGTCATGCACGCCAGGTTCACGTGGTTCCCGCTCGAAGCGTTTGGCTTCCTGCTGGCAACGGATGGGCACGCCCTAATTGAAGGCCTCTGGACGGTGTGCCTTGTGGCGTGGGTGCTGAAGACCATAACCCTAAGGATCGGTGGAAGCAAGCTTTACGAGGGCACCGGCATATCGATAGCAACGGGTTTCGTAATAGGTGTCATAATCTCGTGCGTATTCGGTGGCATTATACTCCTGATAAGGTTCTTCGTGCCATTCTAAACCACAAACTACCCCATATTCTTTCTTTTTTTCTTCCTCACTGTGGAGTATCTATTTTCATTTATTTAACAAACTTCCCCATACTGCGGAAAGGAGTGATTACGGCATAAGGTGAGATCACGGTTACAAGCGACTTTTTTTTCAGGGATCGTCCTTACGTTAATTCCCCGAACGCGCTTATGATGACATTTACATTATATAAACCGACGAGTAGACGCAAACTGCAGACTGCAATAACTACGATGTAACTATTCCAGAGGAATGGCTTACGCACATTGAAGTTCCTGTGCACATGGTTAAAGACTTGAAATGCTGCAACGGTGATGAAGAACCATCCAGCTTCGGTAGCAATGAACAGAGCTGGATTTGCCACCCGCCAAGCTACAGGTGGGTTGATCTCAAAGGCGAGATTCGAAGAGACGCCTAATGCTGTTGTCGTCGCATCAACAATAGTGCACAAACCCGAAAAGAACACGAAACATATTTCTTGAACAGTCCTCATCCTCTCCTGCCATGCATACTTTTGTTGCGATATTGTGCCCTCTCGGGCGGTATACATGAGAGGCGACAACCCTCTTATGATGATGATTCACGAGATCCCAATTAAAATTTATGGTCGTCCAATATAGAAAAAGGACACATCTTATTCTATGGAGATTTATTATCGATGTGAAAGCACAACATCGAGTAGGGACTATTAAATCCTAAACTCTGGCCCTCTTTTAAAAAGTTCCTGATATATCCTCGCGAAGAGAGATATGTAATCATATGCTTGCTCTGTTGTCATGAAGAGAGCCCTCCCATTATCATTTATCTTCGAAAGGTAACCCTTCGTGCTCAGGAATTCGATATACTCCTGCCCTATCTTCGAATTAAGATCACATCTGCTGATAATGTTCGTGAATGTCCTGGGGGACCTGCAAAAGGTCAAGATCTCCCAATAGATTTCATATTGTGTCCTCCTAGCCTTCATGTCAATTGCCTTCCATCAGTTTGGCTAGGTCTTTCTCTGCCTTAACGCTCTCTTGGAGTCTTTCCCCCCATGTGGAAACATAGCGTTCAAAGTAGATGGGGATATATACGCCTGAGAAACCGACTGCGAAATTCAATAAAACTCCCACAGATGAGAGTAATGGGTCCCATGCGCCTGACGCCGAGAATACATGGGTGAAGAGCATAGCGACTCCATTGATGATAAAACAGATCCCGGCGATCTTACAAGCGGTAACCAGTTTCAGCAATGTCGTCCTCTTTTCCCTGTAGTATGCCATTGCCTGTATAATCAAACCTATTACATCGTCACTTTCTAAATTGGCCTTCTTTTTCTCGTATTCTTCTTTAATGCTCTGAACGCCATCTAGAATTTCCACGCTGGTGAGGAGCCACCTTAAAGAGAGGCCAAATGCCAGGAATCCGAGGATGCAAAATACAAGCTGAGGGACTAATAAATTTAAGGCGTTTACAAGCGCGAGTGCATTCTGGATGCCAAAACTCACGGAAAGGGCCATCGCCACCGCCCCAAATGCCAAGTTTATAATCGAGAGAGAATAGAAACTCATCAACTCCCTAACAAACCTCGTTGCAGTGACTTCGGACATTTCCCTTTCCCCACCCACTTGCCATTCAATGCATATAAAGCATAAAGAAAGTTAGTTACATATCTTTGTTATGCGCGAGTGCTAGATGCCGATGATGAGAAAGTCCTTGTGGTTAAGCCTCATCCCCTCCCGATGGGAGCTACCTGCGAGGAGAACGCATCATCATAATAGTTGTTGAATATACTATATAATTGCCCCATTATCTCGATTCTGTCTACCTTTCCGTCACGGATCCTGAAGTGTGCTTACAGGCGAGAACTAATAAGCATTATATAGAGAATTGACACTTGACTCAATATGTGTTAGGTGTAATTGGATTTGAGAATCGTGTCTCAACATGATGTCATAGTCATTGGTGGCGGTACAGCTGGAGTGGCGGCTGCGGTAGCCGCTGGGCGCAATGGAGTTGGCACACTCCTGATCGAAAGATATGGCTTCTTGGGTGGGAGCATGACGGCCGGTTTGGTCAACCCATTCATGGAGTTCCATGCTGGTGGAGAGCAGATCATCCGTGGGATATTCCAGGAGATCATCGATCGCCTGAAGGACCTGCACGGTTACGATGAAAGAACGCAGGCCTTTGATGTAGAGGCGATGAAACTCGTGGCCGACCAGATGGTGAAGGAGGCCAGAGTCAAGCTGTTGTTACATACGTGCATCATAGATGCCCTGGTGGAGGGAAACGCCATCCGTGGAGTCGATGTGCACAATAAGTCGGGAAGACAAGTCGTCTTGGGCAAGGTCATTGTGGATGCCACAGGTGATGGAGATGTGGCGGTCATGGCGGGGGCGCCATATGAGAAGGGCAGGAAGGAGGACGGCCTGACCCAGCCCATGACCCTTAACTTCAAGATGGGAGGGGTCGATGTCGAGAGGATGCCCGCCAGTGAGGAGATCGACAGGCGCTATAAGGAGGCAAAGGCCAGGGGCGATATAACGATCCCCAGGGAGAACGTCCTTTGGTTCCCGACGACGAGGAGGGGTGAGATACACTTCAACACGACGAGGGTCGTCAGGGCAGATGGGACCAACGCGGAGGACCTGACCCGAGCGGAGGTCGAGGGCAGGAGGCAGATGGCCGAACTGGCAAAGTTCCTCAAGGCGGAGGTCACCGGTTTCGAGGAGGCCTATCTCTCATCATCGGGGACTGAGATCGGCATACGCGAATCGAGGAGGATAATGGGTGAATACGTCATCACGGGGGAGGACATCACGGAGGCCAGGAAGTTCAAGGATGTCATAGCCAGAGGTTCCTACCCGATAGACATTCACAGCCCAACTGGGGAGGGGACCGTGAATCCCCCCATGGCTCCTGGCGCTTCATACGACATACCCTACAGGTCCCTGGTACCGAAGGATATCGACAACCTGCTAGTGGCTGGAAGGTGTGTATCGAGCACCCATGAGGGACAGTCCGCTATACGGGTGATCCCCATCATAGTGGCCATAGGTCAAGCGGCCGGCGTGGCCGCCGCCCTATCGGCGAAGCTCAACGTGACCCCTCGGAGGTTGGATGTCTCATTACTTCAGAGGACCCTGAGGAGCCAAGGGGCTAATCTAGGCTAGCAGCGTAAAGAGCATATGCAATTTATCAGGAAATAACTTAATCATCCATTCCTTTAGAACTAATCGGACGAAGGACCCCGACGAGGATCTAATGTTACATTTCTACCGAACATGAGTGGAACTGTGTAGGGCCCATCTCAATTTATTCAGCATGCTTGTCTAATAGGGGACAAAGAACCTTATTACTGACAACGTGCCTCCCACTAGTATCGCAACCATATAGCCAGCTATGAAGCCCGCTGCTATAGGCACTCCATATTTCTCGTATGTCTTGCTGCCGCCAATCCTCAGAGTCACCGTTTTTATGATCCAAGCTAAAAGGAAAGGCCCCCACAGGCCCCAAAGTAAAGACATGAAGGTCGTGCCCATTATGAAGCCAATCGGCTCCAATGGGAACCAGAGGAACGTCGCGTGCAGGTATGACAACGCACATACGATGACTATTCCAACGAGTATGTATGGAGCCAGAGGTTCGCTGCCTGGCTTGACATATACCGATGCTGGATCGGTTATTTGCTGCGTCGGCGATATCGTGCTATAGGTGTAAACTGACGTTACAGGGAATACACTGCCGCCGAAGGAATATTGCAGCTGTAGCCATGTGACCATGACGACGATCGGGACGATGACGATCGGTATGATAGTAAGCCAAAATGCTTTCTTGTTGCTGAAGCCCGTTAGGCTTGCCATCTTGTAGTTGCCGAATGCCGCGAACATGGTCGAACCCAGCCACATCTCCGAAGGCCTAGCTACGCCAAGCCTTGAGATGAACATGGACCACACCCATTCCCTTGTCAAGGGCTGAGGGGCTGATGGATAGAGGAATCTGAACAGCACATGGCCATAATCATCGCTCAAGAACGGGACCGCCGTCATGCCATAGGATCGGCCATTGGCTATCCAGAGCAATAATATTGTGGCAATCATCACCAACGATCCAACTATGCTCAATCCGATTACCATCAGTAGAGCGATGACGAGGATCGAGGATAGGGCGAGCATCAGGTAGCTCATCCTGTAGCTCATGGCCTCATTCTTCTCTATTTCCGCAATCCTATCGTTACTCAGTCTGCCGATCGCAGCGCCGATTGTTTCCGAAAGGTATCTGCGATTAGTGATCAAGTAGTATAAACCAATTCCGAGCATTCCCCCAGCAAACGAGATCGCCGTGAATTTAAGTGGCTCGGTGTACTGGGGCCCTGGGGCGCACCACGCTCTCCCGCATCCACTCTTGCCCGTCTCGCCTGTGTAAAAGCCTGCCACGAATGTAATCTGTACGATTATCATATAGACGATATAGAAAAACCAAGTGCTGAACAGTACGCTGAGTGGGATCAGGTATGCGATGGCTATGATGACTGGGTGCTTGTTGAACGAGGCGAAACCAGCGATGGAGGCTAGGGGATTATCGCTGGGCACATACCATTCCCCTCCGCCACAAACGGTCCTCCAGCCGTAGATGTCCGGGAACCAGGGGAAGATGGATGTCATGAAGACAGGGATCTGAAATATAAGGCCAAGTAAAATGCCTATCATGAAGGGCCGCGGCCATGCTACGCCAGCTTCCTTACCGATCATCTCATGCGCTGCCATCGTTTGTGGGAATGGAACCTTCTCGATATCGATCCAGGCACGCCTGAAAACGGTCGCGATCGAGACCATGAACAGCGCGAAGACGATCTGATATGCCCACCAGAAGAGGAAACTGACGGCCCAATCGCCCCAAGGCACGGGAACATGCCCCGTCAGTATTTGGCTAACTATGTTCGATTCCGGGGCCATGAACCAGGGGACGTATAAATTCGCATCAACTGGCGTGACGATCCGGCTCGTGAATATGCGCCCGTATACATTCCAGATCGAATAGTACGCCAGATACCACGCAGAGGTCTGACCGACTATGTATATCATCGTCATTGTCGATAAACTTATCTTACCTCTCCAAGGACCGATGGTAGCGATAATTTTCGTGATTAGCAAGAGGATGAAGGGGGCTGAGATAAATTCTATGGAGCAGATTATTATGCCGAAATTGTAGAAATTGTACAGACCCGCAGGTAGAAAGTGAAGCCAAAGAGTACCGGCTATGCCTAGGAAGATGCTCAGGGCGATTGCGCCGAGCAATGGAAACTTTTCAGACCTTTCAACCTCTGTACTCAAAATTATCGTGCCTCATGATCATTTTTCATTATATGACTATATAACTTTTTTGATAACGAAAGCCCTAAAAGTATACAGGACGTTAAGCGTCCAGAAGTGTGCGTGTGTGAATAGGCGCGACCGCTGTCTCACGGCCATGGAATTTGAGGAGCCCGATACCCTGCCTATTTCCGAGCAGTCGATCGATCCGCTTGTGCGTAATGAGGTGCTGGGGAAACGGAAGGGCGTTGATGCATTGATCACCGCACACGTGAAGGCCGACGTCGACGCAATCTGGGTCGGCACCGGTCCTCCCGTACATTACAAGCCACCAATTTGGTTGAGCGATAGGGTCTACGTAGACCAGCTCGGGCGGGTCAACGAGATAAGACAAGACATCAACACGACTTGGTATAAAGCTGGAACGGTCAAAAGCCTCGATGACTGGGAAAAGATACGAGGCGATCTGGACCCCCATGCGCCCGACGTACTTGATGCGTTCACGGAGACCGTTAAACTCGCAAGGCCCCACGAGATGTGCATCATCGGCACGCTCGCCTGCGGGGCCCTGACCAATGCCTATCTCACATGTGGGATATCGACTGCGCTTCAGAGCTTCTATAGGAATCCAGAATTCGTCCACAAGATCGCGGAGGATTTCGCAATGAGCTTTATAGATGTGATCGGGCAGATGGTGGACCTCGGTGCGGATGTCTTTTGTATAGGCGATGATCTTGCGGACTGCAACGGTCCATTGGTGTCGCCCACCATGTTAAGGAAATACATTTTCCCACTATTGAAGCGCGTGAATGTTGAGGTGAAGAGACATGGTAAGCTCATCTTCCTACATTCCGATGGAAATCTATATCCGATCCTAGACGACATCGTCGATGCTGGCTATGATGGCATACAGGCCATCGAGCCACAGGCTGGAATGGACATCGGGGTAGTCAAGGAGCGTTATGGCGATAAGCTCTTCCTGATGGGCAATGTCGATGTCTCGCATACCCTGAGCTTTGGGTCCATCTCAGACGTGGAGAGGGAGACACGGGAGGTCATCAGGAAGGCATCGCCGGGAGGTGGACATGTCCTCAGTTCGAGCAACAGCATGCATAATGCGGTAAGGGTGGAAAATTTCCTAGCCATGGTCCGAACGGGTAGGAAGTATGGCAAGTATAGTAACTTACGAGCTTAATGCTTTAATTCCCTTATGAATTTACTACTAAAGGTTATCTCCATATTTCCCTCATGAATCTCGAAGTGAAACTGTAAAAGAGAAGACCTCATGAAGGGATGTGCGTCTGCACACTCGGCTAAGCTGCCTCTAAGCTAATTCCCAGCCAGCTCTGCCAACGCCTCCTCTAGGCATTCGACCGCCCGTTCCTCATGGGCCTTTGCTGTTTGGACAAATCGCGAAAGCTTGCGCCGGTGCGCAGGATCAGCCAGCCTCAGCCGTTCCCCTACAGGCGCGTAAGTGAACGGCGCTATACTGGATGCCTCGTCCAGGATCCGGGCCTCCTTATTATATTCCTCAACGGACCGCCGGAGTTCATCGGCGCCAGGCAGCCCCTCCCCCGCCATTCCGTTTAAGAAACGCGTGGCCGACTGGCGCTTGTAACTCAGGAGAGGTATGCCATCGTTGCTTATCGATACGCATCTGGACGTCAGCACGTTCAAATCTTCATCCGGAAAGTCCTCATCGCGCAATAGCGCCTCCGCCATCGCGTCGTAGGCCGCCAGGCCCGACATGAACCGATATGGACGGCCTTCGGCGAATAACAGGAACTCCGGCACGCGTCCAAGCCTGATCGCCCATTCAAGCGTGTCCTGTAATATCTGCCGACGGGATGGCACCTGCTTCCTCTCGCCGATGATGATCAGCCCGTGGCAATTCTCGAACCATCTGTCCGTGCTGAAGTACTCCGTAGCGCTCCCCATGTAGAAATCAGGTATCCCTTGGTAGTAGCTCCAGCCGTGGAGCACGTCCCCGCCCTTGTCATAGCCTGCGATGACGCAGCACTCGGGCGGGCCGACCACGCCCTTAGCTATGACTGGAATCCCGCGGTCAATGCTTTCGACGATCATCTTGCGGAATTGCTCCTTTTCGTTAATTTTATCGCCCGGGCGGCTCTTGGCGACCAAGGTGTAGTCAAATCCCAAGGCGTCAAAGGAGCGTTTCACCGGCTCCTCGCCGATCACGAGCAAGTCGACGTTGGCCGGCGACCAGGGCATCCCCCAGAACATGCTGAACGCCCCGCCGGATATGCCCATCACGTAGTCATCGGTGACCTTTTCTCCGATGTAGCGCATGGAGGCTTTGGCAGAGCCCGCAAAGCAAAGACATGCGGCGGTATCCCAGCTGATCCTCTCAACGCCTTCGAGAACCTTTCTTGTTTGCATATCAGTCTCCACCCGAGGCTTGGCCCAACGTCTCTCCCACAGTGAAAACTTACGTCCCCTGGACTTTTAAAGGATTGCTTACCCTCACGGCTATTGAATGGAGGCCGAACAAGCCATAGGTGCTTGCCATTTCGATTTCGGCATTCCAAACCCTCGAAAAGATTGCCGTCCACAACATGAGGAGGGCAAGTTCAACCAGAGCGATCTGCAAGGTTTGAGACATTTCGATATCGTCGACGACGGTCATGGTTGGGTAGGTTGCGACTAGTGCCATCGGTATGACGTATGTGAGAAAGAACAGACTTGATGCTTTACATCCCATATATGAGAACCAAGTCCTTTGACTTCGCTCCCGAGAAAAAACGCGATCCTGATGAAGGCATAAATAGACGACATCTAGACTGCATTACGATTCGTTATGAAGAAAGTCCTGATACTCATAGGTGATGAATTCGAGGACGCCGAGGCATTCTATCCTTACTATCGACTCATCGAGGAAGGTTTCGATGTCGATGTTTCTTCCAATAGAGAGGGAACGATCATCGGTAAGCACGGGATCATCATGAATGCATCCTTAAGCTTGGAGGATGTAAAACCCGATCAATATCACGCGCTCATCCTGCCCGGCGGCAGGGGACCTGAGAAATTGAGGCTTTATCCCAAAACAGCCGATATCGTGCGCAAATTCGTAGATGATGGGAAGATCGTGGCAGCGATATGTCATGGGCCACAGCTCCTGATATCGGCGAATGCCGTGAGGGGGAGAACCTTGACGTGCTGGCCCGGTATTAAAGACGATATCGTCGCTGCGGGTGGTAATTACCTTGACAAGGAAGTCGTCATCGATGGTAAACTCGTAACTTCCAGGAAGCCCGATGACCTACCGTACTTCATGATGGAAACCATCAAGCTCCTCATTCAATAAGCGTCACTTCGGCTTAGAGCAAGAGATCCCTAGACTAGTCAAGGAAGGGCGTATCTGCGATTCTCTAGAATATGAAGTTATTAAACTGGATACCGTCGAGTATTCACGATATCCAAACGATTGGAGTTTAAAATATTAAGTTCATTTTGGAAATTACCAATTCTTCTTTTTTTAACACGCCATTTACATATTCACCGACATACATGAGATCAATCATTTCTACGTGTGGCCATACATTGGATTTCCTATTCTCCTTACTATAACTTTAAATAGAAGATTTACCGTTTGTCCAACAGGCACTGCTGGGGGTATGTAGATGAGTAGTGATAAGCGGAAGCATGTGAGTGCTTCGGAATCGGAATATGTACCCGACGAGAGAATAAAAGGAAAAACCAAATTAGGGGCGAGATCTAAAAGAAAGCGAGCACGCAGTCATTAGCCATTAATAATTCTCACACGTCAATGATTTCCACGTTAAAGCAGGGGGATAAGGAAGATAAAAAGAAGGCTTGCGTTAAAGACCGAAAGGCGTCACCCAATGTATAATACGAATCCGATAAATAGAATCAAATGAATAATTAAGGAAAAGGAAGAACAGTGAATCTCGACGAAGAGATACTCAAGGCGGAGTTCTTCTACAAGGCCGCCAGCGAATCCTACTCTCTAATCAATGGAACAAATGAAAAACTTGACGGTAAGATCCGAGATATGGTCGGAATAATCTCTGCCATTGTGCCCATTACAATTGGTTTAGTCTATTTTGTACTAGATACATTATCTACAAGGATACGACTTCTCACTATTCCGCCACTTCTATTAATCTACCTAACAGTCTTAAGCCTGATCTTTTTCGCATCCGCACTTATTTTGGCAGTAGCGGGAACTTTCCCGCAGGATTTTGAATTCATCGATCCCAGTAAACTCATTGAGAACTACAAAGATGAGAGTCGAATTGTCATTCTACAACGAGCATCTGCTACGCTAGCCTCCACGGTGACAGCTAACAACAAAGTTTGTGATCGCAAAGCAGAGGTGTTAAAAAAAAAGCCCAGCTATTAGTGGCGATAGGTGTTGGGACATTGGTATTGGCATTCTTAGCTCTAGCCATTACGATGCTAATGATGTAAGCCACCTACTATCCGTTAGGCATGAGTAAAGCACGCCCATACCAGGTAATGTCAAGGTGAAAATGGAATCAAGTGTATTTTAGTTCTAGGGGCAGTTAATTCTAACCATCAACCGTGTGAGTAGGCTTAACGCCGTAGTCCGGAAGGATGTCCTCAACGTCCCGAATGGCGCCAAAGCAGTACGCTCCCAGGGAGACCGCCGCTCCTAAAAATCCAGAGATAATGAGCATGAGAGATATGCCGGCCCCCGGACCCGTGCCAACTATCCACCCAAATATCGCGGTCAGATCACCTCCAGGCATCATGTTTGGTTCGAAGAAGCGATCGGCAAGAGGCCCAGCGATGAGCATGCCCAATGGCGAAGACACCTGCGCGATAAAGCGACGAGACGCGAAAACGCGGCCTTGCAGGTCGGGCGCGACTTTTAACTGTCAGATTGCCTGATTAGAGCCGTTGAGTATTGGCACGAAAAATAATCCCAGGAACGCTGCTAGTGACCAGACGTATTGATTGTCTCCCAGCCCCACCAGCACCCAACCGAGCAAGTTGGTGAGCGCATCTCCCATCAAAACACCGTGAACCTTTCGCTTAGGGCCACCCCAAATTACCAGAAGTATGCTTCCAATCAACCCCCCGATCCCGCCGATGGACAAGACAGTTCCCAAAACGATGTTGTCCCCTCCGGTCCGTGCCAAGACCGCGGAGGTAAACAGGGTGAAGCCCAGGCCGCCTACCAGATTGCTCGAAAAAAGGACGAGCTGCAATCCAAGGAGACTTGGGCATCCATAGATGTAGCGGAACCCGTAGAACGATTCTCTCCAGATATTGCCCATCCCCTTGCGCCTCTCCTCACTTGCGGCAGGCTGTGGGATTTGTACCAGGAACACCGTGCTGATTGCCGTGATGAAGGTAAGTATGTCGATGGCCATCACGCTGGCGATCCCTGCGGCGCTCATCAGCAGGGCTGCGGCGACCGGGGCGAAGATCCCGGAGGCATACTCAGCGGTCGAGAGCATGCCGCTTGCCCGACCGTACTGTTCCTTGGGCACAATCATGCTTATGGCGGCCGAATAGGCCGGAAAATGAAAGGCCTGAAAGGTACCCGAGAAGGCACCTGCTAGGTAGAGGTGCCAGATCTGTAGACTTCCGGTTGAGTGGAGCAAAAATATGGCCACGGTCGGTAAACCCGCCAATAGGTCTGAGAAGATCATGACGCGCTTTCTGCTCGAGCGATCAACTACTGCGCCCGCAATCGGGGTCATCAGCAGGAGAGGGACGAAGTTGAAGAAGCTGACCAGCCCCAGAACCGTGGCCTGCCCCGTCACTTGCCAAGCCCAAATCGTAAGTGCAAAGCTGGTCATGCTCGTGCCAAGCAAAGAGAACACCTGGCCTGCCCACATAAATGTGAAGCTGGACATGCCCCTCGTGAGTTCCGATGACCGCTTCGTTTCGACTGGTCCGTTCGCGTTGCTCATTTCAAGGAGAGGCGTGCGCAGATGCTTTATGGTTTTCGCTCAGCAGTTATAATAGCATGAGAATAGAAAGATTTTTTTGGCAAATCGAGTCTTGTGAGTGACTTTCTTGGTGATAATCAATTTCCACGAACACCCCTGAGTCGGCAAACGCTCAGTTAGAATTTCCCGTATTTTTGCGATTCATCATACATGGCGATGATGCTCTCCACAGGCGTTAAGGCCTGTATGTTATGACAGGGGGCAAGGATGTAGCCCGTTCGATCATAAGCGAGTGCATCGATACAATGCCTCACTTCCCCGCGCACTTCCTCGGGAGTTCCGAATGCAAGTACCCGCTGATTGTCGACCCCACCATGAAAGCAAAGGTCATCGCCAAAATCCCTTTTCAATCCCTCGAGTTCCATGCCTGGACAGGTCCACTGCAAGGGATTCAGGATATCAATGCCCATCTCTATAAGGTCTGGGATAAATGGCCGGATTGAGCCGTCATCGTGGTGGAAAACTTTAATTCCGAAGCTATGTGTCAGATCAATGAACCTCTTAATATGTGGACTGTAGAATTCGCGAAATATCTTCAGGCTTATCATTGGCCCTACCTGGGTTCCAAAATCATCTGTCACTTGGGTAACATCGATCAGTCCATCGCAGGATTCGAACATGCGCAGATGTTGCTCATATAGGAAGTCGGCTATTTTGCCCAACAGGTGGCGAGTGAACTCGGGACGAAGAATGGGATCGAGCAAAGAGGCCTTTAACCCTCGCAGTTTATTGTGCTGGAAGAATATGGCCATATATCCGCTCATGACTACCTGCTTCTCCCGACCATTTCTTGCGGCTGCTCGCATTTCCGAGTAGTCGAACCAATACGAGGTTGGCCATCGATATCTTTCTAAGTCTTCAATAATTTGAGCGTCTGAAAGAGGATGATATGAAAATTCGTCATACGTTTCCGTGCCATAGCTGATTCTTTTAGTACGGATGCCCCAGTAATCCACCGTTTCATCTTGAGCGACGGTTGGCAATGGAGGACCAATGTATTTTGGCTCAACACCGGTCATCCCATCTATGTGCAATAGCGTAAGAATGTCCGCATTCGATCCAAAATGTCCCCGCAGTTTGGCCCATACCTCGGGAGTGGCCCAAATGTCCGTAGGTATGTGATCTGGTGTCTCGTGATTTATTGCAGCCAGCATCCGATCTCTTGAGTTCATTGCCGTAGTCCTATTTTGAAACGCTTCCTATCATAGAGTTTATTACGAAGCCTGCAGCCAGCAACACGCCACTTCTCATTCATAACATAATAGTTAGAGATTATCCCTTAATACTGAGATTGTCGCCATCTGCTTGACCATATTAACCGAATTATTCCTATTACTCTACGACTAACCCATATGTCAACCTTTCTGTCTCTGATCACGCATGATGGCTTGTCACGTATTTAATCTCTAGCCTTTACGTAACCTTATGAAATGATGCGATAACCTATTTGCCCTTGCCTTTCTTCTTTTTAGCTTTCTTTACTACTTTCTTTTTAGCTTTCAGCTTCTCATTTCTGAATCTGACGAATTCATTAGCAGCAGCCTTGTTGACATTCTTAAGGGATGTAACCACCATTTCCGATAGCTCTTGCGCCTTGACTTCGGCCTTGTGGGCCACTTTCTCAGTAGTTTCCTTGGCCACTCGTGAAGCTTCTTCAGCAGTTGCGCCTGCCTTTTTTACCCCCTCAGCAATTTTGGATGTAACAAATTCTTCAGTTGTTCCCTTCCTCTTCTTCACCTTGACCAAACGTATCACCTTAGGTATGCGCTGGTGGCTTTTCCTCGATATATGCTTTGTGGCTCTTTTGATTTTTGATAAACTTGTATACGGCGAATGCAATCATCAAAACAACGGCCAACCCAGCAGAAATCCTTGGGTCTAGCATCGAGGTAAAAAGCACGAGTACTGCAGCTAACACAGCCATCATGCTTTCTGTTCTGTCACTCATCTCTGATCATATCACCTCTTTCGACTAACACCTCCTAGCTCCTAATAGTTTGGTTAGTAGGGGATAGATCAAGAGCCATTGTATAAACGAGTGAAATCTCGTCATCAGATACATGCGAATACTTCTCCTCCCACATCTTCTTTATTCTGGGACCGTGATAACCTAACTTTTGCGAATTTGCTGCTTCAAGTAAACCTTTTTCCGTAGTCTCCTCTATGACACGAAAACCTAGTGCTTTGTATCGTTCGACGCTGTAAGTTCCTGTCCAAAGAAGTAAGGACTTGATATCGGGAATGGCTTTTGCGATGATCCGCTTCCAGCCATTTTCCTTCGCCCACGTGATTAGGGTCTCTACCATGCGTCTCCCGATGCCACGTCCCGCGTAATCGATCTTGACCTTGCTCTTGTCATATTCGCGGACGACCATCATGCACTCGATGTGAAGTGTTTTATCCGGCAAATCTTCCATTAAAGGAAGTGATTCGAGACGCAATCTCGCAATTGCTTCAACATTGTGCCCTTCTTGAATGCAAGCCGAATGCCCTGCTAGTTGTTCAATCACTATCTCAGGATAAAACCATAACACACCGACAATATAACTCCCGTCCAAAACAAGCACAGCGCATGATCCATATCTGTTGATCATGTCCCTCAAGAACGTTTCAACGATATCTTGCGATACCTCGGGAAGCACTGAAGGCGCGCCATCAATAGGAACCGACCCGCCGTGCATGCACCTGCACAGCAATGTCTGTTCGTCCATTATTCGATATTCTAACATTTTAATTTAATCTTAGAGCAATCAGGTTTGCCTGTCTCTTAAGCGTTATTGTATAGGTTTGGAGATAAAATAGATCGTTACTATCCCGATTGCTTGATAGTCAGCCGTTAAGGTCTTATATTCATAAGATAACATTAGAGTGCCGAGGAATTATGACCAAGAAGGAAGAAATTAATATTCCTCTAAGTGAAGCAAGGGAACAAGTCGAAATAGCATGTACGAGAATAGCATTATTGCACTTGGCCTTCTCAAGGATATTAGTAGAGGAATTAGGCGTAGAAAAAGGAAAGGAGTTAATACTGAAATCTATTATGGAATACGGTAAAACAGTGGGGGAGAGGATCAAGCAGGGTTTACCCGATCTCCTAAAGTATGGGGTTTACGGTAAACAGTTTGATGGGAAATTTTATGATTGTATTTTCGCTAAGACATTTCGAGAGTATGGAGAACTTGATTTAGGGTGTATTTATTGCTATATTGATGCAGCAAAATATATGGCACAGGATCCTACCCATAAACTCATACATGGGTATTGTGCAGCATGCGGCGATGAATATTGTACATTTATAGCCGCAGACACAACAAAAAAAGAACTGAGCGATTTTAAGTTTAAAAACCTAAATTGGAAATCAGTTGATCCGAGACTTGCACAAAGTTTTGAAGGTATGTAATTTGACCTTATCCAGGTCTTCCTGACAGGTCGATCATCTTTAAATCGTGAATTGCAGTTACTATTACTCTTCTTATCAAGTTTAGCAATTAGTCAGTAGTAAAGAGTTGAGTCGTACATATAGATTTTATGCCCACTAAATGGCAAAATGAGCCTGTCATATCAATAAAATCAGTTTACCATATCTACCAACCCTAAGTTGGTTGACTCCGCGGAAACTGCCGACGTAACCATTCTCGATCCTCACCCTATTGCCGACGCTTACCTGTCCAACCTGCTCGTTCCAGAGCACCAGCACCACGCTGCCCGATTCGTCTGCCAGTCTGGCATTGGCCACGGTTAGATCCTCCCGGCCATTCCTGGACCTTACCTTGTTGGGAGAACCAATCTCCTCTACCTTCCCCTCAACTACTACGGCGCTCATCCCGTCACTTGACTGGCATATCTTCATCGTCTCTAAGGACTTGGATAGGTCCATCCGCTTCTCGTACCAGCGTCCTCGCAATCCAGAGTATTTCGTCCATCCGACCTGCTGGAAACCGAGTTTTTCGTAAAGGTGCTTCGGCCTCACGTTCCATTCCGGAGTCCCAAGTGTCCAGACTTCTACCCTAGGGTATGCATCCCATATGAGCTCGAAGGCCCTCGTCGCTATGCCCTTGTTATGGAATTTAGGGTCGACGAAGAGGCCGCAGATCTCGCAATGTCTTTCGTTTCGCCTACAGACCATGATCGCCCCCACCATGAGGCCATCTAGCAGGAGCTTGTAGTAGTCGGTCCACTTCATGTTGTCGATCTGGGCTTCGGGAGAATCGTAGCCTTGTGGTCCTCCGGGTCCTTTAGCCCCTGCTTCTACATCGCTATCAAAGGCTCTCTTGGATATGTCTGCTAGTGTCTTTCCGTCTATTTCCTTCGCTTTCTCGATGGAGACTCCCATGTAGGGAAAGGCGCGTGCAGTGAAGATAAGAGCTTTTCCAGTATAGTAGTATATTCTACTCCAGTCTAACTGTCACTAAAAAGCATGATTGTCAAATTGGGTTCTTGTATTAGACCTATTTGTTATTGAAGTTCAATAGAATATTTCCTAGAATTTACTCTACTGTGTCGACTGCTACTTCCGCTCTGGTCTCGATCCTGCTACTTAGCCGTCTCGAATCAAAAAGATGTGATCGCTGACGTCGACCATCTTGAGGTCATGGGTGGCCGTGATTCAAGATGTAAAGAGGGATATAGCAGATCTTGGCGCTTTATTGAATAGCTTTCCCAGTAACCATTAATTAACTGCTATCTCTCATTCACTCTCATATAGAAACCATTTGGGCTCCATTCGTCCCAAATCACCATTTATTGCCTCCTTCGTTAAAATCCCATCTCCAGATTCACCGACCCCTCCAGTACTTTTCATTCCGTCAACCTTATGATAAAGAATCAACACTTCCAAATGCATGTTCACCTGTTCGGAATGCGGCAAGGGCTTCAAGAAGTTGAGCGAGGCCTGCAGGCACCTCAAGGAGTTACACAACGTCCACAGGCGAAAGGTCTGGAACTACCTGATATTCGACGAACCGCACAGCCACGCCAGGGTCGTTGAGTACCCTTGGATTCTATCATGACATCCGATGGCAATTCTAATTCTGCTGGTGGATTGCATGATCAAGTGAGTCGGACTGAGCACTTGCCCTGTTCTTTGAATTCAGAATACCCAGATAGAAAGGCACATCTGGATAGGTTAAATCGTGACTTACTTAGAGATTAGAGAATAGAAGGCCATAGGAAAGTTTAGGGAAAGGTCACGTTATTTCAACCAAGTAATAATTATGCTTACCCACGGCCTCATGGAAGGAACTCTAAGAAACAAAGGCTAGTGATGCCCTAAAGCTATCTTTATATCCTCTGCAATCATCTTTCTTTTGGACTTCTCGATTAAGTAGCTTTTTCCTGTCTGCAAGTAAGAAGGGATGATCCTCAGTTGCTTGTAGGAATACTTGTTTTTTCTAATTTTGTACGTGGAACCGCTGGGGATTATTCCTTTGCCTGTGTTTCTTCTTGCGATGAAGTTAATCGCCTTTATTGCTGTGTCCCCCATAAGTAGGACAGTCTTCGCCTTTGGAAACAGGTTTATCTCCTTCTCTAAAATTCGAATGGAGCAGTTATCTACGGTCTCTGGAGCGATGGAGTACGCGGTTTTTGCGCACTTTATGGCCGTTGTGATATAGACGCCGAGGTTAAGCACATCTTTCATAGAAGAGACTTTGAAACCAGCGTCATTGAAGGCTTGCACTGTTGTTTGTGCGTAGAAGGGATTGTTTTTTGTGTAAAAATAGTCATTTGCATCTTGGGATGGAGCTTCTGAAACCATTACGGCTTTAATCCTTTCGGGTTCAAGCATGACATCAGGAATTGTGTAACGATTCTTGTTTACGTCTGAACAGGGGAAATCAGTACATTTTACACATTTGCTGGGTTGCATTTTACTGCTTGAATCTCCTTCTTTCCAGATATATAGCTACCTATAATAGTCTCATCTACAAGCTACTAATTTGGCCCATGCTCCCGCCTATTCTTGAGGGAGTCGTGTTCGCTGGAAAATTATGCTAGTAGTGTACATCATGATGGAGGGCAGGTTAGTTAAGGAAGACAAGACATTTCATCTCGCTGCCTTTCCAAGTTGATAATGGAAGATATTGAGAAAACATCTCGGACATGTTCATGATCCTCAATATCTAGGCTTATATCTTTGAGCTGATAGGACTCGCCTGATCGCGTGCTTCTACCCGTAGAGTCTTTTGAAGATTCGGCAGATCGCTAGGCTTACCCACAGCCTCTTCTCCCTATTCCTTTCGTTTTCAAATTCCTCCTTGCCTTCCACGTACGTCGTTCTCCACAATCCGCTTGGCTCTTGATGATCAGTGAACCAATCCAATGCCCTCTGAATATCCGGATCTTCTACGGGATATTTCATCATTGATAGGGAGTCAAGCGCGGTCACGAGGTTGGGCCACCAGAACAGGAACCTTACCCAGTAACTCGCCGCCCTGTAGGAAGTATAGGAATCTGGCTGAAAGAACCGTGTCTTCAATAGATTTGCGGCAGCCTTGGCCTCCTTCGACTTGCGATATCGAGAGTGAGCAGCAAATGCCCGTAGGACCATGTCCGTCCAATTATGTGAGAAGGGCTTCGATCGATCTGGCTCAACGGGTTCCGCGTATTGGCTCGTCAGTCTGTACACCGTTTTTCCATCGAATTTATGAGTTAGGATTGGGACAGTCCATCCACCGTCGTCCTGTCGCATCGATAGAAGCCACCTGAACCCTTTCTCGATGCGTGGCTCGTTCTCGTATCCTGCCTGGATGAGAACTGCCATGACGGCTCCTGTATAGTACGTGGCATACTGGTTGCCTATGAAACCCCTGATGTCGCCGTCCTTCGTCTGACAAGAGAAGATGAATTCGGCGGCTTTCCTAGCCGCCGGGTGTTCTTTTGTGAATCCGTATTCCTCTACCAAGGACCTGAACATTTTCCACGTCTCAAGAAGACTGTAGTGATGCTTTGGATAGATGTTCTTTTGCTTGCCGGGGTATTTCCATGAGCCGTCGGGCTGCTGTTTCTGAAGCACCTTTTGAACTCCAGGCAATCGCCATATGTAACCTAATGGTTCAACACCTTCCTCAATGAGATCGCGTTTTGCGAAGTATTCTACAGCCTCGTTTCCTGAGGATAACAGTGGAGATAATGGATCAAAATTGAGTTGACCCCGCCAATGCTTCAAGTGATCACTCAGACGTATTTGGTCTGGTCACGAGTATATATTGTGATTGCCTTTGAGTAAAGAAATGTGCGCTAATGACATGTCCGCGTGCAGTAAAATCTTTATATTGTGTACTTCTACATATACCATTCCCGTGTCATCAGGAGCAAGGAGGTGAAAAGATGATATTCATCAGCCTTAATAGATTCAGGAAGAAACCCTCAAAGGAGTCTGTCGCAGAGAGCAGCAAGATCATAGAAAGGGCCACAAAGGAAGGCATAAAGATCCTGGGATTTTACTGGACGCTTGGCAGGTTCGATACGGTCCTCATATTCGAAGCCCCCGACGAAAAGGCAGGCATGAAATTTGCGATGAGAGCCGGCGACATAGTCTCGACCGAGACCTTAGTAGCAGTGAAAAGGGAAGAGGCCACAAAGCTACTCGAGTAGCACGCGCAAGCAATAAGCTAGGTCTGTTGCCTTAATTAAGGACTAGAATGCGGTGAGATTGCTAAATCAGTCACCAGACCGTTCCGATGTAAGGTTTTGATGATGAAGAAGGACTGCAAATGGGTTCCTATCAAACTTGATGGAGTCGAGGTCGAGAACCCTGAGTTTACGTGGGAGTTCCCTATAGAGACGGACTGCACGAGAGGCATTGCGTTTACTGCCCTGCATGTAAATCTCGAGACCTCTAGCCGCATACCAGCGCTCAAGATGCATATGATCAAGTCTAGTGATTTGCCAAGAGTTATCGTTATCGTACTCCATTCCCTGATCCACCTTCTTTGCTGAAAACCTCATCATGATCTGTGTCAGCTTCTCCCTTGTCAGGATCTCCGGTCTGAAAGAAATTTGGGACATGTAATGCTCGTAGAAATCATCATCCTGCGTATCGTAATGATATTTCGTGTGACCACAGAATGGCTCGGGATACCCCTCGTCAAAGACGAGGATCGAGAACCTCTTCACCTTGCTCCACTGGACCCTCTCGGTTGGAATCCTCGAGGTCTCTTCGGGGGTCATCTCCTCCCTATTTCTTAGTATTGTCGGCGAGTCCTCGGATATCTTTACAACCTTTAACGAATAATCAACGGGCTTGAGCATGTTCAGAAAAGTGACCCTCTCGGAGTCGTTAGGCACTATCTTAGACAATTCGAATGTATATCCTTCAGGCCAGTGATTTGGTGGAGGGTTCTGGACAAGGCCCCTGCAAAGCTGGTTTATGGGCACAAGGGCGTCCGCAGTACTATAGGTCATGAGAGTTGGAGACGTCATTAGCTTTGTCTGGAAAACTGGGCTGAAGGGCCTCCAGCTCTGGGCATCCGGCCTCCCTCCATTGGCTGTCTCGTTTGCTATGGTCACGACTATCTTTACTATAGGTGCAGGGGGCTTGTCAGGGCTATCAGGATTGACGTTTAGTTTATCGTTCCGCAGGAGGTAGTCAATATTATACTTCAGATTTAGAGGTGGCACGGCCGCAAAAACTGCAGTCACAGGAAAAATCATCGAGGAAGCAATCAGCGCATGAAATCCCCCGGCACTCGCGCCGACGAGCATTACATGCCTCTGGTCCACGAACGGCATACGCCTGGGGAGTCGAGCCATGCAGATGGAGTGGTTTATTCCATGTCCCATGAGGTTCGGGACTTTATAATCCCTCTCTCCGTACGGCGTCATCGTTGCCCACCCCCTCGCCAAAAACCGTGCAGAAGCGTTAGCATCCATCTCGTAGTGCATGCTCACTACCATGGGCAGTCTCTCCCTTGGGCGTTTTGTAGGGACGAACAACCTGCCGGATGATTTTAGATCATTACCATCTGTGCCTCTGAATGTGAAGGAGAAATCGAATTGAAGGACATCTATCTGTTTTTTCCCTTTAACAGTGGTTGAAACCTGTATCTTCCATTCTTTCTCAACCTTAATCGGTGTGGAGATCCTGTGGAAATCTACATCACCTATGAGACTTCTCAGCCAGGGTTCAGCTTTCTTGAATGGCAACGGCATATCCGAATATCAAATGCGTATTCTCAATACAAGTGTTATATTACATCTTCGCACTAGAGCTTATTATAAAAAGGTAAAAAACGATATGGTATTCCAACTATGTAGTTCGTGTATAGGAATGATATATAAAGCGTCGCAATGCATATCGGTTACTTGCGCTCGCACAGTTGAGGGGAATTAAGATGGTTAAGGCGAAGTATGATCATTATACACTTAAGGAAATTTTTGATGAACCGAAGGCGGTTGGACTTACGGCGAAATCGGGAGAAAAAGAACTTCGAAAGGTAGCAAGGACGTTAAAGGACAGGAGTTTCCAAAGGATCTGCTTGACCGGTTGTGGTTCTTCGTATTATGCAGGTATAGCTGGCAAATATGCAATTGAAAAATTTGCTAAGATTCCTTCTTCCGCCGTTCCGGCCCTCGAATTCGTACATTATGCCTCTTCCACCATTGGAGCTGAATCCTTGGTGATTTGCCTGAGCCAATCTGGCAAAACCATTGAAACACTCAAAGCACTAAGAAAAGCGAAGGAAAGAGGAGCCTACGTGCTTGGCATAACCAACGATAAAAAAAGCTCTCTGGCCAAAGAGGCGGATGCGGTAATCCTAACCTCTGCTGGTGTCGAAATCGGTCCAGGAACCAAGACGGTGGTCACCCAGATGATGCTGATCTACAAATTTGCACTGATCATGGCAGAAGCGATGAATTCGTATGCATCAAGTAAGCTAAATCGCATGATCTCAACCTTGAGAAGAACTCCGATGACCCTTGCCCGAACTATTAGAACCAAAGACGAGAGCTTAAGGGCATTAGCTGGAAAATACAAGGACATGAAAGATATCTACATCATTGGGTCTGGACCCTGTTTTCCATGCGCCCTCCAGGCCTGCAACCTAATCAAAGAAGCCTCGTCCATCCACGCCGAAGCCTTCTCCGTTGAAGAGTTCAGGCATGGTCCCATGGAGATTCTGGATCAAAATTCTGTTTTCGTTGCCATTAATCCGCCAGGTATTGGAAAAATCCCATTGCTCAGGCTGATTGGCAGAGTGAAGAAAATTGGCACAAGCGTGATTTCTATAGTTAGTGAGAATGACACCGATACCCGGAAGTTATCCGACGAGGTCATATCGATGCCTGGAAATATTGACGAGTGGCAAGCATCGTTTCTGTACTTGCCGATTCTCCAGCTCTTCGCCTATCACCTTGCCGTGGAGAGGAAAATCAATCCAGACCACTTCAGAAACATAAGGAAAACCTGGACCACCGAGTAGGTTTGGGAGATTAAGGTATGGTTTTGGACATCGTGGCAGTTGGGAACGTAAACATCGACTTGATTTTCGCTCACACGCCTTCGATGCCTAGGTGGGGGGAGGAGCTCTTGGTATCGAATTTTGAGATGCGTGTCGCTGGATCGGCAGGCTATTTTGCCATCGCGTCTGCTAGGTTAGGCATGGAGTGCGGCCTCGTAGCTAGCGTAGGTGACGACGTGTATGGTGATTTCATGCTCAAGGAATTGAAGCGCGAGAGGATCAAAGTCCGTATAAGGGTTGAACGTAAGATGGCTTCGGGCGTTTGCGTATCGATCGTCAGAAACGATGGCGAACGCGCTTTCGTATCTTACGTCGGGAACCTTTCAAGATGGACTTTAGAGGATATCAGGCGCAGTTTTCAGTTCATCTCGCGTGCACGCGCACTGTATTATGGGGGCTACTTCTTCATGCAAAATCTGATGAGCGAAAAAGCCAAGGAATTGATGATTTCCTTCAGGAATGCTGGCGTCGTTACGGTTTTTGATACGGGTTGGGATCCTGAAGGCTGGGCACCGAGAACTGTAAAAGGGATCAGGAGTATCTTGAAATTCGTGAACGTATTCCTCCCCAACGTGAAGGAGGCTTGGAGCATCACAGGTTGTCGATCTCCAGAAAAAGCTGCGAGGAAACTCTTGAGCTATGGTCCCGAGGTTGTCGCCATAAAGCTTGGGTCTGGAGGCTGCTTAGTTGCCGACAAGAAGGAAACGGCTAGGGTTCTCGGATTCAAATGCACCGCATTTGACGCAACGGGCGCAGGGGACGCCTTTAATGCAGGTTTCATGCTTGGCTATCTTCGTGGTTGGGATTTGAGGAAAACGGCCGAGTTTGCCAACGCCACGGGGGCACTGACGGTGTCTAGCAGGAGAAAGGGAGGAGACAGGTTCCCGACTAGGAAAGAAGTGGAAGATTTTCTTGAAGAGAGAGGTTCTGCAAAATAGAATCATTATTGCGATGTGCAGGGTCCATCAAATCTATTCTTCTAAGTGACTGGTCGTATCAGATACCCGAGGATCTGTATCTTCCCTCGCTTTCTCCTCATCCTCAATGACTGGAGGTGTTACTTTCGCAGTACTGTAGATTGCAACAATAACCCCTATGGATAGCGAACTCAATCCAGCTATCTGATATCCCGTAATCTGACGCTGAGAGCTTATGGGGGATTGTGTCTTTGTTACCTTAAGCTCGATACTGACTTCCTTGCCTTGGTCCCTCAACGCGTTGTCAAGAACCACATAGTAGTTTTTTGGGATGTTGTCTGTTTGAAATATAAAGCTACCTAAATGAACGTCGTTTGATGTCAGATATGTCGTCTGGGACGCTTTTTCCATCCATTTCTGATAATTATTTTGGTCTACAACATAAAGGTCTATGCAACCCTGTCCCCTCGAGTAAGCATCTGGGATGACTGGTTGAAGAAATTCGGCATCCATATGAATTAGGACGGAAACATTTGCTGGCAAAGTGACATTGATGCTCCCATACTTGAATTTCTCAACTTTCATTACATAAGATAGAGTTGATTCTGAACTGTTAGGACTTACGCTTGGCCTCGGTAATGGCAGTAAAAGGAGTACAACTCCCGCCATAGCCATCAGGGCTCCCACATAGAAGTAAGTTTTCTTCATGCTTTTTGTTTTCATATTTTTATTTAAAGTGGTCTTTATTATGTTTGTCCTTTACAGCATGAATGGGGTACAAGCCCTCATGGATAAGGCTTTGATGATGAATAGATCCTCGGAATGCAGAGATTATTGGATATGCTTTGATCCGTGCAGTGAATGCGAGTAGAAGTGCCCATTAGGAGGTTAAACATCTGTTAAATGAAAATAAATATAAAGTAATGCTTGGTAAGTCTGAAACCATGTCTGTAGTTAAGACTATTGAAGAAAGGCAATCGGACAGGATTACCTACGATCTTAAACGGCCCGTAGCAAAGCAGGATCTGAGGAAGATTTTAGAGGCGGCGCGTTGGGCACCTTCCCCCCACAATATGCAGAATTTTGAGATAATCATCGTCGATGATAAAAAGCTTCTAAAATCCATCCAAGATATATATCTGAAGCCTTCAGGTTCTTTCCATAAAAGGCTTCAAAGGAGTGGTCACGATGCATACGCCTCTTCGGAGGAGGAGCTGCTTAGGAAAAAGTATGGGATTTTTGTCCCCACCGATGAAAAGATGCGTTCAAACCAGAGAAGAGCTATTCAGCTAGGTCCTGTCCTGGGAGTAATAACCTATGACCCTGAAAAGAGGCCCCCACATGGCCGCGTAGAGGCGGACTTCCTGAACAATATTGGCCTTGGTTGTGTTTTGGAAAATGTGTGGCTGATGGCCCATTCCTTGGGGCTCAGCTTTCAGGTGATGAGCGTCCTAGGGGGTCCGGCAGGGGAAGATGTAAAGAGGGTTCTAGATATCCCCAAACGCCTGAGGATAGCTTTTGGCTTCCGGTTAGGTTATGCCATCCAAACACCGACGCGCGCTCCCATACGTTCGAGGGTGCGTCGCGAAGTGAAGGATTTCGCCCACCATAACCATTATGGCAACAGAACTTGGTGATAAAGAGTGTGAAGGCTCACATGCTTATTATATTGGCTCTCTTTAATATTTTTCGTCAACGCAACATTTCAATATACAACAATTCGAAGACCAATGGATACTTCTATCACCATGACAGCCTTTACAATACATCCTCTTATCAAGAACTTCTTTCAAGCCTTCATCTTCCTTTAGCCACTTCTCCTTTTTAAACCATGAGATCATTTTTTCTGCTACCTCCTTATTCGTTGAAACCTGATAGGTATCACAGACGCTGCAATAAATTTTCCATTCAGATCACTGTTAATAGTCATTCATTGATTGGCTATTTGACTAGGTTTCCTTACGTCCACGATTGTGGATTTTATGATGTGTCTTATGTGTCATAGAGATACTAAGACCACATCCCATTGATTAATTCGATTGTGCGGTTGACGAGGATTTGTCCGCCTTCTGGACCGACCTTGCTCACAAGCACTTCGGCGCCATAACCACGGGCCTTAACGGCGCGTTCAGTGGGGAGGTACATCGCATAGTCGCAGGCGAGCTGGATGATAAAAGTCTGGATTGCGCGACTGCGCGCCTTCATTCGCAGGCCATAGTCGAGGAAAAGCTCGAAGGGATTGGTGGCCATGGCAACATCTCCCAAGCGCAGGACGTGTAACTCCATGGGATATGAGGTGGGCGCATTCACGCTCTCCTGCCGGTCATAGCGTGCCGTTGTCTCACTCTCGAAGAATAACCGCCCAGGGGCGTCGGACTTTTGTTCATTGAGTCGGACGTACTCACGGGCCGCAGTGAAGTCGTCGCGACTCAACCTCCTAAGGGGGAGATTAAAGGTCTCGACGTGATGCTGGAAGGGCATGTCGGTGCGGATGTCGCTCTGCGCGGCCTTGAAGACATGGTCCACGGCATCGGCGATGCGCTCGGCGACTTCCTGACGTTCCGTGACGCCACGCCTATTCCGTGTCTCGGCTTCCGCCGTCTTGTAAAGGAGAGGGTGCGGGGATTGGTCACCGGCGGCGCTGCACTGGGGGAGGATGAAGAGGCCGGGGGAATGTCGCCGGCGAATCTCAGCGCGGACATCGTGCCAGAAATCGGCGGAGATGTAATTCTCGCCCTCGACGATCTGCGAGGGACAGGCGAGGTTGAGGATGAGGCCAGTGAGGCGCTGGGAAGGGTCCCAAGTGAAGAGCATTTCGACGGTGTGGTCCTCATACCCCTCGATGCAGTCGAAGTCCTGGTCGTTGGTCTCGCCGTACATTTCAGAATTGCCGTCGAAGTGTGTGACGCGACGGTTGTGGCCAACGACGGCATGGCCGAGCGCCCAACTCACGCCGCCGGGCTGACACCCATTCGAGGCTTCGATGACGACCTCGGCGATCCTCTCGACTAGGAATTCGGCATACTCGGCGGGGGTCATGACATTACCGCCCGGATATGGGTACCAGCCGTCTTCCATCTCGGGAGCTGTATGCGTATGCGTGGCGTTTAGGAGGGGTTTGAGGGGGTCGAGTGAGGGGAGGCGTTCCCGTACGCGGTCGCGGACGCGCTCCTGCAGTTGGGCCGGGATGCAACACAGGTCGCAGCAGACGAGGACGGCCCGTTCGGGTTTCGCGCCGCTAGTCTTAATGGCCAGCGCAGTGGCGGTCAGCGGATCCTGAACGTGCGTGGAGATGCGGACATGCCACTGGCCCTTGAGCATGACTGGACGCGATGGGGTGATGTCCCCGGAAGCCCAGCCGATGAGAAGTTCAGGCATAGGTGTGCTCCTTTACATTTTCACGCTTACTCGAAATGCGGGACACCAAGTCAGACATTGCACTACATCGCCGCCTCGCTCCACTCTTTAACTGTTGATTTCTCGAAATCATTTTCTACTTCACGAGTTTCCTTTTCCTTCCATTGATGAAAGGTGGAGGCCACTCTTGCTCGGTTTTTCTCCCCTTCTTAAATCGATGGTTGCACTTTTTTCGGCCCTCGGCAAGCGTCATCGTCCTAGTTAATCCTAGGCCATTGGCCTTACTCTCGGGAAAATCTAGGAAGCAGTAAAAGGGTAGAAACTCGTCCGCACCCTGGGCATGGTAAAATTTCTGAGCACCGCATTCTATGAAATCGTAGCCATAATCATATTCAACGCCGTCCCCCTCAACGAACCGATACACCCAATCACATGGGAAAAGGCTTTTCTGCGATCTCTCGGCTCGCGCTCTCCGTCTTTTCATAAGATACTTTGTAGTTAGTCTCTTCGATGGCGAAATAGGAGGGGTGGGACCTCTTAACTGGACTGCTTCATAGAGGACTCTGCCAGTTTCATCTGCCATTTTGCCTCGCGCTTTCATGGCTTTATAGAGCGCTAGACACTCAGCCGACTTAATCAAGGAACGGGTCAAGTGGTTTTCATCACCTCCAATGTAGGGAATATCGGGAATCAGAGCCCCGTACTCTTCGCGGGCCTCCCTCACGATGGCTTTAGCAAGACCATTGCCATAATGGCTGGCAATGACTTTCCCCCAATGCCGGGCATCTTTACCAAATTCCTCTATAAGTTCTGACCTTCGAGACGTGTAATACCTTTTGTCCGTCTGCTCGTTCATGACCCTTGCCTCTTTATGATCGCCTTGAGCTCCCATGTATTAATCTCTTCGATGAAGGAACTGTAGGCTATCGAACCCTAGACTGTCACTCATGAGCTGGCTATCATCTCCAGAACCTTCTTCTCTACTTCGTCCCTTACCCTTCGAACCTCCTCTATGGGTTTCCCTTTCGGGTCTTCCAATCGCCAGTCCGTCACATTCTTGAGAAGCGGAGCTGGGCAGATCCCTTCGACGCTGCATCCCATCGTTATGATCTTGTCGGCATTTTCGGCCATTTCCCTCGTCAGAAGCTTTGGCTTGTTCATCGATATGTCGATGCCCTTCTCCCTCATGACTTCGACGACCAATGGGTTGATCCTGTCAGCCAGCGTTACGCCGGCGCTTGATGCTATCAACTTCCCCTTTCCGTGGAAATTCGCAAAGGCCTCGGCCATTTGGCTTCTGCCCGCATTCTCGACGCAAACGAATAGGACCCGCTTCAATCCAATCATATAGCCTCATTTGCGATAATATATTAATAAGTTCCTTAATGGGCTTGAATAGGCTACCCCGATGACCTCAGCATCGAAATCCAGTGAGAGACGACTAGCCAGACTGATCAAATATGGACGGCGTCCAGCGATGCAGGTTTCTAAGTATGCAAGCGACCTCAGATACGCGGCCGTGAAAATCGCAGATGACCAAGTGGTTGGTAAACAGGGGAAGTTTTTCAAAGCACTGGGCGACGAAACTAGGTTGAAGATCTTGAAAATCCTTGAAGTCGGGGAGATGTGCGTCTGTGAGATCATGGTTTCTCTGGATTTGACTCAGCCAACTGCGTCTCATCACCTGGGGATACTGGAGAACGTTGGACTCGTTAAGGCAAGGAAAGAGGGAAAGTGGGTTTTCTTCAGAATAGCCGATCCCAGATTGTTACGAGATATTAAAGACCTGAAATTCCCTTGATATAGAAAGACTTCGTGTTACATGACGCTGCACTGCCGACTAGAAACTCGATTAACCCGATTCATTTGGTATATTTGCCGTATTGGTGAGCCCCAGAGACAAAACTAAACGATTTGCCATTCATAAATAGATTTAAATATTTCGATATGTATTCTTGATACGGAATCATGCCAACAGTAAAGAGGGCACAATTTATCGCATTTAGCGTAACTCTGACAGTATTCGGTTTGTTTTTAGTATGTACCCAAATAGGATATTTTATGAATGACGATTTTACAGAACTAAGATCGCCATATGTATTCTTCGTACGAATTATCGGTGCCAGTCTCATACTGATGGCCTTATTTCTGCCTTACGCATGGAGATATCGTAAGAGATTCAAACTCACAAGAATTATCCGTTCTCAACCTATAACGCCCTTCTAGGAAGATGAGTTATGAAAAATTCTATCGAGAACATGAAGGAAAACGGGACTTCGGTTACTATGGCATCGACTAAAGGGGAGTCCCTGGGTGTCTTCGAGAAGTACTTGACGGTATGGATAGCTCTTTGCATTATAACTGGCCTGTTGGTCGGTAGGTTCTTTCCACAATTCGGGCAGTTAATGGACTCCCTCAAGTTCAGGTCGCTGTCGATCCCGATAGGCATCCTCCTTTTCTTAATGATGTACCCTACCGTCGTCGGGATTAGGTTCAGCGACATAAGGAAAGCCGCGGGGAGGCCCAAGCCGTTGCTGGTCACGATCGTCGCCAACTGGGTGATAGCCCCGCCCCTGATGACGCTATACGCTAACGTCATCCTTGCAGGGAATCCGCAGTACATAGCGGGGGTCATCCTCCTCGGCCTGTCCCCATGTACGGCCATGGTCATGTGGTGGATGTTCCTCGCCAAGGGCGATATGGCACAGGGGCTGATTAATACAGCAATCAACGCCCTGCTGATGCTCGCCCTATACGCCCCGCTCGCCGCCCTCTACCTCGGGATGAGCAGCATCCCCGTTCCATGGGACCTGATCGCCGTGAGCGTCCTGGTCTTCATCGCGCTGCCGGTGACATCGGGGGCTATTTCCCGCAGGCTGCTCATAAGGAGCAGGGGGGAGGAGTGGTTCAATGGCGTGTATAGGTCGGCCGTCGGCAAGATATCCATAATCGCCCTCCTGACGACCCTCGTCGTCCTCTTCTCGTTCGAGGGCGAGATGATTCTCAACGACCCTCTGCTGGTCGCCTACTTGGCGGCACCAAACCTATTGCACTACGCCACCATGATCACTTGGACCTATTCCCTTGGGTACTTCGCGGGTTGGACGTACGAAACCGCCATCGATACCACCCTCATAGGGTCCAGCAGTCACTTTGAGGTCGCCATCGCGGTCGCCACGACCCTGTACGGCATAGGATCGGGAGCAGCTCTGGCGACTGTCATAGGGCCATTGATGGAGGTTCCCCTGATGCTGTCCCTTGTAAAACTTGGCCTGCGCACGCGGCACTCCTTCCCGAGAAAAAAGTCAAATACGCAGTAGCTCATGGTGAACGTCCTATCCGTGAATTTTGTGAAATAAAGGCTCGATAACGTTTTATCCGGTCATCCTAGGTCAAGGTGACAGCAGATGGTCGAAACGATAGACGCCCCTCAGGTAACGGACAATTTCCTTCGGAGATGGTACGAAAAGACCAAGCCCTCCATGTCCTTTGAAGCGACGACCCCAGAGAGCCTCCTCCAATGGAAGGAGGCACTGAGGGCCAAAGTCAAGGAGCTCTTGGGGGAATTCCCGAAGTCTGCCCTACTGAAGCCCCAGCTCCTCTCCAGGGAGGAGGTGGAGCGCTACGTCAGGGAGAAGTGGATCATCCAGTCCGAGGAGGACTGTTGGGTTCCGTTGTACTTGCTAGTGCCCAAGGGGAGGCGCGGAAGGCTCCCCGCGATCCTGTGCGCACACGGACACGGCACGTATGGGAAGGACTCCGTTGCCGGCGTGCACTTCAACGATCCTGATAGGAAGGCGAGCATTTCGTCGGCGAATTACAATTATGGCGAGCAGATGGCCATGGCCGGTTTCGTCACCGTCGTCCCCGATTGGAGGAGCTTTGGGGAAAGGATAGGGTACCGCAGCCCCTATCCCGGGAGCGACGTCTGCAACGTTCACTTCATCCAGCACCTCATCCTGGGGAGAACCCTACTGGGGGCGAACGTCTTCGACGGCATGAGGGTGATAGATTTCCTCGTCTCTCGCGAAATGGTCGACCGAGAGAGGATTGGCTGCATGGGCCTCTCATTCGGGGGCACGATGACGACTTACCTGGCCCTCCTCGACGACAGGATCAAGGCGGCCGATATCATCTGTTACGCGACGACGACGGAACATTACGCGATATCGAGGCCTAACTTTTGCGGATCCCAACTCGTCCCGTTCCTGTACAAGTATGCGGACGTCCCGGACGTTATGGCCGCCATAGCCCCGAAGCCACTCCTCATTGAGAGCGGCGCCTCGGATACATGCTTCTGGATCCACTCCGCGCTCAAGGCCCACGAGACCGTAAAAAGGGCGTACGAGGTCGTCGGTAGACCAGAGAACCTGTGGATGGAAGTTTTCCCAGGAGAACATGGCTTCTCGGGCAGGATGGCCTTTGATTTTTTCAATAAATTCCTGGGATCCACGGATTGACAAGCTCAGACGAAACCTAGGTTGAGTTTTTTTTGGACGTAATAAGCCAAAAGGGATGCCCAATTCGGAACATTATGAATGCTGTACAAGCATTCTACTGCTCAGCCAGATGGACTGAGTTAGCGCTCATCGGTTCCCTCACTAGGGATCACTAGGATTTCGCCGTCTCTCTCCTTTTCGAGGTCATGGCCATGTACCCAGACATGAAAGTCCCGAGGAGCCCTACTGCAGAGATGAAGGCATTTTCATAAGAGACGTTGAAGAAGATGGTTCCAAGTAATGAATAGGTTAACGTTGAACCACATTTGTAAATAGATGGGGACCATGGGTAGAGCTTGAAAACCGACTAAACAAATCTAAAGGTCTAAATTATCCCGACTCCTTGCCCCAAAGTATTGGCAGTTTTTAACCTGAAGGGATTACGACTTCATAATCCTCATATAGAAGCATCCCACATTATATTCTAGGATGCGGTGATATTGATAGCCAAGTATTCGTTGTTTTTGTTATTACTATTAGCTTTCGTGCCGATGGTCCAAGGAGCTCATAAATTTTCGGATGGTGCAACCACGATAACGCTGAACCCATTAGCCGACCAGGTAGTAGACGCGACGGGCCTCACGTTACCAGGCACTAAAGGCTTACATTGCAGATCTGACATATTAAGACTATATAGGTCCTATCTCAAGTTCGATCTGAGCGGCATATCGGATTTCAATGCGATAATTGGCGCCGAGTTGAAGCTATATTGTGAGGCTACTACCATCCCCCCTCCCACTTTAGATATAGACATGCATGAAACCGGGGACTTGCTGAATGATGGGACCCCTTGGGAGGAAATGAATCTCGTTTGGTCCAACGCACCCGCAGTTGGCGACCTCATCGCTACGACTGCCGTAGGAGAGAAAAACAGCTGGTACAGTTGGGATGGTTCGGCGATGGCAGATTATGTCAAGGCGGAGTGCGCAGGCGACAAGGTCATAAGTTTCGTAATTAAACTCGCTGTCGAAGATACATCGATTACGATTACCCCCTACCATAGGGACTTCGCTGATCGTGAAAAACCGAATGCCCCCCAGCTTATAATAACGCTTGCATCGCCGATGACCATAAGCGGTCACGTATTCAATGACCTTGACGGAAATGGCATCTGGGACCAGGGTGAACCGGCGCTTGAGGGTTGGACCGTCAATCTGGAAGGCCCCGTTCCCAAGACGACCACTAGCGACTCCGCAGGTTACTACGAATTCACCGACCTGACGCCTGGAACGTACACGATCTCTGAGGTGCTGCAGGATGGATGGATTCAGACTGAGCCAGCTCCACCGGGGACCTACCCTGTGTCGCTCTCGTCTAGCTCGGTCACAGACAAGGATTTCGGGAACTTCAAGCTGGTCACGATAACGGCTGACAAGTTCGACGACACCAACGGCAATGGAGTTAAGGACGATGGCGAGCCCGAGATCCCACGATGGAAGCTCACCATAACCTATCTCGACGGCACAAAGAGCACCATGGATTCACCTGCATCGTGGACGATTCTAAAAGGTGGAGAGTACACCATAACTGAGGAGCCTCAGGACGGGTGGGTCCTAACCACTGAGAGCAGCGTAGATGTCTTGGTCCAGTCTGGCGACACTCCCGAGATGGTCTGGTTCGGCAACTTCAAGCAGGTTACGATAACGGCAGGCAAGTTCAACGACCTTAACGGTAATGGAGAACAGGACGTGGATGAACTCGAGATCTTTGGATGGAAGCTCACGCTACATTATCCCGATGGCATGAAGACCGACACGAAGGACTCCCCAGCAGAATGGGTCGTCGACAAGAGCGGCACGTACACCATAACTGAGGAGCCGCAGGATGGGTGGATCATTACCACAAAGAGCAGCGTAGATTTGTATGTTGAATCCGGTAGCACTCCTCTAACGATATGGTTCGGGAACTTCAAGAGGGCTACAGTCATAGTCTACAAGTATGAGGACGCGGACGGAGATCTCGCTACAAACGGGTGGCTATCGGATACAAGCGAACAGCGCATCGAGGTCACAGACTTTAATATAGTCTTCACCCCATCTAAAGGAACGTATAAGATCTCATCCACAAACCCAGGAGGATTCTACTTCAACGTCCTGTATCAAACAAGCGCGGATCCCACGACGATTAGCTATACCTTGGCCAATAATGGCAACGGCGACTTCGTTACGAAAGGCTCAATGCCGGTACACGCATACACATGGAACGACCTTGACAAAGATGGGAAGATAGACTACTGGGGTGAACTGACTGACATAACGAATAAGATCACTACGGCCCAAGAGCCTGACCTCGCAAAGGGCACGATCAGGGTAAAGGGGGTACCCACAGGCACCAACGTGCTCATTACCATCCACATCACCTTTGCATTGAAAGGCACGTCTGGTTACGACCTCAATGGAGCCAAAGCTTTTGAAGGGAAGCGGTATACCTTCACGGCCAACGACGGCTTCAGCACCCAAGCAACCCTAACGGCCCACGTCAAAATTTAGACGGTAATGATCCGATAATCCAAAGCGCGAAGGATGGCGCGTGCGATTTCATGCACACCTCACCTCATTTTTCCCCTCTCTAGATGATCTGGGAAAGGTTCCCTAAGGCCAGCGCGTTATATATTTCGCTTGGTATGGAATCACTCAAAT